>ULPW01054529.1_pt1 | contig 12647 bp, 8 predicted proteins | sample 1953871 | NCBI WGS metagenome assembly ULPW01 (sample SAMEA4835639, study PRJEB28245) | human gut metagenome | biome: gut microbiome; material: fecal sample | place: Denmark | collected 2008 | reverse complement strand
CTATAGCATTAACTTGTATAGTAGTCCATAGACCATATTCAGTACTATTTCGACCAAAGTCACCTATAACAAGTAATCTTGCGTCTTGATTAACCGCAATAGTTTTAGATAGTCCTCCACCTACAACAGCAACAGAACCTTGCCTAGCATCACCCTCATTAGCTTGAGCAGTGACTTGAATAGATCCATTACCATTGCCCGAATTAGGTGAGGTATTTACCTAATTAGGTTTTGACATATCTTAAATATTTGTTTATACGACAAAAGGTCTAATAGGCACCTTAGCACCTATCAGACCCATAATCAAATCAACAGACGACTTACGAAATAGTCCAAGCGGTATTCGTAGTAATCGTTATCTGTTTAGTTTCTCCCGCAGCAGCGAAAGTCAATGCAGTCGGAGATACAGTCAAAGTAGCATCACCGGCAGATTGAGTTACAGTGTATTTCTGACCATTTACGGTAATATTACCGGTACGAGTGTTAACAGTCGGATTAGCAGCAGCAGTAAACGTAATTTCGAAAGCGTAAACATTATCTGCTCCCGGATCACCTTCAATCTCAGCACCAGAGTTATATTGTTTTTTATTTACGATCAATTTACCGGCAGTCAACCATTTAGAAGCGTTAGAAGCAACAGCAAACGTAATAGCAGCTAAGTTGGAGTTACCAATGAACTTCTTAGCTTCACCACCTTTAACGAAAGCTAACGATTGAGTAGTAACATCCCAAATCGTAGAACCTTCTTGCTGCAAAGTAACGTCTTTAGTCAAATCTTCAACAGTAACGGTAATCAAACCGGAACGTCCGTTACGACCTTTATAAACCGGAGCAGTAACATCTACTTGAGAGTTACCAGTTCCCTCAACAGCACTCAAAGTGATCCAACTCGGTTTAGCTTTCAAAGCATATCCGGCACGCATAACAGGTGCACCAACTCCATCAACTAAACCACCAATTTCAACAGCAGTTGCTCTTTCATTCAAAGCAGAATCTTCAATCATAATGATAAAAATTTAATTATTCGTAAAAAAGTTTGAAGTTCCGCACGCCCCACAAGCTATTCCCCTACTGGGGTCTGCAAAGCGTAGCGGAACATTTAAAAGTTTAAGAAACAGTCCAATTAACATTAGAAGTTACTTTGACAGTTTGTGTACCACCAGCACCTTCAAACATTAGACTAGTTTTATCAAGATTCAAATAAGGATCTTGTTCAAACGTTGCAGTGTAAGTAGCATTTCCAGTAACAGTAACAGTTCTGCTAGCATTCGTATTACCATCACTCCATTTAACAAAGTGATAACCGGCAGACGGTGTAGCCTTTAATGTAGCAGTTGCACCATAATTGTAAGTACCACCTCCACTAACAGTACCACCTGTACCCGCAGTTACAGTTAGTGTATAACTGTTAATTTCCCATACGGCATAGTAAGTAACATTACCAGTAACTTTGGTAGTTGTGCTTACATTAACAGAACCACTAGCTGACGTAGACCATCCCTTAAAAGTATATCCAGTTCTTGTAGCAGTAGGAAGAGTTCTTAAAGCATCATTGTAATGGAATGAACTACTAGACTTGCTAGGAGTACCACCATTACCATTCCAAGTAACCGTATAATTCTTATAAGTTGCAGTCCATCTAGCGTACCAAGTCTTATTAGAAGTAACCTTAGTTGTCGTAGTTAATTGAGTACCACCACTAGCAGCAGCAGTATCGAACCAACCTGCGAACGCATACGTGTAAGTATTATCCGCAGCTCTTGAACAAGTAGGTAACGTTCCAATAGCTTCATTATAATCTTTAGTTATAGATGAAGAAGAAGGAGTACTACCACCATTAGCGTTAAATGTAAAGGTGTACTTATTTGTAGCTCTGGTCACATAAGCATAATAAGTAGCAGCACCTGTTACACTTGGTGTCTCTAAAGTTAATGAAGAACCAACCTTAGTTCCACCACCGTTAGCAGCAGTATACCAACCTCGGAAAGTATAAGTGTACTGAGCATCATTTGCAGGCATAGTCAAAGTACAAGAGCCTTTCGACTCATAAGCAACAGATTGACTAGTCCTATTCAAAGACCCGTATGTTGTTTGATAATTTATTGTATAACTCCGTTTAGTTGCAGTCCAATGTGCATATATTGTAGTATTACCTGCACCCATTGTCGTATTAGCAGTAACTTGCGTTCCACCGCTAGCAGCAGTATACCAACCTGCAAATGCATAAGTAAATTCAGCATCCGAATTCTTAGTAGGCGTCGGTAAAGTACCATAAGCACTTCCGTATTGAACGCTCTTAGAAGCAGGACTTACTGCATTACCACCATTAACATTGTAAGTTAAAGTATAACTATTAATAGACCATTGAGCATAATAAGTAACATTGGCAGTTAACTTAGTAGTAGTTGAAATCTTAGAACCACCACTAGATGCTGTGTACCAACCGAGGAACGTATAACCCGTTCTAGAACAAGTCGGAAGAGTACCTAATTTTGAACCATATGTTTTAGTAATAGTTGATGGACTAGGAGTACCACCACCGTTACCATTGAATGTTGCAGTGTAACTTCTAATATTAGCAGTCCACTGAGCATAATAAGTAACGTTTCCTGTTACAGTAGTAGATGCAGATACTTGAGTACCACCCGTTGCAGCTGTAAACCAACCCTTAAACGTATAAGTGTATTGAGCATCAGCAGCTCTTGTCGGAGTAGGTAATGTGCCTAAAGTAGAACCATGAGTCTTAGTAGTTGACGTAGGATCTACAGTTCCACCATTAGGATTCCAAGTTACAGTATATGACTTAAGAACAAATACCGGAGTAATATGAGTATTGGCAGTAATGTTAGAAACTGTCAGAGGATTAGTAGTAGAACCATTAGACCACTTACTAAAATTATAGCCAGTACTTGGAGTAGCTGTCCAAATAGCAGAACCACCGTATTCTACACTAGACTTATTAACGCTCGCTGTACCACCAGTTGAATTAGCAGTAGTAGTTGTGAAAGTCTTAATTGTAAACTTAGCAGTTAAGCTAATATTGGCAGTAACAGCAAATGTATATGAAGCATTGCTAGATACTTTAGTTGTTCCATTGTACCAACCAGCAAAATTATAAGCAGCCTTAGGAGTTGCAACTACAGTGGCATTAGCACCGTGTTCTACAGTTTGACCAGCAGGACTTACAGTACCTTTGTTTGTATCCTCAGAAGTTGCATTAACAGTATAGCTCTTAATCTTATATTTAGCAACAAGAGTTCTATTAGCAGTTAAAGTAACAGCGAAAGAAAGACTTGTAGAAACAAGATTAGAGCCTTCATACCAACCAACAAAATCATACCCAGTAGGAGCGGCTTTAGCAGTCAATGTGACTTGTGTATCACGATAATAAGTTCCTTCTTTAACTCCACCTGTAGCGGATGAACCAATAGAACAATCACCAACATTTGTAATAGTAGTTCCTGAACTATTAGTAGTTAAAGCTGAAATCTTAATAGTAAACTTATCAGCTTCTACTTGAGTACAATTAATAGTTTTCGTAATACCGCTGACTGAAACAGTAACAATAGTTGTTCTACTCGCACCGGTATTCTTACTCGCAGTTAAACCAACCGTTTTATTACCCGTACCACTCTTAGCGGTAGGGGTAAGCCAAGAAGCAATAGCCATCTTAGTACCCCCTCCCTAATTATGAAATCGTCCATTCGACGTTAGAAGTAATATTAACAGTTTGAGTTCCACCAGCACCTTCGAAAATAAGAGAAGTCTTATCTAATTCGAGATATGGATCTTGAGTAAACTTAGCAATGTAAGTCTTATCCGCGTCAATAGTAACACTTAGAGTTACATCGTCAGAAACCTTAACTCCATCTTTCCACCAACCACCAAAGCTATAACCCTCAGCAGCTGTAGCATGAATAGTAGCAACAGTACCATCCTCAAATTCAGCAGTTTCAACTCCCAAATTAGATTCTTTATTGATACCAACACCACCTTGAGCTACACCTTCATCTTCGGTTTTAACTGTAAGTGTATAATGTGTGGGTTCAGGAATAAGATCACATTCAATAGTAACTTTAATGTTTTTCTCAACCACAAAGCTATACTGATTATTACTGTTAAGAGTGATTTTAACACCATCAACAAGCACTTTATTCAAAGTATAACCCGGACTTACATTAACTTTAATCGTACAAGTATCACCATCATCATAAGTACCAGCACCTTCCATTGTAGCACTTCCGTTAGGAATAGCTTCATAGGTAACTTGGAACTTATCAGGGGCATCAACCTCAAAACGAGCTTCAATAGATTTAGAGTCATTCATGACAATATCACGTGAAGTAGTTGAGGGCGCACCCGAATCAGTCCATTCCTTAAAATGATAGCCGCTATCTGCTAATGCTTCTACAGAAACAGTAGTTCCGTCCACAATATTAGAGTAAGTCTTTGTGCCACTATAATAGTCACTCCAACTTCCATTGATCTTTGCACGACATTTACCACCCGTTCCAGCAGTAAGAGTTAGCGTTCGCATGATTACTTGGTCGAATGTAGCAATATGCGTTGCATTCGTTCCGGTTTTGGCAGTGAATGTTGCAGGATTATCTGAAACCTTTGCACCGTTTGTATTCCACTCTCTGAACTTGTAGTTACCAACCGCACGAGCTTCAACTGAATAAATCGAACCTACATTAGTTTTAAACGTATGTTCAGAAGTAGACCAACTAGACCAAGAACCATCACCTATACGATAACGAGTTTCATTAGTTCCATCAGAACCTACCGTAATAGTAACTTCTTCTGGTGGAATCTCTACGAACGTACAAGAGAAATCTACATTCTCAGTAATAACTTTTGAATAAGGATTAGAGTTAGAAATAGTTCCACCAATATTCCATTGTTCAAAAGAATAACCACTATCAGGAACACCTAACACTTCAATTGTTTCACCATTAGTAACACTAATGTTAGAATGCGAAGATGCAGCTTCTGAATATTCACCAGAGCCAATCTTATATTTACATTTACCATTAGAACCAGCAGTAATATTAACAATATGAGTTTCAGGTGGAATGTAAGTTTCCTTAAAATAAGCAGTATAAACTTTGCGATGCAGACCTTCTTCAACAATGATATTGTTTTCATTATTAGGAAGATTAGCACCAGTAGGAGTTACCCACTTTTCAAATTCATAACCGCCGTTAGCTTTACCAGCGATAGTGACAATAGTCTTTTCCGGAGCAGTGACTTCGTGTTTTTCTGCCCATTGAGACCAAGCATCATTAATATCTTTATATCGAACTAAACCATTCGCATCTGCCACGATACTAAACGTGAAATAACGAATAGCTTCTTTAAAGTTTACCGTAATCGTAAGATCTTGCGTAACAACGATGCTATATGTACCATTACTATTATCTACAAGATTACCGCCAGAAGCAGTAACTGTATCAACAGCCCAACCCTCAACAGGATTTGGAACAATCATTGCAGTTTGACCGGATTTATAAGTACCGCCACCGCTAACTGAACCTTTATCAGCAGGATTAGTTATAATAGTTACATTGTACTCCTCAATAACAGGAGTATCAAGCTCGAAGTGTGCAGTATAAGTTTCATCTTTCTCAACAACAAGATCATATTGAAGATTAGTAGAAACAATACGATTTAAACTATCAGTCCAATGAGTAAAATGATACCCTTGAATTGCCGCAGCTGTTATAGAATGCCTTGTACCTTTTGGGAATGTTCCGGCACCAACTACATATCCTGCATTAGCCGGATCAGCATTAACATTAATATAGAATTGTTCAATAGGAGCTTCATCCTTTTCAAATACACCTATCAAATCCATATCTTTCTTAATAGTGAAAGACCAATTAGGACTAATAGACATAATCTCATTAGTATGGAACTCTTTCCAACCTTTAAAGTGATAACCTTGAACAGGTTTAGCATAAAGTTCAACACGACTACCAGCTTCAAATTGAAAACGGAAGCCATCTGAGTTTTCATCAGGAACAATAGCAGAACCACTACATCCAACAATACCACCTTCTTCAGGAGAAGGAACCAAAGTAACTCTATAGTAATCACGTTCGATATGACCAGACTGCATAAAATCTTGAAGATCTTTGATGTAAGTCCAAGCACGAATATATGTATCTTGACAACCGCAAGTATTATTTCTAACACCACGACTAGGATGCACATAATTAGCTTTAAGACCAATGCAAACAAGAGTGTCATCAGTCAAAGACTCACTACCAACAATCAACTCTCTATCAATAGCAATAATATTACCATCAGTAGTTAGATTAATTTCGCAGCCTTTTTCATCATACATATAATAACAACCATCAGTACGATGATAGAAGAATCGAACATTATGCTCACGCTTAGGAAATGTACCAAGAGGAAGAACTTGTTTTAACTTGACAATTTTAATATTACATTCCATAGCATTAAGTTTAAACAAATATAACTACGCAGAACCGTTAAGCACTGCGTAGTTTTCCAAGCAACTTTAGTCAGTTGCAGTATTCAGAGAAATGGCATTATCGCCGGAACCTTTAGCCAAAGTCTTAATGGCTGCAAGTTTATTTACAACAGCGTCGATCACAGCTTCCGTACCAACAACGATTTGGAATTTGCGAGGACTATTGTTATCAGCGGCAATCTCAGGGAATTGATTAAACTCAGCCGTAGAAATAACAAGATAAGCGACTTTACCAAAGCCAACTTTCGGGTCACCAATACCCCAAGCTTTTTGCCACTCATCATGAGGATTCCAACCCATGTTAATCAGAGAATAACGAAGGTCTTCATCACTAAGAGCAACATCAGCCAAGAAACCGGATAACTTCGTATGTTTAACGGTAATAGTACCATTGGCTTTTTGATCGGCAAGAATACCAAATACGTTCATCGTCAATTTAGTAGGCTTTTTAGCAACAACAGTTATCTGAACAGCACTATCAGCTTTCTCGATAGTAATATCAAATAACTCTTTGTTATAAGCAGTAAGACTAAGGTTCTTCTTAATCTTCTCTACTAACCGATCAACGGTATCAGTAGCATGAATCCGAACAGGTATTTGAACAATCTGAGGATTAGGATTAACCGTCAGACCATGACGATACTCCTCAGAAGAACAAATTTCAATAGCACCACAGAACTCAGCATCTGCATTATATACAATACCCTCAGCAGGCTTAAGTGCCGGATTCGTAAGACCTTTAAGAATAATAGTTTCTTTCTGATCTGTCTCCGTATATTTACGAACGTTATAAGTGAAGTTAAAAGGATTAATATCCACTCCACGTTGATTCATAAATCCACCGTCCTTAGTAGGAATTGCAGACATAATTACAAATGGCTCAGGTCTACCAGTAGTAGGCAAAGCAGTACCATAAGCAGTACAAATGCCGAGTTGACCGTTAGATAACTTAGTATCAACAGTAACATTATCGACAAATGTTTTTCCGTAACTTACAATTCTCATAGTAACGTTTTATTTTAAAGAATTACTTTCATTTATAGCAATTTGATAACCTTCATCTTTAAGTTTACCAAGAAGCTTCTGTGTAGCAAGGTTAATAATCTCGGTTTTAAACGGAAGTTCAGTAGCAGTATCAGTTACAATATCAAACCTAGTAGGTTGCCTAAGATATGTAATAGCAACATCAGTAATCACGAATGTATCATCCATATCTACTAAAATCCTATTGCTTTCTATCGTACATATAGGATGAATGTGTCTATTAAGACGATTGTGATACGTTTGAAGCATATCCCTACGCTGAACATCAGAAACTAAATCCATACCAGCAGGTTTGCTCTCTTGTACCTTTGTAACCACTCCGTCAGAAGTGATAACCTCATATAAGCCCGAATAACGCTCGTAGTCGAATTGTACTAGCTTAATAGTATATTTATCTCCAACTACAATTAGCTGTGGCGTATCGAAGTAAAACACTAGTGATTCGGGGTAATACTCGTTATTGTAGCGTTCATAAGTCACATTGTAACCTTTTCGCAGCAATATGGAGAGCATATAGTTGATATATTCAAATAGACCCTCTTTACGATAGATCTTAGCAGGATAATGAAACGTAACGGTATCATTACCAATTTGAATAACGAAATCTTCTATATAACCGGGAATAGTTTTAAATAGTTCACTGATATTAACAACGTAAATCCTAGTAGTAACAGATTCAGTTGCTCGATAACGTTTAAACTTATCATATATAACACTTGCATCATAAGAGACACCATGCAGGTAATTCGCAGGCAAAAAAGCGAAACCTCTATTACCCTCATTTGCTAGAAGGTAAAGAGGACTTCTATATGTAGTCTTTAGCACCTGCAAATCATCGTAATAACGACCAGTCTCTTCAAAGGCTTTAATCTTTTGCGTAAGCAGTACGTCAATAGCTTCATTAAGAGCAATATCAATATACTGCGGACGAATAGATTCTTGCCTATTAGCATTAATCTGCTGAATCTTATCGTTTACAGCAATATGTGCTTCTTTACAACTACTATACATACTGACACTATTTTGTTAGTTTATAACCGAAGCCTTATAAGCAGTGAAAAGTTGTGCTTTATATTCAACATTTTCGGGAGCAGCTAAGAAAGCCATAACACCCTCAATAGAAGAACCAAGAACTACTTCCGGACGCACAGTGTCAAAGTAATTATCACCGTCTTTCGTAATGACTTGAGCGGCGAGTAACTTATAGACTTGCGCCATTGCTTCTACATTCTTGTTATCAAACAGAGAAATAAACGCATCTGCATTCGTTTGAGAAAGTTCAGCCACAGCTGTCTGCAAATCTCCATGCTCCATTTTGATAATCTGTAGAGTATCAGCAGGAGAATTACAGATAAGCATATTTCTAATACGTTTATAAGAAGACTCATCACCTGTGAACAACTGAGCCAACTTAGTAGCAGTATTAACAACAGCTTTAGTCTTAGCATCTTTCATACGCTTAACATCTTCAATACTATGTAAGTAAAACCGAATGTTAGTAGATTTCTCAACATCTTCCGGTTTATTAGCAACAGTAGAAGTAAGCAAAGCAAGACGCCAAAGAATATAATCTTGCGGCTTAATAGGAGTCATGTACATATACAGATTCTCTTCATGAACCGCAGTACCTTCACCAAAGAGCATAGCATCAAAGATAGCTTTCTCCAATTTATTCGGAGCAACCTCAGTATTAATACTGTTCTTTTTAGCCCAATCAAGAATAGCATCACGTTTAACAGGATCGTTAAGAGAAAATTCCCAACCAGTTTCAAGCTCATAACCTTGAGCGGGAACTTCAACAGTTGAGTTTTTAAGATGCTTCAAAACGAGGTCTTGAAAGTTTACGTTGCGGCTATCAGCAGAAGCTCCAATGATCGTAGGAAGTATAGAAGCCATTTCAGCAGTTTTACTAGATAGAGTAAGAACCGCTTTAATGCTTGGACCGAAAATAGTATTAAAAGCACCAATACTTTTCTGATTCACGACTTGAAACATAGTCGGATTCAGCTTTAACGCTAAGGTTATTTTGCGTGAGTATATCATATAGTTTATACTTTAGTAAGTTTATACTTTACAATAATCGTAATGTACGCTTATTCAAAAATCATTTCAGCCCAGAAAGAAGTAGTACCATTAAGCATATTAATACCTTGTGAAGACATAACCTCATAAGTAGCAATATCCTCTCTAGTAGATAACATCTTACTATAAGCACCCCACTCTTTAGGCAGCGGAGTAATACCTTGATAAACACCATACAAATATTCACGACCTTCTTCACAAACCAACTGAATATTTGCTTCACCACTCGTGTTATCAATAGAGTGATCCAAGAACACCATCGTATAAGAGGTAACAGGGAAGCCACCATACATACGACCATTCTTACGATCCATTTCGGCACGAGAACCGGTATCAAACAAATCTACAACCTTAACAGAAACGGTAGCTCCGGAATAGTGCTTATACTGATTAAAGTATGCACCATAAGAAAGGATACCACCACGGCTTTGAATCTCCTCAGAACCTAACTTATCAAAGTAACCATTTCCGATAGCTTCATTCTTAATACACTGTTGGAACATTTTAGAACCACCTTTACCGGTATAAAGAACAATATTTTTGTTACTCAAATCAATATCATTACGAACTTCAAAGATACGAGAAAGAATCATATCAATAAGCTCGATAGTCATGAATGAGTATTCAAAGTAGTTACCGAATGCGATAAGAATATCACGAACACCAGCACCACGAGGAATAGGTTTGTTTGAATGTTTTTCTTGATTATGAATAACACCGTTAATATCACGGTTGTAAGCAGAGAACCACAAATCCTCTTCTAACAAACGTCTACGCATGAACTCAAACTGACGCATTTCATAAGGCATCCAAAGAGTACCTTTAGAACCATCATCATAATCAAGTTCAAACTCGGTTACAATATTAGCAATGTTACCGGTAATAATTTTGGAGAATCTATGGAAACCAAATTGGTTAGTCATTTCACTCCAAGATTCAGCAGTAGAACGAGAACCAGTAGATAATTCACCGGCAATCGTAGGAGCACCCATACCCCAATATTTACCTCTCTCAAAATTGCTGAGATCAATAAACTCATCAGGATTACCACCAAGGATAATCATTTCATAGATATATCCACCGGAAGCAGTCTGCTCACCATCGGTCTGCATACGAACCATGTGCTTTCCGTCAGGAGTAATAGCAGAATACTGATAAGGAATCCAGTTATCTTGGAACTCCGCTTTGAAAGACATAAACCCTTTACCGGGGGTTTGAGTAGGCGTAATCAAACGCACAATCGGGGAAGTGACAGTAGGTTTCCCCATAATCTTCCACTTATACTGAGTATCACCAGCATTAATAGGTTTCTTACGAGAGATATTCCCTTGACCTTCTGTAAGAGAAAGAAGAGGGAATTGATTACTGTTCCTACCCCAAAGATAAGTAAGAGACTTATTCAAATCGACAGCACCAAGAACATTAAAGTTCAATAGCATATCGGCATCAGAGTAAACCTCTTTGGAATACTGTTTTTTTCCAATTTCTCTAAGCATAGTTACGATAATTATTTATTTGAATCAATAATACCACCCGGAACAATAGGACGTCTATTAGGATTAACTTTAGTACCGCCACCTTGAGTGGATACCTTAACTTTAGGTTTACCACTAGAAGTAATATTCAAACGACGAACAGCTTCTTGTCGTATAGATGCAGCAGCTAACTGACTAATATCAGCACCTAATAAGTTACGAAGTGCTACCATAGCGAACGTTTCATTATCAGCAAGCATATCAAAAACATCTTTCTGAGCTTGCGTATAAAAATCACCATTAACTTCAACAACAGGAGCTGTTAGATACTTAACAATATCTTTACGAGAAAGAATTTGTTCTTTACCATTAACAGTTCTTTTAACACCTGCTGTTGGAATTGCAAGACCTCCGATAGTACCTTTATTAACGATCTTATCGTATAAAGAATCAGGAACGTTAAGCACTTTAGCTTTACCATTCTCATCATAGGTAATACCGTAGGCTTTATCAAGAGCTTCTTGAGCAGCTTGATATTCGGCTTCTTGCCTAGCATTTGCAGCTTCAATCTCACGTCTCTGAGCATTGGCAAGATAATCAAGACTCTCTTTAGCAGTTTCAGCTAATACTTTATCAGCTTTAGAAAAACGAATGATACGTTCGATTTGAGCATCAGAAGTACCTTTACGTTTTTCAGCGGAACGAATAACAGCTTCTAACTGATCATCTGATTTATCTTCAAGGGTCATTGTAGTCCAATCAACATGATTAGCAAAACCCTCAAGAGAACCATACGTTTGTTTGTAAAGAGCAGCTTGATAAATATCCGGATTAGTACGGAAGAAATTGTTGATAGCTTCACTTTCAGCTTGACGTTTAGCAAGCTCTGCAATATCAGCATCACGTTGAGCAAGACCTTCAACAGTCATTTCGTATTGCTTAGGAGTACCATCAGCATTTACCGGAGTTAACCCCGAAATAGCAGAAATAGCAGAAACATCTATAGTTTCCTCTTGAGTTTCAGCAGCAGCAAACTCATCTAACTGAGATTTAGTGTAAACAATCTCTCCGTCTTTAACGGCATTACCGTCAGCATCAAGATCATACTCAACATCACCGTCATCGGTAGTAAGAACAATCTTAGTAGGAGTTTCAGTTTCAGTTTCAGTTTTTTGAGTAGCAGTTTTAGCAGCTTCTTCTTCAGCTTTACGTTTAGCTTCTTCCTCTTCTGCTTTCTTACGTTCTTCTTCTGCTTTAGCAGCTTCTTCTGTTTCTTTAGCAGCTTTAGCAGCTTGTTCAGCAGCTATCTCTTCCGCAGTTTTAGTAGTATTACTATCAGTAACACCACCGGGAACAATAGGATTTGGCATAGTGTTTTATCTTTTATAAATTAAGTTATAACAGTGACAAATGTAATAATAATATATGTATTAAAAATGGCATTAGAAATATTATTAGAAACAGCATTAGTACCGCCTATCACACGGCTCTCTGAAATTCCAATTAATTTATGCCATTTTAAGGCTCAAATGAAGACCTCTGAC
>ULPW01057843.1_pt1 | contig 12812 bp, 8 predicted proteins | sample 1953871 | NCBI WGS metagenome assembly ULPW01 (sample SAMEA4835639, study PRJEB28245) | human gut metagenome | biome: gut microbiome; material: fecal sample | place: Denmark | collected 2008 | reverse complement strand
CTAACTTGGGCGGAGTCAGAGTTAGTGCAAACCGAATGCAATTTTGAATAAAAGACAAGCACAGGGCATCAAACGGCAAGTGAATCTCTTTATGGCGTGCCGATTTAGTTAAAAAAACATAGTATCATTGTCAGACTGAAAACTATGGAGTATTTTTAGGGCCGAAAAAATTGTAATGATATACTCTTCGTTAAATTCGAACCCAAGTTATTATATGAAACACGTCTTACTCAGCCTTTTGTTAACACCAGCAGTTCTCTGTGCTCAGACCGACAGGCCGAAGCAATCAACTTCGTCAGACGGTGCATCGAAGATGTGCTGCAAGGTAATTGCTCCACTTCATGACGAAGTACAGAAATACGTACGTCCGTTGGGCGAACCTTCCACCCTGCCCAATGAAAATTCAAAAATTCAGATTTTCGACAACGGAAACGAATACGTTTACCGACTCGCCCTTTGCATCAGCCCCTATTACACCCGTCAATACTTTCAAGGCGATAAAGCCAAAGCACGCGAATGGGTGAAAGAGGCCGGTGAATACCTGAACACCGTTTATCAGCGCGATCTCGGCATTCGCTTCGAAGTTATTTATGACGATAGGCTGATTCTTACAGAATATCCCGAAGGCTATTCAGATTCGAAATTTACCAACGACTACGGTACAAAAATTATCAACGGCCTGATTGGCACCGAAAACTACGATTGCGGCATCCTTATTCGTCCCAGTACCACTGTCGACGGCATGGCAATGCTTGGTGGTGTGTATCAGAATATAACCAAGGCCAATGTGATGTGTACCACTACCTTTTCAACCATAGCCCACGAATTGGGACACCTGTTTGGTGCCCCGCACTCACACCAGATATCCGGCGGGCAGTGTGTCGAACCCGGCAAGGGAGAATCCATCATGGGTTATGGCGACAATAAGCAGGCCTTTGCTTTGGCCAGTATCATTTCCATCCGTCGCCGTTTGGGAACCACGCCCTATTATCCCGACAGCCGTCGCGACCCCGCTACGCTCGTAGGCACATCCAGCACTACGGACAACATACCCTACGTGGTTGCATCCACCCGCACCAAACCCGTACTGAACCGCAAACTCATACGCAAAAATTACACCATTACCCGCGGAACACGTTTCCAATTCAACATCCCCGTTGAAAACGAACAGTCCTCGTTCACCTATGGTGCGCAAAACTACGATGTAGGCAACTATAATTATCAAACCAATGCCCTACAGCCCATTTATCCGCTTGCGCCCAACCCCAATGTCATGTTCCAACCCTACTATAATGAAGGAAGGAACGATGAGTGGAAACTCGATGCCGTGATGGTAAAATATTCCGACTCTTTCCGCCCCGGCCGCTACCAGTTCCTGCTTGCAGCTGCCGATGGCGCGCGCTACGACGTCGAACCCGTCTACCTGCACATTGTTGAAGGAAAGGCTTTCGAACTGAAAACTGACCTCGGACTGGAGCAGTTCCATGGAAAAGAAATCAACCTCACCTGGGAACCCTGTACCGAACTCTACGGACCCGACAGCCGCGTACGCATTTCGCTCTCCGATGACTTCGGACAGACCTTTAAATACGTACTCGACGACCAAGTGCCCAACACCGGACAGTGGAAAGGCTATTGGCCCTACATCACCATCAACCGCACCCCCTACCGCAATTTCAGCCAACCCATTCGCGGTGGCGTAGTGAAAATTGAGGTAATTGGCGAAGCCGCCTATTCCGTATCCAAGGAACAGCCAGCCATGGCCAATCCGACCATCATGTACACCGGCGGCTTCGAACTCATCGACCGTAGCAGCTATGTGCGCTTCAAGGAAGGGCCGGCTCCCTACCTCCGCCTGAAAGCCGGCGACGAAGTGCCCGCAATGACCGACCTTGTGGCCTATCACAAGAACAATAGCGGAATGACCCAAACCGTGAAGGGCAAGGAGGAACGCGAAGGCAACGTGATTCGACGCCGCTGGACTGCTACGCTCAACGGCACAACGGGCACCTACACCCAACTCATCATCATCGACGACCCCCAAGCAGCCGATAAAGCAGCATTGAGCAATCAGGCCGACGCCATTCAGCTCATGGCTACCGACCTATACAAGCATAAAGGCGAGCAGGGCTATCCGCTTTCCACATTGCCCGCCATGCAAAAGTTCGATAAGGCCTATACGGATGTGTTCGATGCCGAAGGCCAATTAAAGTCCGATGCTACGAGCGAACAGGTTGATGCGTTGCGCCGTTTGTTAGCCGAAATTACTCAGGTAAAAGACAACGAGGTGGTTAAACCTGCCAATCGTCATTATTACAAGCTGCGTAATTACCAAGATGTGTACGGACGCTACGACTACTTCTACCTGGCACCGAAGGTGAACGAAACCGACGACAACGGATTTACTAAGGACGTGGCACAGGCCACTGTATGGCGCTGTACGACCACCGGCAACGACACTTACGCCTTTGCCGATGCCCAAGGCAAAAATATGGATCTCGAACAGCTGTTTTCGGGATGCAGCAACCAGTTGACCCTCGACCGTGGCACCACTTGGGGAGCTTTCACCCTGGTCAACGAACGCAAAGCCTGCGCCCAGTTGAGTCAGAATGGTAAATACTTCTCGCGCAATGAGTACTACGTTTACGACCCTGAGGGTTACAGAATTAACCGCAACGGTAATTTGTCGACCGACTTCCAGTTCGTACCCGTCGATTTTGTTGAGGCTCGCAAGTCGCCCGGCGAACAGCCGTGGAACATTCTCGAAAGCAAGCAGCAGCTCACGCTCAACGATGCTTACACCGACCTGTATGTAGGACGCGCGCTGACGGTGGAACAGCTGAATTATACCCGCCATTTCGACGACACCGAATGGCAAACGCTTTATCTGCCCTTTGAAACGAACGTCAGCGACTGGGCTACGCATTGTGAAGTGGCTGCTGTCGACCGCGTGCAGCTATCTGCTTCCAACGGCCAAACGCGCGAGGCCATTGCTGAATATGCCGTGCTGACCGAGGGCAAACTTCAGGCCAACCAGCCCTACCTTATCCGCGCCAAGGCTGCGGGTACCGTCAGCTTTACGTTAAACAACGTGCGTATTCAGCCCACCGACGAATCGCCTGTCAACCTCAATACGCCGGGCTATACCGTAAGTATTTGCGGAAATTATGGCATAATCACGGGCGACAAACTGACCGCGGCCAAGGGCTATGCTCTGCAAGGCGGCGAATTGCGCAAGGCCACAGCCTCTACCCCCCAGTTGCCCTCTATGCGCTGGTATCTCAGTGTAGTGCCGCAGTCGGGTAGTGCCGAAACCCTGCCCGAGCGCATTGTGTTGGTGAAAAAGGGCGAAGCACCCGTGGCCACTCTTGCCATTGCAACCACCGAAGGCTACGGCACCATCTACACCGAAAGCAGCTATGTCATGCCGCAAGGCGTGGTGGGCTATGCCGTGACGCAAGCCGATACCGATCGTCGTGAACTCAGCCTTACCGAGGCTTATGTAGGTGGCGAAACTGTGCCTGCACACACAGCCTTGCTTGTGAAAGGCGAAAAACGCAATTACCTGCTTTTTGCCCCCACGCCCCAATCGGCCGAAGGTAAGCCCGCTCCTCAAGGCAATCTGCTGCTTGGCACAGCCACTGAGGCGCAGACCGCAGCACCCAACGGAGAGTCAGCCGACACGTATCGCTTCTACAAACTTTACTATGCCGACCCCGACCACACCGGCACGAAGCGTCTGGGCTTCTACTGGGGAGCTTCAGAAGGTGCCCCCTTCCGCAGTCAGGCCCACAAAGCCTATTTAGCCCTGACCAGCGAAATGGCCATGAACATCAGTGGCTTCCTGCTTCCCGGCGACGTTACCGGCATCGACACCCCCTTAGCCCCCGGTACGCAGCCCCTCGTGGTTTACACCCTTACCGGTGTTCGCCTCCATCCTTCCACGCTCAGTGATTTGCCTGCTGGCATTTACATTGTCAATGGAAAGAAAATGGTCATTAAATAACTTGCTAAATACGCACAGATTAAAAACAATGAAGAAAAAGTATGTAGCACCCTCCGTGGCAGTCATTGCCCTTGATGCAGCTTTGCCCTTGATGAACTCAGGAGGCCCGGAATCATCATCACCCACCATTGGCGATTACTTCGACCCGGAGGATGCTGTTGATCAATTTAGCTCGAACAAGTCATGGAATGATTCATGGAACAACGAGTAATACGTAGATGTTGAACATTGTTCCCAACATCGCTGTTTATACATAAAAAAAGGTTGACCGCAAAGTCAACCTTTTTTTAGTACCCTTTTGTCACGATGTATTCATTCGCTTCCCTGCAGTTTGTTTCATTCCCCATCTGCTTGCTTGGCACCCTTCCGTTCATAGTCAATGATTTTTTTTTAAAAAAAAGAAGTCGGCAGGAAGTGGCTTGTATGCACTTTCTGCCGACCTCTTATGGTCAGTCTGTTCGACAGCTGTTAATCAACTTATTCCTCGCCTGCGAAAAGAGGATCCCAGGCAGGAAGCAACGTGGGCTTCTGCTTGAGCAGTTCGAGCGTGGCGGCAGGAACGTACTTCTTGTCGACTACGAGGCGGAATGAATATTCGTCGAACCATTCGTCCGTCATAATCAAGTGGCCGTTGTGGCCCGAAGTAGCACCCCAAGAGTTTTCAACCATCCACTTCGTCGGTTTGCCGTTGGCGTCGAGGTCTACGGCCATCAGCGTCATGGCATGGCTCGAAGCCGATGCAAAGGTGCTGATGCGTTCAGCCTTCGTCATGGGGAAGTTGGTGCCGAAAAGCGACTCGTAGTCGTAGTTCTGCAACGAAAGAATACCCGTTTTGCCGTTCAGGAATTTGCCCACGTCGCATGAGTAGTACATCATCGTTGAGTCCTTGATCGAGGCAATGGCCATCTGCTTGATTTCCTCCATCGGCAGGTTCAGGTAAGTCCATTGCTGGCCATCGTACGAGTGACGGTCCATGTCGATGGTGTAGGTTTTATGATACGGACGCGAAGGGTCGTTCATGAGCATCACATAGGTGTTCTTCAAGTCGGTGCCCACATATTCCTTGTAGAAGCTCTGCGGGGTGTACTTTTTCGTGCTCACCGGTTTGCCGTTGGCATCCTTCATGGTCCAGGTAAACTCCTGTACGGGTTCGCCGAGCGAAACAGCCAGAATGTGGTAAATGGTGCCGAGCATCTCTGTTTTGCGCTTTTCGAGTGCAGCTGCTTTCTCGCCCTTTTCAGCCGCCTTGCGCAGCGTCAAACCGTATTCGCGGAGTTTCAGGCTGATGAGTTCAGCCATTTTGGCCGTGTTGTTGGCGCTGAACGATTCAGGCATCACATCGGCAGGCACAATGCCGTACTTGCTTACCACGTCAACCACACCGCAGAACGTACCACCGTCCGACAGCGGGTGCTGGAATAGCCATTCAACGAGTTTGTCGCTCATCGGCTTCTTGGCATTGTCGATAACTGCTTGCAGGAAGAGGTTCGACTTTTCCAACTGGTCGTAGAAGAACGAGTAGCTCTGTGAGAATTGGAAAGCACCGAGGTTGTAGTCCTTAATCATTTTTGAGCGCATCACGTTCATGCCCGTGAACAGCCAGCAGCGTCCCGAACTCTGTTGGTCAGTAATGCCCTTTGAAGGTACAGTGTTCGAGAAATAGGTGTCACCTACAGCCGGGTTGTTGGCACGCGTAGCCAACTGGTTGATGGGTGCACCGGCCAGCGCGTTGCGCAGGGCAGTAGTGGTTTGAGCGGCAGGCTGTGCCTTTTTGATTTGTTGCAACATTTCAGGCGAAATGCCACCCTTGCCTACAGTCTGCGCATTCATGGGCAGTGAGGCAGCCAGCAAAAGAGAATACAGAAAATGCTTAGTCTTCATGATTCGTATAGTATTTAAATGATAGATATTCGGGAAATGAATTGGCAGCCTTAGCTCCAGTACGGATGCAGTTCGTTGCGCGAAAAGCGTGTCCAGGCCCATTTGCAGAAGGAGTAGAAAATGATAGCCGTAATCAGTCCGCCAAATACGTCAATCAGGTAGTGTGCCTGAATGTACACCGTGGCGCAGCACAGGAAAAAGTAGAAAGGCAATGCACCGAAAAAGAGGTAGCGGCGGTTATTGATCAGCAGAATCATCAGAATGGTGCTCATACCCACGTGCGATGAGGGGAAGGCTGCCGTGGGACGTTCACCCGTGGCTTGGCTTGATTCTACCAGCGAACGGAAAAATCCGTCGGGACCCGGTGCGTGTGCCAATTCGTTGTGGTAGCGGAAGTAATCGCCCACTTCCGGAAAGTGTCCGGCCAGAATCAGGTCCTGTCCCACTGCGTGAAAGTAATACTGCGGTCCGGTGACGGGCAGAAACAGGTAGATGGTGTAATACAGAAAGAACGATGTCAGCACAATGAAGGCCGTACCCTCGAACTTGCTTCGGTCGGTGAATAGCGGGGCCAGCACTGTGAGCGCAATGAGCGGATAGTAGGCAAAGTAGCCCATGTGGAACAGTTCGCTCCATATTTTTTCGGGAAAACTTTCGGCAAAACTGATGGCCGGCTGACAGCCAAACAGCACTTGGTCAGCTTGGGCAAAGATATGATCGGCATTGCCAAAAAGTTGGCAGAACTCGTAGGTGTCGGGATACCAGTAGCCTAAGAGCGAAAGCGGAAACAGGTAACGCAGAAACAGCGTGTAGCGGTTGGGGCGTGCGCGGTATATCAGGTAAATCAGCGTCATGCCCACCACCACAAAGGCACGGCCTTCAATCAGGCGCCATGGGTCTGCCATATCGTGCCCGAGCAGGGCTATCAGCAGGGTGGTAAAGAGCGTATAGGCCAGCGTCACTAATTCGATAGGCAGTGGCAATCGGCGGTTTTGAACGTTCATTTTTGAGTTGTTATGTTTTTTGATGCAATGAAGCGGCAGTTCGCAGGCAGCACCGTTACCACGTTGCGCTGTCTGGATGGCGAAACAAGGGGTATCGCCGATTCGTCCATCTTCATTTTTTTGGCAGTTTCTTGGATATTTAGAGGTTGTCGAACCCGAATGCTATTGATAGGATGCAGGTGCCACTTTTCAACTTATTTTTACAAGTGATTGGCACCATTTGGTGTCGGCCAATGCCTACAGCCAACCCTCGCGGCGGTACCAGGCCACCGCAGCCTTCACACCGCGCACCAGCGGCCATTTGGGCGCATAGCCCAATTCTTCGCGTGCCGGACTGATGTCGCATTGCCAGTTACGCTGCCGCATGATGCGGTATTTGTCAGAGTTGAGCGTCGGTATGTTTCCGGTCAGCCGTGCCAGTTTTTCGCCGGCAAAGCAAACCGCACGCAGCACCCACAGCGGAGCGGTGATGTGCAACACGCGCTTCACGCCCAGTTCCATTTGCAGCAAATCGCTGAAGGCACGGCTCGTGTAGCTTTTTCCGTCGGTCAGGAAGTAGGCCCTTCCCGTACGTCCGCGACGCAAGGCCAGAAATGCTGCTTCTACGAGGTCGTCTACATAGATGAACGTCAGCACCTGCGGCTTGAAACCCACCGCAAAATCGATGTGGTGTTGAATGCTTTTGGCCATCATGAAGTAATCGCGTTCGCGTGGTCCGTATACGCCCGTCGGGCGCAGCACCACGTAGTTCAGTCCGGGAATTTCGGCAAGTCGGCTTTCGGCTTCGAGTTTCGACCGTCCGTAGGCCGTGTCGGGCACCTTCGGGTCGGACTCGTGAATGGGGCGGCGCTTCGTTTCGCAGGCCGGTCCATACACGCTGAGCGAACTGATAAACACAAAGCGACCCTGTTCGCGCAGGGCACCTGTGTCGATGAGGCATTGTGCCAGTCGCACCGTGCCCTCGGCATTCACCGCAAAAAAGTCAGCCGGTTTGCGGCACTTCGTGGCACCGGCTGCATGAATCACATAATCGAACGTACCCTCGGTTTCAGCATGCGCCGTGAGCTGGCGGGTCAGTTCTTCGGTATGGCCTAAGTTCAGTTCGATAAAGCGGATGCGTTCGTCGGTCAAATATTTTCGGCTGCTGTTCCGGCGCACGGCGGCCCACACCTCCATGCCTTCGTTCAGAGCCCGTTCCACCATGAAACTGCCAATGAAGCCCGAAGCACCCGTAATCAGTATTTTTTTTCTTGTACCCATTGTTTGAAAATTTGTCAGCGTGCCGCTGGTTTTTCGCCCTGCAGATAGTCGTAGCAGGTTTGCAGAAAAGCCTTGGCTGCATTCACGCGCAGTGTCGAAGGTTGCGGCGCTTCGCGAAACACACTTTCGGGTTTCGTCATGAGGTTCACCACCGAAATGCCCGTGGCGTCCTTCCAATAAATACCCTCGCTCCACACATGTACTGCCGAAGGATGCGTGTAGCTCCGGCTCATCACGTCGCGGCTAAAGGTAAAATCGTCGTGTGGTAAACCCATCTGTCCCAGCAGCGTAGCCGCCAGGTCGGTTTGGTTGCATATTTTGTCAATCTTTCGCGCCTTTGCCACCACGCCTCCCGTCCATATCAGCGGAATGTGCGATTTTCGTTCGTTCGTGTCGCTGATGCCTTCGGGATAGAAAATGCCGTGGTCGGGCAGCAGTATAATGAGAGTGTTCTCCCATTGCGGTGTGCGCTTCAGACGGTCGATAAATCGGCCGATGCAGTCGTCGAGGTAAGCCATGGCATTAGCCACCTTGTCGTTCGGTATGCGGCTGTACGGCACCTTCCACGGTTCGTGGCTTGCCAGCGTCAGGAATCCCGTGTGCCAGGGACGGTCGGTGGGGTAGCGCATGATGCGGGCATACAGGCTGTCGAAGGTAATGTGGTCGGTCACGCCCCAGTCGTGGGTGCGGCGCACCTCGGCCGGGAAATACGTTTCGCCCATGGTGCGTTCGTAGCCGGTCGAAAGCAAGTAACCGTTGGTATTGGTAAAGTTGATGTCGCCGCCATACAGGAACTCCGTGCGGTAACCTGCCCCTCGCAGCGTGCGTGCAATCGAAGGCAACGTGGCGCACTTCGAAGGCAACTTCATGACGCTCACATCGGGGTAAGCCGGATAGCCGCTCAGCGTACATACCGTACCGCGGTCGGTGCGGAAGGAGTTGGCATAGCATTGGGTGAACAATACTCCTTCGGCCGCCAGACGGTTCAGATTGGGCGTAATGTTCGGGTCGGTTTCGGGGTCGACGGCATTTACCAGCGTACCGCCGCAACCCTCCATGAGTATGAGCAACACATTGGGGCGCTGTGTGGTGAGCAGCGTGTCGGGGTCGATGCTCTGCGTGTTGTAATGCAGCATGGCCAGAATGCGTCGGCGTTCCTCCTCGTCGAAGAAGTTGAATTCCTCGGCAAAGTTTCGTTCCTTTTGCATGGAAGCCAGCAGACTGAATGCCGGATTCACGGCTGCGTGGTTCAGAAATTGGCGGTCGGAAAAGTAAACCATGCCCACGTTCGCCGTGCTTTTGCCCACGCCGCCGCGAATGCCCAAAAACAGCAAACCGCCGGCCACCAGCCAGATGCCGGTGAGCAGTGCAGGGCGTTTTGCTTTTTCCAAAGGATTGCGCAGCAACAGCCGGTAGAGGGCAAACACGCCGGCTGTCGTCAGCACTATACACAGCGTAACGCCCAGGGCATAGCCCTTCGATACGCTCGACAAAGCCCCTGTCGGGTTGTCAAGGTAGGTCCACACCGTGCCGTCGAGCTTGATGCCCCAAAATCCGTAAAGGCAGGTGTCGCCCACGAATATCAGGGCCATAATTACGGCCAACAGTCCGACATATACCTTATATATAAGGCGCATGGGCCGAATGTTCAGCCATAGTCCGATGCCCAGCAACAGCCAGAGGGGGGCAGTGGCGTATCCGGCTGTAGCCAAATCGAGGGGCAGTCCGTGCCACAGCACATAGGCCACATCGGCCGCCGTCATGGCACCGCGAATGCCCGCTTCCTGGGCAAAGATAAAGGCCACTTTGCCCGCGGCAAACAGCGCGAGAGTCAGCGCGTAGAACAGCGCAAGAATTTTAAAATGTTTCATCAAATAGTTTACGGTTCAGCGCAGCGAACACCGGGGTAGGGATTGCCCTACAGTTGCTGCATGTCGTTCAGTCGTTTGTAATATCCGCCCTTCTGCAGCAGCTCGTCGTGCGTGCCGCGTTCCACAATGCGTCCTTCGTAGAGCACACATATTTCGTCGGCATTCTTGATGGTCGACAGTCGGTGAGCAATGGCAATGGTTGTGCGCGTCTTCATGAGTCGTTCCAGCGCCTCCTGCACCAGTCGTTCGCTTTCGGTGTCGAGTGCCGAGGTAGCCTCGTCCAGAATCAGGATGGCCGGGTTCTTCAGAATGGCGCGCGCAATGCTGATGCGCTGTCGCTGTCCGCCCGAAAGTCGGCAGCCGCGGTCGCCCACGTTCGTGTCGTAACCATGTTCGCTTTCCATGATGAAGTCGTGGGCATTGGCTATCTTAGCTGCTTCAATCACCTGTTCCATTGTGGCATGTTCCACACCGAAGGTAATGTTGTTGTAGAAACTGTCGTTGAACAGAATAGCCTCTTGGTTTACGTTGCCGATGAGGCTGCGGAGGTCGGCAATGGCCAGATCCTTCACGTTCACGCCGTCAATCAAGATGTCGCCACCCGTCACGTCGTGGTATCGCGGCAGCAGGTCGACGAGGGTCGATTTACCCGAACCGCTCTGTCCCACCAGTGCAATGGTTTGTCCGCGTTTCACGTTTAGGCTCACATCCTTCAGCACCTCCTGCGTCGAGCCATTGTAAGTGAAGCTTACGTTGCGGAATTCAATGTTCTGTTCCAGTCCGTCGATGTGTTTGGGGTGGGCAGTTTCGGCAATGGTGTTTTCAGCGTTCAGAATTTTGTTCACACGTTCCACCGAGGCCATACCCTTGGGAATGTTGTAAGTAGCTTTCGAAAAATCCTTGAGCGGCTGAATGATGCTGTACAGAATCACCATGTAGAAGATAAACGTCGGGGCGTCAATCGGCGAATGGTCGCTGAAAATGAGCGTTCCACCGTACCAAAGCACCATGACAATGAGTACTGTGCCCAAAAATTCGCTCACGGGGTGCGCCGAGGCCTGACGAATCGACACGCGGTTCGAAGCATCGCGAAACTCGTTGGTGCAGCGGTCAAAGCGTTCGGTCATTTTGCGTTCGGCCGTAAAGGCTTTGATAATGCGCATACCGCCCAGGGTTTCTTCAAGCTGCGCCATGGTGTCGCTCCATTTGTTTTGGGCATCGAGGCTTTTGTGTTTGAGTTTACGGCCGATGCGTCCCATCATCCAGCCCATGAGGGGGAGTACGATGAGGGTAAAGAGCGTGAGCTGCCACGACACGTAAATCAGCACGCCGAAGTAGCAAATCAGCAGAATGGGGTTTTTAATCAGCATTTCGAGCGAGCCGGTTATCGACGTTTCGATTTCGTTCACGTCGCCGCTCATGCGCGCAATGATGTCGCCCTTGCGTTCGTCTGAGAAGAACGAAAGCGGGAGCGATACAATTTTATGGTACACCTTCATGCGGATGTCGCGCACAATGCCCGTTCGCAGGGGCACCATGATGGCCACCGAGGCAAAGTAGCATCCGGTTTTCAGGAAGGTCATGATAACCAGAAACAAGCCGATGGCAAGCAGTGTTGAGGCTGCACCGTATTCGTCCATCAGTTCGGTGGTATACCAGTACATGTTGTTGATGATAATGTCCTTCATGCTCATGCCGGCTGCCGACCACGGAATAAATTCGTAGCGATTTTGGTCAATGCCAAAGAGCAGCTGCAGCATGGGTATGATTGAGATGAAGGAGAATACATTGAGCAATGCCGACAGCAGGTTGAAAAGCAGCGAACCGGCCATATAGCTTTTATAGGGCTTGACATACTGTCGGAGCATCCTGAAAAACTCTTTCATGGGTGTGTGAAGTTATTGGGGGTTGATGTGGTTGATTAAACAAAATGTGTACCATGCGTTGGTTTCCCCACGGGGCTGTGGGGGCAGTGCGCTGCGCGGCAGGCGGGGACGCATGGTGCTGAAAATTGCACACTTTATGGCTAATGTGGCAAAAATACAAATAATTATTTAAGAAACTGTTTAAATTTTCAACCAAAACAGCATTTATTTTCCGCTGTCGTGCTATTTCTCTGTTTTTTGTACACCGTTTTTTTGAAATGCTGCTTGATTCAGTTTGGGCGTTGCCAGCGTTCTGACTTCGGGCGCAGGTGCTGAAATGTGAAATATATTCAAAAAACGCCCCCTTGGTTTCCTTCTGTTTGCGAGGCTTGTGCCCCTAGGTCTGCCTTTTGCCTCAATGCTTTCCGAGGTTGTCGAAATTAGTTCCGAGGTTGTCGAAATTAGTTCCGAGCTAGTTTGAATTAGTTCCGAGCTAGTTTCAACAATTTCGGAACTGCTGATAATCAGCGCGTTCATAGTTACGCTTAGCGTGCTTTCCCGAAGGCCTATTTCGCTCTTCCGACAAACTTTTTCTTTTTACCTTTGTTGTACAACGGAAATCATTGTTAAAGGTCTTGGGCGGGGTGTATTGGGGGCCATGCGGCCATAGCAAACAAGTGCAGTGCCTGCTTGTTTCTCACGAGGATGCCAATGAACCCGTAAAATTTTGTTGATTGATCGGGTTGATTGATTGGGTGAGCAGAAAAGCACCAAACAGTGAAACCTTGCAAGCCAAATGAACCCCAAAGCCAAACTTTTCATTGCAAGGTTTTATTTCTTGAGACTATATGCACCAAAATACCTAAATTTGCCCTCCAATTCGCTATAAGTAGGTGTTCAAAATTATTTTTACATTTGAATTGCG
>ULPW01046780.1_pt1 | contig 12812 bp, 9 predicted proteins | sample 1953871 | NCBI WGS metagenome assembly ULPW01 (sample SAMEA4835639, study PRJEB28245) | human gut metagenome | biome: gut microbiome; material: fecal sample | place: Denmark | collected 2008 | reverse complement strand
CGTTGTTGTGCTGAACGCGGTAACCCATGTTAGTCTGTACGTTGCCCTTATCATCTACCCAAGATACGCGGAACTGGATGATGCGGTCTGGAATGCAGAGACGCTCGATGAGGTTTGCCTTCTCAAACTCTGGGTGCTTGTTGTACTCTTCCTCGATAGTACCGAGAACCTGACTAACTGCCTGAATGTACTCAGGCTCGTTTGGGAATCTTCTTTGGAGATTCGCGATGACTTCTGATGCTTTCATAATCTTTAATCTTTTATTGAGTTTAAATTCTTATTTTTTATTTCTGGTTGCAAAGATACATGTTTTTCTCGAAAACACCAACAAAAAGAAAGAAAAAATGCAGAAAAAGTAGAAAAAAGTTATTTTTTAACATTCTTAACCTCGATTTGTAGCGCTTTTGTGTACGCACACCTTATTATATAAGAGACATTTTTCGGGGTTTAAGCCTTTATCTCCGTTTTATGGAATCTTGCATTCTGACGACTTCTGTTTATCTATCCTGCGCCATAGGGCATAAATGAGCAGGATGATAGCGTAGAGACCGATTACCTGAGGCAGACTGATTCTTACGTTTTCGATGCTTGCTCCAGGCAGCATGCTGATCAGTTTTATGGCTGTATTCAAAAACTGGGTGATGCTGGTCAGGGCGCCTGATGTAAGGCTGATGAGTGGGGCGGCAACCGGTGCTATGGGCGCCCATAACGTGAGTGGGGAGAACAGGATTAATGCTGCCCCAAGATATAGGATGAGGGTTGCTGCGGGAATGGCTATGTAATTGGTGAGAAGTGAATAGCACGATATTCTGCCGAAGGTGTAGACTATGACCGGAAGGGTTCCTATCTGGGCTGCCAGTGAAACGCAAAGGAGTCCCCATGCCCAACGGATGAAACGGCTGCGGATGGGGAGGAGGGTGTAAAGGGGTGTGAAAAACAACAGAATGGAGGCTACGGCCAGGAACGAAAGCTGGAAACTCAACTCGAAAAGATAGAGCGGACTGATGAAGAGCATAAATATATAAGCTGAGGATAAAGTGTTGAGCGGCAGACCGGTACGATGGAAAGCTAAGCTTAAGCTGTAGGCTGAAAGCATGATGGCTGCACGGACTGCACTTGCCGGCAATCCTATGAGAAAAACGTAGGTCCAGATGGAGATGAGGGACAGGATGATGGTGTAAACTGAGTACTTTCTGCCGCCTAGCAGAAAGATGAAAAGCTGGAAGATAATGCCTATATGAAGTCCGCTTACTGCCAAGATGTGACTGGCTCCGGAAATGGAGTAACTGTTTCGGGTGTTCGAGTCGAGTGCGCTCTTGTCGCCCAGCGCCATGGCTGCGATGACTGCATAGTCTTGCTGTTTTACGTGAAGGGAAACCAGTTTGCTTTCAATATTGCTTTTATAGCGTTCGGTATTGATTTTTGCCCGTGTGAGGTAAGGCAGTTCCTGCCAGTTTTTCAGTTGTGTAGAGGTTTGGGAATCAGCTATTTGCTTGCAGGTAAGAAAAGCCCCAAGGCTCAGAATGCATAAATGAATCATCACGCATTGGGAGTAGATGAGAAACTGGTGGCTCCTGTTGAAGTAAGCTTTTTTGCTTAAAAACTTAGTAAGGAAAAAGATGATGCTGCTAAGGGCGCATGAAATGATGGAGATGATGAGCCAGAAGCGCATATTGAAATCATCATAGCCCCATTTGGCTATGATGATTCCGATCGTCAGTGTGAGGCTGATGGTCATGAGCGGGGTGAGGGGTAGCGCTTTCATCATTCCTCTTTTCTTTTAAAAGATAATTTATTTCCTATTTCTTGAATCCGAAGATGCGCTTGATGAATTTCTTCACAGCATTTTCTTGCTTCTGTGGATTTACGATAGGGGTGTGCTTGTGTGCAGCCGACTTGTCGCCCTTTTTCTGGGCTACGCCTCTGCCACGGCCGTTGCTGCCTGGGCGAATATTGTTCTCGGTGCCTGGGCGCTGCTGGTTGCTGTTATTGCTGTTATTGCGGCGCTTCTGGCTGTTGCTGTTCTTTGGCTGCTCGCCTGGCTGGGCTGGCTTTCTGTTCTGCTGCTTTGCGTTCTGCTGCTTGTTGCCCTGCTGTGGCTGCTGCTTTGCGTTCTGCTGCTTGTTACCCTGCTGAGGCTGCTGTTCGTTGCTGCGTGGTGCTTTTTCCTGACGCTCGTTTGGCTTGTTTGGCTTGCGCTTGTGAGAAGTCTGGTCGCGGTCTTTCTGTCGGCGGTTCTTGGCACTGTTCTTTCCGGCCTCGCCGTTTTTGCCGTTACCGCGTCTGTTGTTTCTTCCGTTTGCGCCTTTCTTCTTCGGCTTGTTAAGCTTGATGTATTCAGGACCTTCGCCGCATCCCTCAGGGAGAGGCATTTTGTCTACCACCTTCTCCAGGAACTTCTCTATCTGCTGGAACCAGTACTGGTCTTCTTCGTTCACGAAGGTGATGGCTCTACCATCGCGGTTGGCACGGGCAGTACGGCCGATGCGGTGAACGTAATCTTCTGTATCGTGAGGAACATCGTAATTGATGACCATCTCAATATCATCGATGTCGATTCCGCGCGCCACAATATCGGTAGCTACGAGAACATCATACTGTCCGCTCTTGAACTTGAACATCACATCATCGCGCTCAGCCTGTTCCAGGTCGCTGTGCATGGCTCCGCAGTTTACTCCAATCTGCTGGAGGGAAGCTGCGAGTTGCTTCACCTTGAATTTGCTGCCGCTGAAGACGATGACGCGCTTCAGGTCGCCCGCCTTGAAGATGTCCTTGATGATGGTCATCTTCTGGGTTTCGTAGCATACGTATGCTTCCTGCTTGATTTTCTCGGCTGGCTTGCTGACGGCAAGTTTGATTTCTACCGGATTCTTGAGCAGGGTCTTAGCCAGTTCTTCTATCTTCTCAGGCATGGTTGCCGAGAACATGATGGTCTGGCAGGTCTTTGGCAGTTTTGACGCGATGGTCTTGATGTCGTCAGAGAAACCCATGTCGAGCATGCGGTCGGCCTCGTCAAGAATGAAGAAACTTACCTTGCTGAGGTCTACATTGCCCAGAGAGATATGGGAGATGAGGCGGCCCGGGGTGGCGATGACTACATCGGCGCCCATGCGGAGGCTGCGCAACTCCTGATCGTAACGGTTGCCGTCGTTGCCGCCGTATACGGCTACGCTGCTCACGCCCTGCAGGTAATAGCCGAAGCCTTGCATCGCCTGGTCTATCTGCTGGGCGAGCTCGCGGGTTGGTGACATGATGACGCAGTTGATGGCGTCTTTCGGATAACCGCCGTCATCGAGCTTGCTCAATACAGGCAGCAGATAGGCTGCGGTTTTGCCGGTTCCGGTCTGGGCTACACCCAAGACATCATGACCTTCTAATATCTCTGGAATGCACTTTTCCTGTACTGGAGTGCATGTGTCGAAGCGCATGTCATATAATGCGTCGAGCACGTTGTCGTTTAAATCTAATTCGTCGAAATACATTCTTCTATAGTTTATAGTTTACAGTTTATAGTTTATAGGGGAGCATGGCTGCTATAAACTATAAACTCTTAATTATTAATTGATAATTACCTCGGTGCCTTGCGGTAGCAGAAGTAGGCTACGATGGCGAAGAGGAAGTTTGGAAGCCACGCTGCCAGAACAGACGGGAAGTTGGCCTGGATGGCGAAGGTGGCAGAAACCGTCTGCAGCATGATGTAGCCGAAACTCAGCGCAAGTCCAACGCCCAATGCTGCTCCCATGCCGCCCTTGCGCTTGCGGGCTGAGAGGGAGACGCCGATGATGGTGAGGATGAACGAAGCGAAGGAAGAGGCGATGCGCTTGTGGTATTCTACCTCGTACTGCACTACGTTGCCCGAACCGCGGTTAATCTGCTTGGAGATGTAATCGCGGAGCTCAGGACTGGTGAAGGTTTCCTGCTGACCCTTGGAATAGACCAGGTCGGTAGGTTCCATCATGATGATGGTGTCCTTCTGGGCTCCGCTCGTAATATGCTCCTTCATGCCCTGGAGCTTGCGGATTTTCCAGTTGCTCAGTTTCCAGTGATACTTGCTGTCGGAAATGGTGTCGTACTGGATGTCCATCGCTGTAAGGTGGCTTACGAGTTTCTTGTCCTGGAACTTGTCGAGACAGAATCCGTAGCCGCGTTTCATGCTGTTGTCGTAATGCTGCATATAGGCAATCACTCCCTTGTCTACCTGCAGCTGTACATTCTCGGCACTGGTATTCTTCTTCTTGTTCTTGTACATCGTCTCGAAGTTCTGCCTGATGACGGTTCCGTGGGGAATGACGTAGGCTGAAAGCCCGAAGGAGAGGGCTGAGAGCAGCACGCAGGTAATCATGTATGGGCGAAGGAGACGCTTGAAGGATACTCCCGACGCCAGGATGGCGATGATTTCGGAATTGCTTGCCATCTTGGTGGTGAAGAGAATGACCGCCACGAACACGAACAGCGCACTGAAGAGGTTGGCAAAATAGGGCACGAAGTTGGCGTAGTAATCGAAGATGATTGCGCGCGCCGGTGCATGGTGCTCTGTGAATTTTGACAGGTTCTCGTTGAAGTCGAAGACGATGGCGATGGAGATGATTAGGGCGATGGAGAAGAAATAGTAGCCCAGAAACTTCTTGATAATGTACCAGTCGAGCTTCTTGATGTACCTGAACGGGTTGAGAAACCTGAATATGCGCAGGAACCGGAGCTTGTGAGCCAGCCAGCGCACAGCCCTGATGAGCCACCCGAACTTGCGGGAAGCCCATCGGCCGGTGCGGTAGAGCCGGCGGTGTTTTCTTATTTTCTTAAAATCTTTCATGATGCTTGCTTACTTAAATTCTTCGGCCAAGCTGGTCGATGATGGAATTCTTCCATGCCACGAAATCGCCCTGCTCGATATGATGGCGGGCATCGGTCACGAGGCGCAGATAGAAAGAGAGGTTGTGGATGCTGGCTATCTGCATCGCCAGCAGCTCCTGGGCCTTGAAGAGGTGGTGGAGGTAGGCCTTCGTGGTTACGAGGTCGATGTCGCAGCCGTCTGGATCTATCGGACTGAAGTCTTTCTCCCACTTCTTGTTGCGCATGTTCATCGTGCCCTGATAGGTGAAGAGCATGGCGTTGCGGCCGTTGCGGGTCGGCATTACGCAGTCGAACATGTCTACGCCGCGCTCGATGGCTTCGAGGATGTTCTGCGGGGTTCCTACGCCCATCAGATATCTCGGCTTGTCTTTCGGCAGGATTTCGTTCACTACTTCTATCATCTCATACATCACCTCGGTAGGCTCTCCTACGGCAAGTCCGCCGATGGCATTTCCGTCGGCTCCCTTGTCGGCAATGTATTTGGCTGCTTCGCGGCGCAGTTCCGGGAAGGTGCAGCCCTGAACGATAGGGAAGAGACTCTGCTGATAGCCGTAGAGGGGCTCGGTTTCGTTGAACCGCTTGATGCAGCGGTCTAGCCAGCGCTGGGTGAGCATGAGGCTGTTCTTGGCGTACTGGTAATCGCTCTGTCCCGGTGGACATTCATCGAAGGCCATCATGATGTCGGCTCCGATGATGCGCTCGGTGTCCATTACATTCTCCGGTGTGAAGAAGTGCTTGCTGCCGTCGATGTGGGAGCGGAACTCGCAGCCTTCTTCCTTGAGCTTGCGGATGCCGGTGAGCGAGAAGACCTGGAAGCCGCCGCTGTCGGTGAGGATAGGACGGTCCCAGCCGTTGAACTTGTGCAATCCGCCTGCTGCCCTGATGACGTCAAGACCTGGGCGCAGGTAGAGGTGATAGGTGTTTCCGAGGATAATCTGTGCCATGACCTGCTTCTTGAGTTCCTCGAAGTGGACGCCCTTCACGCTTCCTACGGTTCCTACGGGCATGAAGATTGGGGTCTTGATCTGTCCGTGGTCGGTGGTGATGATGCCTGTACGCGCATCGCTTGCTTTATCTGTTACTTGTAATTCAAATTTCATTTCTATTCTTTTTTATCATTTTCCTCAATGCTGAAGTCTGTAGGTTTTTTCACCTTCTCGTCGGTCAGCGCGAACTGCCAGACGTCAGCCACATTCTCTACATAGTGGAAGTCTACGCCTTTGAGATATTTCTCCGGTATTTCCTCTACGTTCTTCTGGTTCTCCCTGCACATCACGATGTGCTTGATTCCTGCCCGCTTGGCTGCCAGAATCTTCTCCTTGATTCCGCCTACCGGGAGCACTTTGCCGCGGAGGGTTATCTCGCCGGTCATGGCTGTGTTGGCACGCACCTTGCGCTGGGTGATGGCTGAGGCGATGCTAGTGGCGATGGTGATTCCGGCAGAAGGACCGTCTTTCGGGGTAGCTCCCTCAGGTACGTGGATGTGGATGTTCCACTGCTCGAAGATGCGGTAGTCTACCTGGAGCAGGTCGATGTGCGACTTGACGTATTCCAGTGCGATAATGGCTGATTCCTTCATCACGTCGCCCAGATTTCCGGTCAGGGTGAGCTTGCCTGCCTTGCCCTTGCTGAGCGAGGTTTCGATGTAGAGGATTTCGCCGCCCACTGAGGTCCAGGCCAGTCCGGTTACCACTCCTGCATAGTCGTTGCCCTGGTAGATGTCGCGGTTGAACGGCGGATTGCCCAGCAGGTCTTTTACTTCGGCAGGGGTGATGGTGTAGTTCTTCAGCTCCTGGTTGCAGGCAAGTTTGTAAGCCATCTTGCGCAGACTCTTGTCAATCTGCTTCTTCAGCTGTCTTACGCCGCTCTCCCGGGTGTAGTGCTCGATGATGAACTCGAGGGCATTCTTGTTGAAACTTACCTTTGGCGAAACCTTGTCGAGTCCGGTGCTTTCCAGCTCTTCCGGTACGAGGTGGCGCTTGGCAATCTCTGTCTTCTCTTCGGTGATGTAGCCGCCTACTTCTATCAGCTCCATACGGTCGAGGAGCGGACGCGGAATGACGCTCAGGTCATTGGCTGTGGCGATGAAGAGTACCTTGGAGAGGTCGTAATCCATATCGAGATAATTGTCGTGGAAGGCATTGTTCTGTTCCGGGTCCAGCACTTCGAGCAGGGCTGATGCTGGGTCGCCGTTGAAATTGCTCTGCGCCACCTTGTCAATCTCGTCGAGGATGAAGACCGGATTGCTGCTGCCTGCCTTCAGCATGTTCTTGATGATGCGGCCCGGCATGGCTCCCACATAGGTGCGGCGGTGACCGCGGATTTCGGCTTCATCGTGCAGACCGCCCAGCGACATGCGTACATACTTGCGCTTCATGGCTGCTGCGATGCTCTTGCCCAGACTGGTCTTTCCTACGCCCGGAGGACCGTAGAGGCAGAGGATAGGACTCTTGCCGCCGCCGTTCAGTGCTCTTACGGCGAGGAATTCCAGGATGCGTTCCTTCACATTCTCCATGCCGTAGTGGTCGTGGTTCAGAATGCGCTTGGCACGGGTCAGACTGAGGTCGTCCTGGGTGTAGGAGTTCCAAGGCAAATCTACCATGGTCTGCAGGAATCCTATCTGTATCGAATAGTCAGGACTCTGCGGGTTCAGGGTGTCGAGCTTGGCAATTTCTTTCTTGAAGATTTTGGCAGTTTCCTCGCTCCAGTTCTTCTTTTTCGCCTTCTCCAGAATCTCCTTCTTCTCCGGACTGGCGTTGCCTTCTCCCAGTTCTTCCCTGATGTTCTTGATCTGCTGCTTGAGGAAGTATTCCTTCTGCTGTTCATCGAGGTCGTAGTGGGTTTTGTTCTCAATCTCAGTCTGGATGCGTAGCAGATGGCGCACCTTGTTAAGGGATCTGATGGCAATCATGATGCGCTCGCTGAGATTTTCCTCTTTCAGCATCTTGATTTTATCCTCGATGGAGAAAGGGAGGAGGGAGCACATGAAGTTGCACTGCATATGAATGCTCGAGAGTTCGTTGATGGCCTGGATGGCCTCATCAGTATAGTTGGCGTTTGATTTGATATAGTCTGTCGCTTCGTAATGGAAGTTCTCGTAGAGCATTCTGAAGAGTTCATCGTTGTTCTCGTCAGGCCATTTCTCCGGAAGACTTTTTACGTCAATTACTGTGTAAGGCTCTTTTTGAACGAGATGTTTCATCTGACATCTGCCCAGACCCTGGATGATGATGCTCATCTGCTCTGTGCCAGGCATCTTGATCACCTTGATGAGTTTGGCGAAGACACCTACAGGGTAGAGGTCTTCTTCGTAGGGCGATTCTGTATCTTTGTTCTTCTGGCAGAATACGCAGAATATGGTGTCTGGTTTCTTTTCCAGCATCCGGACGAGATTCAGACTTTCCTTTCTGCCCACAACGATAGGGGTCATGTTGGTAGGGAAAACTACAATATCTCGCATGCAGAGGGTAGGGTACAAACCTTCTTCCTGGTCTTCGATCAGGGTTTTCGGGTCGCCCTCGTAATCTGCAATCATTTGTATTCGGGTACTTGTTCTTCTATTATCCATTTTGTTATGATTTCTATTTTCCGTGCAAAGGTACTCATTTTTTATGAAATATCGTGGAAGATGATAGATTATTTAATAATAAAATTGCTTTTTCTATATATTAGTACCCGTTTTTATAGATGTAAGTAGCTGCTTTTGCAGGTGGAAGTGGCAATTTCTGCTGCTTGCGATAAAATAAATCGGCGGCGCATTCGTTTTCTTCTGTAAAGAGACAGAAGAATTTATGGGTAATTTTCGATTTAAACAGTTTGAGATAGAGCAAGACCGTTGTGCCATGAAAGTGGGAACTGACGGCGTTTTGCTGGGTGCATGGGCGCAAGGTGGCAGGCGGATTCTGGACATCGGTTCCGGAACGGGACTGATTTCGCTCATGATGGCGCAGCGTTTTCCTGAAGCTGAGGTCGTAGGGATTGATATGGATGCTGATGCCTGCGGACAGGCGAGGGAGAATGTGATGGCAAGTCCGTTTCGCGACAGGGTGGAAATAGAATGCTGCAGACTGCAGGATTTCGGGGGAACTTCGGAAGCTGCTGAGGCTTTGGAAACTGCTGAAGATTTGAAGTCTGCCGGTGTTTTTGATGCGATAGTGAGCAATCCTCCGTTCTTTGTAGATAGCTTGAAAAATCCGGACAGTAAGAGGACGATGGCGAGACATACGGACAGTCTTCCGTTCCGCGATTTGTTTGCGGGTGTAAAACGGCTGCTTTCTGATGACGGTATTTTCTCTGCAATTGTTCCCGTAGAAGTAGTGGAGCAGTTTGTTGCAGAGTCTTGTATATTAGGTTTTTATCTTATACGGAAGTGTGGTGTAAAAACGGTAGAGCGCAAGCAGCCAAAGCGCTTTATGCTGAGTTTTGCCAAGCATCGCATTTCGCCTTATGAAGAGCATGTTGAAACGATGATGGAATCGCAGGGAAACCGCTCGGAATGGTATAGGAAAATAACGGATGAATTCTATCTTAGTGAGTAGTGATTAGTGATCACTACTCACTACTTAAAGGTTCAGCTTCTTCTGTACCAGTTTGCTGATAGCTTCTACTCTTTTGCTCTGGCGCTGGATGTCTTTATGAATATCATCGCGCACGGCATTGATGTCGTTGAAGAAATCGGCAAAGGCAGACTGAATCATGTTCGGCTTGCGGTCGTTCTTGTTGGCAAATGGGTTCACCACCATCTTGATTCCTTTTTCTTCCAGGTGAACATCAATCTCTGCACCCGTCATCACAGGGTCGCCATCATAATGGATTACGCCTGGCTGACTGCGGGTGATATGGAGCTTCTTGCAGCGGAACGACTTGATCTTCGAGTTCTTGTCCAGCGTCTTGTTGAACATGTCGAAACTTACCTGAGGCGCCTCGATTACATCGAATGGTTCCATGATGACGACATCCATCAAACCGTCGCTCATGGATGCTTGAGGGGCAATATAGGCATTGTTGCCATACTGAGATGCGTTGGCACAGGAAATGAGGAACGCCTTATACTGCTTGGTGCCCGTCTCGTCCTCCAGCGTGTAAGTCTCAGGCTTATACTTCAATCCCTCGCGCAGGATATTTTCAGCATAAGTGATAGGACCACGCTTGCCGCTCTCGGCAAACTTCATGCTGACGAAAGCGTCAAAGCCCATGCCGCAGGTGCAGAAGAACGGGTGGTCGTTGATGACACCATAATCCAGATTTCTAATCTGGCATTGGTTGATGACCTCTATGCATTTCTTCAGGTTCATTGGGAGCAGCAGATGTCTTGCCAGTCCGTTGCCCGAACCGCAAGGCAGAATGCCGAGGGCAGTATCGGAGTGAACCAGTGAGCGGGCCACCTCGTTGACGGTTCCGTCACCGCCAACCGCCACAACCACATCTACATGGTTGTTCTTCGCTTCGGTAGCAATTTCCGAAGCGTGCCCAGCTCTTTCAGTCATTCTTATCTCGTACTCAAAAAGTTCTTTGTCCAAAACAGAATCTATCAGACTGGGAACTGCCGCCTTGCTGGCTGTTCCTGAAATCGGATTCATGATGAAAAGTATCTTTTTCTTCATTATATAGTCAAGAGTTTGTAAAATTTAGGCTGCAAAAGTAATAAAAATACCCAAAATAACAAGAAATATCGATTAAAAAAACTATAAAAGTAAACTTTCTTATAAAAAAAGCCATTTATTGAGTTCTTTTTTGTATCTTTGCACCCTGAAAGTTAGAAAAATATAAAAAAAGAAAATAAAGTACACCTATTAATAATGGGACAATTACAAGAAAGATACAAGAATTATCGTGAACCTCAGAAGTATATGGCTGCCGGTGTGTATCCATATTTCCGCGAGATCACAAGTAAGCAGATGACAGAGGTAACCGACATCGATGGTCATAAAATCCTGATGTTCGGTTCTAATGCTTATCAAGGTTTGACTAACGACCAGCGTGTTATTGATGCAGCAAAGGCTGCGCTCGACAAGTATGGTTCTGGTTGTGCAGGAAGCCGTTTCCTCAATGGTACGCTCGATTTGCACGTGCAGCTCGAAAAGGAGCTTGCTGAGTTTATGGGCAAGGATGAAACTTTGTGTTTCTCTACAGGATTCTCTGTAAATCAGGGTGTCTTGGCTTGCGTAGTAGGTCGTAACGACTATATTATCTGCGATGACCGCGACCACGCAAGTATCGTAGATGGCCGCCGCCTCTCATTCGCTACCCAGCTTCACTACAAGCACAACGATATGGAAGATTTGGAGCGCGTGCTCTCTAAGCTCCCTGAGGAGGCTATCAAGCTCATCGTTGTTGACGGTGTGTTCTCTATGGAGGGCGACCTGGCTAACTTGCCTGAAATCGTTAAGCTCAAGCATAAGTACAACTGCTCTATCATGGTAGACGAGGCTCATGGTCTTGGCGTATTCGGCAAGCAGGGTCGTGGTGTCTGCGACCACTTCGGTCTGACCGATGAGGTAGACCTCATCATGGGTACATTCTCTAAGAGTCTGGCTTCTATCGGCGGTTTCATCGCATCAGACAAGGATACGATCAACTTCCTCCGTCACAACTGCCGTACTTACATCTTCAGCGCCTCTAACACTCCAGCTGCCACAGCAGCAGCTCTCGAGGCTCTCCACATCATTCAGAATGAGCCAGAGCGTTTCGAGAATCTCTGGGATGTAACCAACTATGCCTTGAAGCGTTTCCGCGAGGAAGGTTTCGAGATTGGCGAGACAGAGAGTCCTATCATTCCTCTCTACGTACGCGATGCTGAGAAGACATTCGTTGTTACCAAGATGGCTTACGATGCAGGTGTGTTCATCAACCCTGTTATTCCTCCAGCTTGTGCTCCTCAGGATACATTGGTACGTTTCGCACTCATGGCTACTCATACTAGAGAGCAGGTTGAGCAGGCTGTCCAGATCTTGAAGAAGATTTTCGTAGAAGAGGGAATCATCAAGTAAAATCAGATTTCTGATTTAAAAGTTCAGCAAGTATTGTTGCGGTTCTTTGCCGCTACTATATATAACAGAACTTTTGCATGTGGTTCAAGTACGGGCTGAAGGCCCAAAAGCTCCTAGCCCAGGGCATCGCCCTGGGTATAATGGCAATCAGCAAGGCGCCCTGTAAGGGCAAAAGCTTTATGTTTTGCCTGGAGTTTTAAAGCTTTTGCCCTTACAGGGCGATAGGCTAGCGCCCGTAATACCCGAAAGTGTAAAATGAACTGTGTCAAGGCTGTTAGATAAAGTTCGAAGATAGATACAATTTGCTGTGGATTTGTTATATTTAAACCGATAAATCGAAATTTAGCATGAAACTGATAAAAATACAGTCAAGCAAAGACCCGCTGATAGCGCAAGTTCCAGAGCTCTACGAGTCTGCTTTTTCCGAAGCGGAGAGAACTGACACTGAACGTTTCCTGTGGATGATAGACCACTGCCAGGAAATGTCTTTTTATGCCATCACTGAAGATGACGACTTCTGCGGTATGGCTGTAGTATTTGAATTAGGCATATGTCGTTATCTCCTGTATTTGGCTACGCTTGACATCCACCGTAACAAGGGTTTGGGCGCATTGACGCTGAAACTCCTGAGGGAAGAGACCAATTTGCCGATAATCGGGGAAGTGGAGCCTCCAACTGATGACATCACACGCCGACGCATCGCCTTCTACGAGCGTAACGGTTTTCATGTTGAGTTGGAGGATCCCAGAATCCTGAATGACGCACACCTCGACCCCTCCTGTGTCCTTATGCTTATCAGTACCCACCCTCTTTCCGATGCCGACGAATGCCAGCGCAGAGTGGTAGACACGGTATACAAGCCTATGCAGGCAGAGGAGGTATAACTCTGAACCATCATAAATTCGAATTTTATGGTAACTTGTTTTGATGTATGTGAGATTCTTGAAATGCTGTCTGAAGCATCTGTAAAGG
>ULPW01016224.1_pt1 | contig 12919 bp, 7 predicted proteins | sample 1953871 | NCBI WGS metagenome assembly ULPW01 (sample SAMEA4835639, study PRJEB28245) | human gut metagenome | biome: gut microbiome; material: fecal sample | place: Denmark | collected 2008 | reverse complement strand
TGTACGGCGGGGATGCTGACGGCGTAGTGGCGCAGGTTCGGCATCTTACAGGTGAAGTGCCGATGTTCCCACTTTGGACTTATGGTTACTGGCAGAGCAAGGAGCGTTATAAGAGCCAAGGGGAAACCGTGGGAGTCGTGCGCAAATACCGTGAATTAGGCGTGCCTCTCGATGGCATCATACAAGACTGGCAATATTGGGGACACAACTATTTGTGGAATGCCATGGACTTTCAGAACCCTCAATTCAATAATCCCCGGAAAATGATAGATGACGTGCATGCGATGAACGCGCACATGGCGATTTCCATCTGGTCATCGTTCGGTCCGGCTACAAAGCCTTACCGGGAGTTGGCTGATAAAGGATTGCTGTACGATTTCCGGACATGGCCTGCATCAGGGACGGAAAGTTGGCCGCCTAATATGGAATATCCTTCCGGTGTGCGGGTGTATGACGCTTATTCTCCCGAAGCCCGTGACATCTATTGGAAATACCTGAACGAGGGAATCTTCAAGCTTGGCATGGATGCATGGTGGATGGATTCTACCGAACCGGATCATCTGGATTTCAAGCCCGAAGATATGGACACGAAGACCTATATGGGGTCTTTCCGGAAAGTACGTAATGCCTATCCGCTCATGTCCGTTGGTGGAGTGTACGACCATCAGCGTGCCGTGTCGTCGGACAAACGCGTGTTCATCCTGACCCGTTCGGGCTTTTTGGGGCAGCAGCGTTACGGGGCTAATGTGTGGAGCGGCGACGTGGGCTCATCATGGGAGACCTTGCGTAAACAGGTGCCGGCCGGCTTGAATTTCTCGCTTTGCGGCATGCCCCATTGGAACAACGACATCGGTGGTTTCTTTGCCGGGCAATATAATAAGAGTTGGAACGACGGGACGGCTCCTAAGAATCCTCTTTATCAGGAGTTGTACGTGCGTTGGCTGCAATTTGGTGCCTTTACTCCGATGATGCGTTCCCACGGAGCGGATACACCCCGTGAAATATACCAGTTCGGAAAGAAGGGCGAACCCGTGTACGATGCCATTGAGAAGATGATTCGTTTGCGTTACTCGTTGTTGCCTTACATTTATTCTACGTCTTGGGAGGTCACGCACCGGCAATCTACGTTCATGCGCGCTTTGGTCATGGACTTCCCGAGAGACAAAAAGGTGTGGAATATGAATGATGAGTATATGTTCGGCAAGGCTTTCCTCGTGGCACCCGTACTTGAGGCTCAGTACACTCCCGAAAAAGTGGTGAAAGTGGACGAGGAAAGCGGTTGGAACCGCGACAATGCGGGGAAGGCTGATGAAAGGGTACACGTGGATTTCATGCAACAGAAGTCCGCAGAGGTCTATCTTCCGGCAGGGACTGCATGGTATGACTTTTGGACAAATGAGAAAATGGAGGGAGGGCGCACCGTGACACGTGCCACGACGCTCGACATCATACCTTTATATATTAAAGCAGGTAGTATCGTGCCTCTCGGACCCGACGTGCAATATGCCACGGAGAAGCCGTGGGATAACCTGACTCTCCGTGTTTACCCGGGTGCTGACGGCAGTTTTGTGCTTTACGAGGACGAGTTCGACAATTACAATTACGAGAAAGGAGCTTATACAGAGATTCCCATGGCCTGGGATGATTCCTCGCGTCGTCTGACTCTGGGAGCACGCAAAGGCGAATACAAAGGCATGTTGCAATCCCGTAAGTTTACGGTGTTGCTTCCCGACGGGCGGCAAAAGGCCGTGTCTTATAATGGAAAGAAAGTTTCGGTGAAATTTTGATAAGGTGTCCTTTGTCGTGTGGCAAAGGTGGAGTCCCCGCAAGAGGCTACGTTTGCAAGCCTTTTGCGGGGGCTTTTGTTCAGGTTTCATGCCTAAGGATAAGGCTTGTCTTTTGGTATGCCCATTTGCTTAGGCAGAAAACCGGATAGGAGGCTAATATTCCGGCAATGGCATCCACTAAGTAATGTGCCTGGATATAGACTGTGGCCAGTGTCAAAAGGAGGGCGAAAGGTGATAATATGAAGAGGAAACGTTTGCTTTGCGGACGGACCAGATAGAGCAGGATAAAAGTAATGCCGATATGTGAGGAAGGAAAAGCGGCTGTCGGGCGTTCGCCGGAATCCTGCGCCCATTCGACTAAATGACAGAAAAAACCGTCGGCATAGCCCGGTGATGGGAGCATGTCGGTACGATGGCTGAAGTAGGTACCTAAAGACGGGAATATCCCGCTTTCGGCACATTCCGGGGTTATGGCCTGAAAATAGAACTGGGGGCCGGCAACGGGGAGGAATATATAGATGAGGTAAAAGATGAAAAAGGAGCACATGACAGTGAATGAGGCTTTCTCGTAATGGTTATTGCGACAGAGAAAGAAGAAAACCATGACGGCCACAATCATGGGATAATAAGAGAAATAACCCATATTTACGGCTTCGGAAAACCAAGGCCATGGGCAAAGGCGGCTGAACTCCAATGAGGGTTGGCAACTGAAAAGCACTGCATCCCATCGGGCGAATATGTGGTCCAAATTGGGAAACGTCCGGTTGAACTCGTAAGTGTCCGGATACCAGTAGCTGAGCAAAGCCATCTGTGCTGTGATGCGGATGAAAGTCATAAGTCTGCGCGGCCAAAAGAGATAGATTCTCCACAATAAGATTGTACCGAGAAAGATGTACAGACGGTCGGCCAACATGTCCCGAGGGTGGTCCATGTCCGGCCAAAGCACGAACATGGCCAAGGTCGTGAGGATGCTGTAAGTTATGGCCAACCATTCAATCGGCCATAAGCCTTTGGGCTTATTGTCGTTTCCGGTAAGCCATTGGACGGAAATTCTCATAGCCATCCCTCCTTTTTATACCAGTCCATCGTTTCTTTGACTCCTCGTGCCAAAGGGTATTCGGGACGGAAATCCAACTCTTCCACGGCCGGTTGGATGTCGCATTGCCAGTTGCGTTGGCATAGAATGTGGAATTTGTCGCGGTTAAGGGTGGTGGTGCGGCCCCGCCATGTGCTGAAGCTGCCATTTATGGCACATACGAAACGAAGGAACCATACCGGAGCCTTGATGCGGAGCATGAACGGATGTCCAAGCTCCGTGCGTATCAAGTCGCTGAATTCAGTACTGTGGTATACGTTTCCGTCGCTGATGAAAAATTCGCGCCCGATGACATCTTTTACCATGGCAGAGAAAACGGCTTGTACAAGGTCTTTCACGTAAACGAATGTGATTTCCTGCGGACGGTATCCTACGCTGAAGTCTACGTGCTGTTTGATACTTTGCGCCATGACGAAGTAGTCTTTTTCACGTGGCCCGTACACACCGGTGGGGCGGAGAATGACGTAGGGAAAATCTTTCAAAGACTTGAGATAACGTTCGGCTTCCAGCTTGCTTTCCCCGTATGCCGTGTTGGGGCGTGGCGTATCATTTTCCCGTATCGGGGCATATATCCAGGGATTGTCCGAAGTGGCGTGACGTACTGCCTGTTCGCGTATGGCACCGAACACGCTGAGGGAACTGATGAAAATAAAACGCCCGGGCGCCATGTCCAGTTCGCGGAGCGCATCGACAAAATGACGTGTTCCCTCCGTATTGGTGCGGAAAAAGTCTTCACGTCGGATACATTTGGTGGCTCCGGCTGCATGTACGATGACATCCCAACCTCCGAATTCGGCTTTGCATGCCGCCAGTTGGGGGCGTAGGATTTCAGGATGTTCCATGTCTAATTCGACGAAACGGATTCGGGAGTCCTGAAGATAGTTCCGGCTACTGGTGGCGCGCATGCCTGCCCATATCACGTGTCCTTCCGTCAGTCCCTTTTCAACGATAAAACTACCGATGAAGCCGCTTGCTCCTGTTACTAATATTTTCATACGCGTTTGTTCTATTTGTTTTATTTCCTGTAAGTTCCGTCGGCATCCTTCACAGGCTCCACATGGATGCCCACATGGGTTTCATTTCCGTATTTCTCTTTCAATTTGTTTTCTATGACCGATGCCTTGGCGTGTGCTTCATACAAAGTCAAATGCCCGTCCATCCGGACGTGCATCTCTATGGCATAGTGGTTGCCGATGCGGCGTGTGCGCAAATTGTGTATGGCCGATACTCCCGGTGTGTTCTCCGCAATGAGGCAGATTTCCTTTTCTATTTCGTCCGGCAATGATTTTTCAGTCAGCTCGTCCACGCACGGTTTCAAGAGTTGGACGGACACCTTCATGATGAAGAAACTCACGATTACAGCAGCCATGGGGTCGAGCACGCTCCATGATTCGCCCAGGGCTATGGCCCCTCCGATGCCCATGGCTGTTCCAATGGAAGAGAAAGCATCGCTACGGTGATGCCAGGCGTTGGCTATGACTGCGCTGGAATTGATTTTGCGTCCCACGTGAATGGTGTAACGGTATATCAGTTCTTTGGAGACGATGGAGATGATGGCTCCTGCGAAAGCAAGCATGCCCGGGACAGGAAGACGGCCTCCTTGCCATACGGTTTGGATGGCTCGCAGTCCGTTCCAACAAATGCCTGCGCCTACGGCAAAAAGTACAATACCGATTATTGCCGTGGCTAACGTCTCATATTTGCCATGGCCGTAATCGTGATTTTTATCTTGCGGTTTATTGGAAATACGTGTGAAGATGAGCACGACGATGTCGGTTGCAAAATCAGATAAAGAATGTACGGCATCGGCTATCATGGCCGCGCTGTGCCCCAGAATTCCGGCTATGAACTTGAATACGACTAACAGAAAGTTGACAAAACTTCCTGCCCATGTAACTTGATAGATGGCTTTTTCCCGTTCGGTTAGTTTCATTGGTCTGTTGGCTTATGAAAAAGAAAGAACAAAGATAAGCATTTTCAGAAAAAATAAGAGATAAAAGAGGAGCGGAATGAATAAATATGCTTAACTTGCAGAAAGATTACAGATAACAAACCTCTAAAATATCAAATTTATGGGAAAAACAGGAAAGAAGGGCGGCAAGCGCCTGAAGAAAAAAGAACTGGCGAAAATGTTAATGGAACTTTTTCAAAATAATCCCGCCGAGGTTTACGACATTAAACGTATATTCAGAGACTTGAAACTGGACACGCATCCTGCCAAGTTGCTTTGTATGGACTTGTTGGAAGATTTGGCGATGGATGATTATATAAAAGAAACAGAGAAGCTGCATTTTCGCTTGAATACCACGGGGCAAGTGTTTGAAGCCATATTCAATCGCAAAGCGAACGGTAAAAACACCGTGACCCCGTTGGATGGAGGAGAGCCTGTCCTTGTGGCCGAACGGAACTCTTTGCACGCCATGGGAGGAGACAAGGTGAAAGTGACTTTGTTAGCCCGCAGGAAGCATCATGTACGCGAGGCACAAGTGGTCGAGATTCTCGAAAGGAACGACAAGTCGTTTGTCGGAAAGTTGGAAGTGCGTAAGGATTTTGCTTTCCTGCTCACCGAAGACCGTACGTTGGCCAACGACATATTTATTCCTAAAAAAGCGTTGAAAGGTGGTAAAAGCGGAGATAAGGCTGTGGTGAAGATTACCGAATGGCCCGAACATGCCAAGAATCCGATAGGTAAGGTCGTGGATATATTGGGGCAGAGTGGAGACAATACCACGGAAATGCACTCCATTTTGGCCGAATACGGCTTACCTTATGCTTATCCCAAGTCTGTGGAAGATGAGGCTGAGAAGATTGACCCGGGCATCACTGCCGAAGAAATCGGGCTGCGTGAGGACCTGCGTGAGGTGACGACTTTTACCATCGACCCGAGGGATGCCAAGGATTTCGACGATGCGATTTCCATTCGTAAAACGGACGACGGATTGTGGGAGGTAGGAGTACATATCGCAGATGTCTCGCATTATGTAAAAGAGGGGAGCGTTATAGACAAAGAAGCTGTGAAGCGTGCCACCAGCGTGTATTTGGTAGACCGGACGATTCCGATGCTGCCTGAACGTTTGTGCAATTTCATCTGTTCTTTACGTCCGAATGAAGAGAAGTTGACTTATAGCGTCGTGTTTAAATTGGACGACAAGGCTGTAGTCAAAGACTGGCATCTGGCTCATACTGTCATTAAGAGTGACCGCCGTTTTACGTATGAAGAAGTACAGAAGGTGTTGGAAGACCATAAAGAAGCTTCGCCTGAAGACTATAAGATGCCGGGCGACCATGAGGCAGATCCGAACTTTAACGGGCCGGATGTGTTGCCGGCCGAACATTTTGCCACGGAATTGATTACATTGAACCGCTTGGCCAAACAACTTCGTGCCCGGCGCTTTGAGCATGGCTCCATCAATTTCGACCGTAGTGAGGTACGTTTTGACATAGACGATAAGGGCAAGCCGATAGGAGTGTATTTCAAGGTGGCGAAAGATGCGAATAAATTGGTGGAAGAGTTTATGTTGTTGGCCAATCGTACAGTAGCCGAGAGCGTGGGGAAGCAGCCTAAAAATAAAAAGCCCAAGACGCTGCCCTACCGTGTACATGATTTGCCGGATCAGGACAAACTGATTAATCTGAGTGAGTTTATTGTGAAATTCGGCTATAAACTGAAACCGACAGGGTCTAAGGAAGAGGTGGCCAAAGGATTGAACAAGCTATTGACCGACATTCAGGGGAAGAAAGAGCAAAATCTGATAGAAACCGTTTCGTTGCGGGCCATGATGAAGGCACGTTATAGTACGCATAATATCGGGCATTACGGGTTGGCTTTTGATTACTATACGCATTTTACTTCCCCTATCCGCCGTTATCCTGACGTGATGGTGCATCGGTTGCTGACGCGGTATGCTGACGGAGGGCGCAGTGCCAGCCAGGACAAGTATGAAGAGTTGTGTGAACATTGCAGCGCGATGGAGCAGTTGGCAGCCAGTGCCGAGCGTGCCAGTATCAAGTATAAGCAGGTGGAATTCATGAGCGACAAGTTGGGGCAAGTGTTTGAAGGAACTGTCAGCGGTGTGACGGAGTTCGGCCTGTATGTGGAAATCAATGAGAATAAATGTGAAGGTATGGTACCCTTGCGTGATTTGGATGACGATTATTATGAATTCGACGAGCGTAACTACTGCTTGTGGGGACGCAAGCACCATCATCGTTATTCTCTGGGGGATACGGTACAAGTAAAAGTTGTGAAAGCCAATTTGGAAAAGAAGCAATTGGATTATGCTTTGGTCAGGGAATGAGAGGGCGGAATCCAATCATTTGTCTGAATATATTTGGCATTTTTCGGGTCATACGCTAACTTTGCAACGGAAAACGTCTCATTAAACGTGTATATATATGTCACAGAAATTAGTTCAGTCTCAATCTATGCAGCAGGTCCAGACGCTGTCCCCGCAGCAGGTGCTGCAGGTGCGGTTGTTGGAAATGCCCGTTTCAGAACTGGAACAACGTGTGAAAAACGAATTGATAGATAACGGAGCGTTGGAAGAGAGTCTGGGGAGTTCCGAGGATGCCGATACTTCTTCGGAAGATGTCTATGACGGTACAGATGATACAGAGTCGGCCGGGGGCGAAGCTTCTGGGTTGGACGGTGGTTTGCCTTCCGATGAATATCGTCCGGCTGAGGTACGGCAGGCGATGGACGATTATCGCACACCGGACGATGTGCCGGACTATCTGTTGCAGGAACGAGGAGGGAAAGACCGTCCGGAAACGATGGATTATGGCGATACGACATCTTTTTACGAACAGATGACGGAGCAGATGAACGAATGTGACCTGACACCGCGTGAACGGGAATTGATGGCTTATCTTATCGGTTCGTTGGAAAATGACGGCCTGTTGAAAAAGAAACTTTCCACGTTGGCGGACGAGTTGGAGATTTATGCAGGAATACAGACTACGGAGTCGGAACTGGAAGCAGTGTTGGCTCGGTTGCAGACTTTCGACCCTCCCGGAATCGGGGCACGCGATTTGAGAGAATGCCTTTTGTTGCAACTCCGTCGGGATGAACATCGCGGAAGCCGGCAAAAGCAGTTGGAATATGAAATTATCGACAAGCTGTTTGATGAATTTACCCATAAACGTTGGGACAGGATTGCCGCTCGCTTGCATTTGACAGAAGCAGAGTGCGAGCGTTTGCAGAGAGATTTAAAGAAACTCAATCCGCGTCCGGGGAGTGCCATGGGCGAGGTGGTAGGACATAATTACCAACAAATCGTGCCGGACTTTGCCGTAGAGACCGATGATGACGGGGGAATTACCCTTTCTTTCAATAAAGGCGATGTGCCGGAGTTACGTATCAGTCCTTCGTTCATGGAAATCCTTCATCAGGTAGACACCGGACGCGCAAAGTTAAGTCGGCCGGAACGGGAAGCTTTGCAATATACTCGTCAGAAGATAGAAAAAGCACAGGGATTCATCGAGGCTGTGAAACAGCGTTGGCGTACGTTGACCGCTGTCATGCAGGCTATTATTGATTTGCAGCGTCCTTTCTTTCTGGAAGGAGATGAGACTTTGTTGCGCCCGATGATATTGAAGGATGTGGCCGAGCGTACGGGATTGGATATCTCTACCGTATCCCGTGCTGCCAACAGTAAATATGTGGAGACCCATTACGGGACTTATCCGCTCAAATGGTTCTTTAGCGACGGTTATGTGACAGGTGACGGGCAGGAGATTGCCACCCGTAAGATTCAGGCCGCTTTGAAGGATTTGGTAGAGGCGGAAGACAAGAAGAAGCCGCTGAGCGATGAGGCGTTGACGGCGATGTTGAATGAAAAAGGCTTTCCCATTGCGCGGCGCACGGTGGCCAAATACCGGGAACAACTGGGGATACCTGTAGCACGGTTAAGGCGATGAGATATAGGAATCTTATTCTATCGGCTCGTTTATTGTCGGTCGTTTTTAGGCCGTATCATGCGCCTATTGTGGGATTTGTGTCTTTGTTCACGTTTACTTACTTGAGCCTGTTGCCGTTGTTTTATAAGCTGACCATTTTGTGTATGGTTTATGTTTTCACCATATTGTTGCCTCGCTTGTGTATTTACGTATATCGTAAACTGAACGGATGGGCACCGGTGCAACTGCGTTTGCGGGAGAACCGCGCCATACCTTATATATTGTTCATCCTGTCTTACGTGGCCTGTCTCCATTTGATGTTCCGTATGCACATGCCGCGTTATATGTGCGGTATTTTAGTGTCGGCTTTGCTGATACAGATGGTATGCGTCATAGTGAATGTGTGGTGGAAAATCAGTATGCATTCGGCCGGGGCAGGCGGCGTGATAGGCGCGTTGGTGGCTTATTCGGTACTGTTCATGTTCAATCCTGTTTGGTGGCTGTGTGTTACGGTACTGATTTCAGGAGCTGTGGGGACAGCACGCATGTTGCTCCGTCAGCATAGTCTGGCGCAAGTGGTGGCCGGTACTCTCGTGGGAGTGGTTTGCGGTTTTGCCGGTATAATTTTATTATAGGAAATGAGTTCAATTAAAAATTCAGATAAGTCATGAAACCAGTTGTAAGTATTATCATGGGCAGTACGTCCGACCTTCCGGTGATGGAAAAGGCTGCCAAGTTCTTCGACGAGATGGAAATCCCTTTTGAGATGAACGCTTTGTCGGCTCATCGGACACCGGTCGAGGTGGAAGCATTTGCCAAAGAGGCTGCCGGACGCGGCCTGAAAGTAATTATTGCGGGAGCGGGGATGGCGGCTGCTTTGCCTGGTGTGATAGCGGCCAACACGACGTTGCCCGTCATCGGGGTTCCTATCAAGGGGATGTTGGACGGCTTGGATGCCATGCTTTCCATTATCCAGATGCCTCCCGGCATACCGGTGGCTACGGTGGGTGTAAACGGAGCGCAGAATGCTGCCATTCTGGCCGCACAGATGCTGTCGTTGGCTGATGAAGGATTGGCTTTGCGTTTGGCGGGTTATAAAGAAAACCTGAAGCAGAAGATTGTAAAGGCCAATACGGAATTGGCCGATGTGAAGTATAAGTTTAAGTGCAATTAAAGACAGACGGATGAACTTGTTCGATTACCGACGCAGGGAGACCGGTGAAGTGCAGATTGGCGGTACGCCGTTGGGCGGGAACCATCCGATTCGGGTGCAGAGCATGACGAACACTTCAACGATGGATACCGAGGCCTGTGTGGCTCAGACGTTACGCATTGCCGAAGCCGGAGGAGATTATGTACGTCTGACGACCCAAGGGGTGCGTGAGGCCGAGAACTTGCGGAACATCAACGCCGGTGTACGTGCGGCAGGCTGTGCGGTACCTTTGGTGGCCGACGTGCATTTCAATCCGAAAGTGGCCGACGTGGCAGCTTTGTATGCTGAGAAGGTACGTATTAATCCCGGAAACTATGTGGACGCAGCCCGTACGTTCAAGCATCTTAAATATACGGACGAAGAATATGCGCAGGAGTTGAAAAAGATTGAGGAACGTTTCGTGCCTTTCCTACGCATTTGCCGTGAGAACCATACGGCCATCCGTATCGGGGTGAACCACGGTTCGCTGAGCGACCGCATCATGAGCCGCTATGGAGATACGCCGGAGGGTATTGTGGAGAGTTGCATGGAGTTCCTGCGCATTTGTGTGAAGGAAGATTTCAAGGACGTGGTGGTATCCATCAAAGCCAGCAACACGGTGGTGATGGTACGTAGCGTGCGCCTGTTGGTCGATGCCATGGAGCGTGAAGGAATGTGTTTTCCTTTGCATTTGGGTGTGACCGAAGCCGGTGACGGTGAGGACGGACGTATCAAGAGCGCTGTGGGCATCGGGGCTTTGTTGGCGGACGGTATCGGTGACACAGTCCGTGTGTCATTGAGCGAAGCTCCGGAGGCTGAAATTCCGGTGGCACGTAAGTTGGTGGATTATGTGCTCCGTCGGGACGGTGCCATGATGATGCCGGCAGCCGAAGCGGAGGATTTCGATTACTTAAATCCCGTACGGCGGAAAACGCGGGCCGTGCGTAATATCGGAGGAGACCATGTGCCGGTTGTCATAGCCGACCGTATGGACTTGGCTGCTTCCGGCAGATTGAAAGGCTTCAAGGCTCATCCCGATTTTCGTCCCGACTACATTTATTGCGGCCGTAACCTGCCTCCCGTGGAAGAGCGTGAGGGGGATTATATCGTGGATGCGGATGTCTGGACCGGTGAACCCGGTACGTATCCGGCTTTCCCTTATAACATGCTGCCTTTCATGAGCCAGTGTACAGCCGATTTGAAGTTTCTTTTCCTTTCATACGGGGCTTTGAATGAAGAGGTGCGTGCCTGCCTGAAATATCATCCGGAGGTGGTGGTGATTTCCCAAAGCAACCATCAGAACCGTTTGGGCGAGCATCGTGCCTTGGTGCACGAACTGACGCGCGAAGGTTTGCAGAACCCCGTGGTCATTTTCCAACAGTACGCCCACGGGCAGGAGGAAAAGGAGGATTTCCAGATAGAGAGTGCGGCCGACATGGGAGCCTTGCTCTTCGACGGGCTTTGCGACGGCCTGTACCTATATAATAATGGTACGTTGGATCATCGCGATATAGACGCCACCGCATTCGGCATCCTTCAGGCTGCCCGTTTGCGGACGACCAAGACGGAATATATCTCTTGTCCCGGTTGTGGGCGTACGCTCTACGACCTGCAAGACACGATAGCGCGCATCAAGGCGGCCACCGGGCATCTGAAAGGCTTGAAGATTGGCATCATGGGCTGCATCGTGAACGGTCCCGGTGAGATGGCCGATGCTGATTACGGTTATGTAGGGGCTGCGCGCGGCAAGGTCAGCTTGTATAAGAAAAAAGAATGTGTGGAGCGGAACATTCCGGCGGAAGAAGCCGTGGAGAAGCTGCTCCGTCTGATCCGGGAAAACGGAGACGACCCGGAATATGCATCATAGACCATCAAATACATTGATTATGGAACAAAAATTGTTTATCTATAATACGCTTTCCCGTAAGAAGGAAGAGTTCAAACCCATCACGCCGGGGCGTGTCGGGATGTATGTCTGCGGACCGACGGTGTATGGGGATGCCCATCTGGGACATGCCCGTCCGGCCATTACGTTCGACCTGCTGTTCCGTTACTTGCAGCATATCGGCTATAAAGTACGTTATGTGCGTAATATTACGGATGTGGGGCATTTGGAGCACGATGCCGACGAAGGAGAAGACAAGATTGCCAAGAAGGCTCGTCTGGAGGAATTGGAGCCGATGGAGGTGGCACAATACTACACGAACCGCTTCCATGCGGCCATGGAGGCTCTGAATGTGTTGCCGCCCAGCATCGAACCGCATGCCACCGGGCATATTATCGAGCAGATAGAACTGGTGAAGGAAATCTTGGATAACGGTTATGCCTACGTCAGTGAGGGCAGCGTGTACTTCGATGTGGAGAAGTACAACAAGACGCACCATTACGGCAAGCTTTCCGGACGCAACTTAGAGGATGTCATCAACAACTCCCGGGCTTTGGACGGTGTGGGGGAGAAGCATAACCAAGTGGATTTCGCTTTATGGAAGTGCGCCCAGCCGCAGCATATCATGCGTTGGCCCAGTCCGTGGAGCAACGGTTTCCCCGGTTGGCATTGCGAGTGTACGGCCATGGGCCGCAAGTACTTGGGCGACCATTTCGACATCCACGGTGGAGGAATGGACTTGATTTTCCCCCATCATGAGTGTGAAATCGCACAAGCCGTGGCCAGCCAGGGCAGCGACATGGTGAACTATTGGATGCACAACAACATGATTACCATCAATGGGCAGAAGATGGGCAAGAGCTTGGGTAACTTCATTACGTTGGCACAGTTCTTCAGCGGTGAGCACGAGAGCCTGACGCAGGCTTACAGCCCGATGACCATCCGCTTCTTCATCCTTCAGGCTCATTATCGCAGTACGGTGGATTTCAGCAATGAAGCCTTGCAGGCCAGTGAGAAAGGACTGTCCCGCCTGATGGAGGGCGTGGCCAATCTGAAGCGGA
>ULPW01009621.1_pt1 | contig 13001 bp, 10 predicted proteins | sample 1953871 | NCBI WGS metagenome assembly ULPW01 (sample SAMEA4835639, study PRJEB28245) | human gut metagenome | biome: gut microbiome; material: fecal sample | place: Denmark | collected 2008 | reverse complement strand
TGAAAGTTGAACATTGAACTTTATGATTAGTCTTTTGATTGGAAGAGTAATCATTAGCTTTTTGTCTAAACAGCTTATTACGCGATTGTAACAAGCGTGTCTCCTTCCATTACTGCGTCTCCCTCGTTCACGTTGATGCTGGTAATGGTTCCTGAAGTTTCTGCATCGATGTTGTTCTGCATCTTCATAGCTTCGAGAACGACAACAGTATCGCCTGTGTTCACCTTGTCACCGACTTTCACCTTGATTTCGTTGATAGTGCCAGGCAGAGGGGCAACAACTGGTTTGCCTGCAGCAGGAGTTGCCTGTTTGCTTGATGAAGCAGAATCAGAACTTGCAGCAGAACTTGAACCTGCAGCAGAACCTGCGCTTGCAACAGAGCTGGCAGAAATGTTGTTTTGTCCATCAGTTAACTTTACTTTCTGCTTACTGCTCTTAACCGGCTGTTTCATTTCCACTTCGAATGGAATTCCATTCACGGTTACATTGGCGATATTGCCTTCAATATCCTGTATTTCAACGACGTAATCTACGCCTTTAACCTTATATTCGTACTTTGCCATAGTTTTTATATTTTAACGTTGTTATTGTTGTTGTTGAATTTCGGAGCATTCCATCTGGTCTGTTTTGGCTTGATGGTGATAATGCCTGGTTCTACATCATGAACATCTTCCAGATATTCCTGTAGTGCAAGGGAGATGACTGCCATGTAAATCTCCTTATCAATACCCTTGGTTTCTAAACCATCTTTCAGAATCACGTTGGTCTTATGACTGAGGCCTTGAGTAACCTCGATGGTCTTCTTTCCTGTCTTATATAATAAGGTGGCGTGCTTCTCAGTAGCACGGGCGATGCGCTGTTTATGTTTCATGTAGGCTCCGAAAACCCAGAACACGATGAAGAGGAGAGCAAGGCAGGCAAATACGATTCCCATTGAAAGTACGGCGATTCCTATTCCGTATGGGTCGCTTTTCTTCAATTGCTGGGCTTTACTCAAACCTGTGTTTTGAGGCAGATAGCCTGGAGTTACTGATCCGGCAATGGCTTTCTCCCATGTCTTGAGGTCCTTACTCAGTTCAAAACTCTCATCGGCAGCCAACACTGGCACGCTTACGGAGTCAATCAGGTCAACGGCATTTCCGTCATAGAGTGCTATCCAGTTGGGCATCTTTTCCTGTAGAATAAGATTGAGATGAAAAGGTCCCGAGTTGGAAGAATTCTTTGCCTTCCAATGTTGTCCGTTCCTGCCATCCTGGTACCAGGAACTGCTGTCGAAGATAACGATGCTCTTCTTGCCTCCCAGTGTGGTTCGTGGTTCATTGTTAGGCAATGGACACATCAACTGTCGACGAGCTTCAGGCGACATTTTCTTGTCGAGAACCCTTCGGTCGGTGGTTAGGAACATACCACGCACATTATACGTGGTAAAGGAGGAATTGCTCAATTCCACCCATGGTTTGTGCTGCCCGTACTCATCTACAAGATTGGTACGGTTGTCGGTCATCACCTCTGTAATGCGGATACTTTTGGCTCCTTGACTCCAAGCGGGCAAGGACGTGATGACTAGTATGGTTATCAGAAATCCCAATTTCTTCATACGCTTACTAACGTTTATAGGGTTATTGTTTCATTTTTCGAAAAAATCTGCATCATATAGGAACGATAGCTGTTCCTAGAAGATTCATTAGGTTTGTTTCTTGTGCTCAAAGGTACGAAGAATTTCTGAAAAGACAACAAAAAAGTGCACAAATTTTTGTCTTTGTGCACCTCTTTTATAATTTATAACTATTTTCTGTTGTTTTGTTAACTTTTGTAAGTCTTACGCTCCGCAGAAGAACAGCACCACTATCTGGGCTGTAAAGATACGGAGGAACATGCTCAATGGATAAACCGTAGAGTATCCTACAGCTGGAGCCTCCTTTGAGCAAGAAGCATTTGCATAAGCCAATGCAGGAGGGTCTGTGTAAGTACCGGCGAGCATACCCATGATGGTGAAGTAGTTGAACTTAAACTTCAGGCGGGCAATCGTACCGATGATGAGGATAGGAATAACGGTGATGAGGAAACCGCATCCCACATATTTCAAACCGTCACCCTGTACTACTGTGTCCCAGAATCCGGCTCCAGCCTTGATTCCCACACTCGCCAGGAAGAGTACAAGTCCTATTTCTCGCAGCATCATATTAGCCGAAGTCGTCGTATAAGTTACCAGCTTCATGCGATAGCCGAAACGGCCGATGAGGATGGCGATGATAAGCGGACCTCCGGCAATACCCAACTTCAAAGGCACCGGCATTCCCGGAATGGCAAATGGGAGAGAACCGAAGATAATACCTACCATAATGCCTACGAAGATAGTGGCAATGTTAGGCGCATCGAGGCGCTTTACAGAGTTGCCCATAATTTCAGCCACACGGTTCACATTCTCTTCAGGACCTACAACCAAGATCTTATCACCTACGTGGAAGTGGTGGTTTCTGCCTGCAAAGATGTCCATTCCCTGACGGGAAATACGGGTTACGTTAACGCCGTATACGCTGGAGAAGTGCATCTTACCCAAGGTCTTACCGTTCATTTCCGGACGGGTAACGACGATACGGCGAGAAACAAAGTGCTGTACTTCATCCTTCTCGCGGTCCCATTCAGCTTCAACCTCTGGTCCGATAAAAGCCTTGATGGCTTCTGCATCAGCCTCTGCACATACAACGAGCAATTCGTCTCCAACCTCAAACTTAGTCTTGCTGTTAGGAATGCTCACCTCGCCATTGTGGAGCAGTCGTGAACATACAATGTCACGGTTCAAGAACTCTGAAACTTCTCTCAGCGTTCTGCCTGTAATATAAGCATTTTCCACGCGCAAGTGCATGTTATGGGCCTTAGCGTGTGGGTTGGCGGCATCTTCTTCGTTAAGCTGTTCTTCCTCATCAGCAGTATTAATCTTACAGATGTACTTGATAAGGATAGTAGCACCGATAATGCCCACTACACCAAGAGGATAAGCACATGCATAACCATTGGCAATACTTGGAGCACCATTAGGGAAGACGCTGAGCAAAGCCTCGTTGGCAGCACCAAGCCCCGGAGTATTAGTAACCGCACCATAGAGAGTACCTACCATCATAGGCAGGTTGTTAGGGTTGCTCGTATCAAAGAAGAGATAATAGCAACCAAACATCACGAGGATGTTGAGCAGAATAGCGCTAGCCGAAAGCATGTTGAGTGTAACACCACCTTTCTTGAAACTCTCGAAGAAGCCAGGTCCTACCTGGAGACCAATCATGAAGACGAAGAGGATCAAGCCGAAGTCTTGCACGAATGTGAGAATTTCCTTTGGACCGGTGAAGCCAACGTGGCCAGCCAAAATACCTGCGAAGAGAACAAAGGTGACACCTAATGAAATGCCGCCAATCTTTATCTTTCCGAGGTAAACACCAATAGCTATCACGATAGCGTAGAGTAGGGCGATGTGAGCCACCGACTCGGTATTGGTGAAGAGATTAACAATCCAATCCATGTATTCGTTTTAAAATCAGAAAATTATATTCCTGTAGTTTACCAAATTATTTTAGAATTTATGTTTTCTGTTGCTTGTTTTAAATGAAAGATACAGTTCTGTTTATAGAGAGAATCTGTAGATTATTAGGGATTCAATTAAAACTGAAAATTGGAGGACATCACATAGGATGCCCTCCAACCTATTTTTTCTTGTAAAAAATCAAGCCCTTTTTGCAAATGGTTTTCTTTTTGACATGAGATTACTTCTCGATAGCTGCTACACCTGGCAATACCTTACCCTCGATAGCCTCGAGGAGTGCACCACCACCTGTAGAGATGTAAGATACCTGATCAGCCAAACCGAACTTGTTGATACAAGCTACAGAGTCACCACCACCGATGAGTGAGAATGCACCTTCCTTAGTAGCCTCAGCGATTGCCTCAGCGATAGCCTTAGAACCACCAGCGAAGTTGTCGAACTCGAATACGCCTGCAGGACCGTTCCAGAGGATAGTCTTGGCACCCTTGATGGCAGCTGCGAAAGCCTTGCGAGTCTCAGGACCTGCGTCCATACCCTCCCAACCGTCAGGAATGTTGTTAGATGGGCAAACCTGAGTGTTGCAGTCGTTCTTGAAGTCGTCACCGCAGATAGAGTCTGTGCCGAGTACGAGGTTTACACCGTTCTCCTTAGCCTTCTTGATTACGTCGAGAGCAACGTCGAGCTTGTCATCCTCGCAGATAGACATACCAATCTTGCCACCGAGAGCCTTAGAGAATGTATAAGTCATACCACCGCAGAGAATCAAGTTGTCAACCTTAGTCAACAGGTTCTCGATGATACCAATCTTAGTAGAAACCTTAGAACCACCCATGATAGCTGTGAATGGGCGCTTGATGTTGCCGAGAACTGCGTCAACAGCCTTAACTTCCTTCTCCATCAAGAAACCGAGCATCTTGTGATCCTTGTCGAAAGAATCAGCGATGACAGCTGTAGAAGCGTGCTTGCGGTGAGCTGTACCGAATGCGTCCATTACATATACGTCAGCGTAAGAAGCCAACTTAGCAGCGAACTTCTTCTGGCGCTCCTTCATCTCAGCCTTAGCAGCATCAAATTCTGGAGTACCCTTCTCAACGCCAACTGGCTTGCCTTCCTCTTCTGGATAGAAGCGGAGGTTCTCGAGCAAGAGAGCCTCACCTGGCTTCAAGGCAGCTGCTTCAGCATCAGCGTTACCGCAGTCCTTAGCGAACTTAACGTCTACGCCGAGAGCGTCTGATACGTTCTTAACAATCTGAGAGAGAGAAAGCTCTGGTTTAACCTTGCCCTTTGGCTTACCCATGTGGCTCATCATGATGAGCGCACCGCCGTCTGCAAGTACCTTCTTCAATGTAGGAAGGGCACCGCGGATACGAGTGTCGTCTGTTACATTACCATTTTCATCCAATGGCACGTTGAAGTCAACGCGCACGATTGCCTTGTGACCGGCAAAGTTAAAATCTTCAATTTTCATTTTACCTAAATTTATTTAGTTTATGTACTAATTTATTGTTCTAAACCTTTCTGCTGGTTTCAAAAACCGAAGGCAAAGATACAAATTATATTTGAATCAGCAAAATATAGTAGCGGTTTTTATTATTTTTAGTAGATGAAATCGTCTGTTTGCTATATCGGGTTTGCAAAATTCGTATTTTGCGCTTCCTTCTGCTTGATTTGTTAAACAAAATGGAGAGAAATGAAATATATTCTTAACAAATTACTTTTTTTTTGGATTTTTCGATAATAAATAGTACCTTTGTGCGCAGTTAAAACGTTATTACATATAAATGAGATAAAATGGCGAAAGATAAGATTGCTTTTGTGTGCAGCAATTGCGGACAGGAAAGTGCCAAATGGATGGGCAAATGTCCTAGCTGCGGACAATGGAATACATTTAAGGAAATTCGTATTGCTGCTGATTCCGGATCGCAGGCTGCGAAGAATGCCGGAATGACCATGCGTCATGGTGGGGTTGCCACGATGTTTGGCGGGCAGCACAGCGAGCATGACGCTGCGCCGATGAAACTTCGCGATATTTCTGCGATTGATGAACCGCGCATCGATATGAGGGACGAGGAGCTGAACCGTGTGCTGGGTGGCGGAATGGTCCCTGGCAGCATTACGCTCCTGGGCGGTGAACCGGGAATCGGTAAGAGTACGCTCACCTTGCAGACTATTCTGAACATGACTGACCGCCGCATCCTGTATGTGAGCGGAGAGGAAAGTGCCCATCAGATTAAACTCCGTGCCGACCGGTTGGCTAAAGGACAGGCGATGCTCAGAGATGGCTCTTCTGCGGACACTCTGAAAACGGCTTCTCTTTCATCAGAAGGAGCCTTTGATCATATTACGGTTCTCTGTGAAACGCAGTTGGAGAAAATCTTCAGCCATATTCAGGAAGTGGCTCCTCAGCTGATAGTTATAGATTCTATCCAAACTATCTCTACAGAAGAGGTTGACAGTTCGCCAGGTTCTGTTTCCCAAGTTCGCGAGTGTGCAGCCTCCCTGCTCCGTTTTGCCAAGACGAGTGGCATTCCGGTCATTCTGATAGGTCATATTAATAAGGAGGGAACGCTTGCCGGACCAAAGATTTTGGAGCACATCGTAGATACGGTAATTCAGTTTGAGGGCGACCAGCATTACATGTACCGCATCTTGAGAAGCATCAAAAACCGATTCGGAAGTACTTCTGAGTTGGGAATCTACGAGATGATGCAAGGCGGACTCCGACAGGTGAGCAATCCTTCAGAGTTGCTGCTTACTGAAGATCATGACGGGCTTTCGGGTGTTGCCATCAGCGCAGCCATTGAGGGTGTCCGCCCGTTCCTGGTAGAGACGCAGGCTTTGGTTTCAACAGCTGCCTATGGAACTCCGCAACGTTCGGCAACGGGTTTTGACCAGCGCCGTTTGAACATGCTCCTGGCGGTTCTGGAGAAACGTGTGGGGTTCAAACTGATGCAGAAGGATGTGTTCCTGAATATTGCCGGTGGATTGAGAGTCACCGATCCTGCCATGGACTTGAGTGTGTTGGCAGCCGTATTGAGCAGTAATGTTGACACGCCTATAGAGCAAGGTTGGTGTATGGCAGGCGAGGTAGGTCTGAGCGGTGAAGTCCGTCCGGTGAGCCGCATCGAGCAGCGTATTGCTGAGGCAGAAAAACTGGGATTCCAGCACATTATCATCCCGAAATACAACAATCATGGTTTCGACCATAAGAAATATAAGATAGAAATTCATCCCGTAAGGAAGGTGGAAGAAGCATTCCGCTGCCTGTTCGGGTGAAGTAATAAGTAATCATACAGTTCAAAATTCAAAGTAAAATGAAGGATTCAGTAATCATTGTGAGCGGCGGCATGGATAGCATCACGCTGCTCTACGATAAGAAAGACGAGATTGCACTCGGCATTAGTTTTAACTATGGAAGTAATCATAACGAGCGTGAAATTCCCTTCGCCAAGATGCATTGTGAGCGTTTGGGAATCAAGCATATTACGATAGATTTGGGTTTCATGCATCAGTATTTCAAGAGCTCTCTTCTTGAAGGTGCCGATGCAATTCCTGAGGGTCATTATGCTGATGATAATATGAAGAGTACGGTGGTTCCTTTCCGTAATGGAATCATGCTGAGCATTGCCATCGGCATTGCTGAGAGTAATAATCTGAAGAAAGTTTTCATCGCTAACCATGGTGGCGATCATACGATTTACCCAGACTGTCGTCCGGAGTTTATCAAGGCGATAGATGAGGCTGCTGAAGCAGGAACGTTCGTTGATGTGCGCGTGGTGGCTCCTTATACGAATATTACCAAAGGGCAGATTGCGGAGATAGGCAAGAAGTTGGGCATTGACTATGCTGAAACCTGGAGCTGCTATAAGGGCGGTGAGAAGCATTGTGGCAAATGCGGAACCTGCGTTGAGCGCAAGGAGGCTTTGGCCGAGGCGGGTATTGAGGATACTACCGAGTATGAAGAATAAGGATGACGACGAACTAGGCGTTCTTCGTTCCCTATATATAATAAGGTGTAATCAGAATAAATATAATAAAAGAAAAATGAAAACAGCGATTTTATCTGCGGCTCTGATGCTTGCATCAACCGTTGCAATGGCTCAGAAGAGCAACTTCCAGTTGAAGGTGGATTTGAAGAATTTCAATTCCGATTCTGTACTTGTTTACAAGGGCAGAAATGTTAAGATGGATACGGTTTTGGTGAAGAATGGCAAGTTTACCTATTCTGCAAACCTTGATAAGGTAGCCGGATACGTTTTCCTCTCACCTGAAGCTTATCGTGGTGCAGGTCAGTTTATGTTCAACCTGCCTTGTGTTCCTGGCGAGAAGGCTGAAGTTAAGGGCGATGCAAAGACCCGCTTCGATATTTCGGGTTCTAAGTTCTATCAGCAGTATCATGAAGTAGATGTTCTGCTGGAGAATGCTAATAAGGAGTTGAGAGATTACGAAGCTTCCCTGAACCAGAGAATCAAGAATGGTGAGACCCAGCAGACCATCATGGCAGAGTATGAGCAGAAGGCTCCTGCCCTGCAAAAGGCAAAGGACGATAAGATTTTCAATTTCGTAAAACAGCATCCTGATTATGAGTCTTGTGCTACTATCTTCGAGCAGTTTGATGATGTCAGCAAGATGGAGAAACTGCTGGGCTTGCTCTCTGAGAATGTGAAGAACGGCAGAATGAAGGCTTTCTACCAGCCAATGATTGATATGGCTAAGAAGCGTGCTGAGGCTGAGGAGAAGGCTAAGAAGGTGCAGGCTGCCGGTGTTGAGGCTCCTGACTTTACGCTGAAGGATATTAAGGGAAATGATTTTAAGCTTTCCAGCCTTCGCGGCAAGATTGTCGTACTCGATTTCTGGGGTTCATGGTGCGGATGGTGCATCAAGGGAATGCCTAAGATGAAGGAGTATTACGAGAAGTACAAGGGTAAGTTTGAAATTCTTGGTGTAGATTGTAATGATACAGAGGCTAAGTGGAAGGCTGCTGTTGAGAAGCACCAGTTGCCATGGATTCATGTTTACAATCCGAAGGACAGCAAGGTTCTCAGCGACTATGCTGTTCAGGGTTTCCCTACAAAGATTGTGATTGATGCTAACGGTAAGATTATCAAGACTATTGTTGGTGAGGATCCTGCTTTCTACACATTGCTTGATGAAGTGTTGGGCAAGTAATGTTAACATAAAACAATGTCGCCCTGTAAGTGCAAAATTATATTTGCTCTTACAGGGCGATTTTTGTTTGTTCAGTACTTTACTTCTTTTTCTTTTTCAATTCCAGTTTCGGAATCTTGATTTTCTGTCCGGCTTTTACGGTGCTTGTACCATTCAGGGCTTCTACGTAGCATTCCATGCCGGAACCTAAATAGCGGGTACTAATCTGTTCGAGGGTCTGACCGGCGCCAACCGTAACGGTCTGGGCAACTCCTATGATTCGGTAAGCTCCCGTGCGTACGCGAGCGTCCTTATCATACTGGGATGATGCTATTTTCGAAGCAGCCTTTTCTTCGGCTTTATCTTTAGCTTCTGCCTTAGCCTTTGCTTCAGCCTGCTTAGCCTTTTCTGCGTTAGCACTTTCCTCATCCGAATTTTCAGCCAGTTTTACTGCTTCTGCAGTTTTAGCCATACGGATGCTGTCTTCCATCGCTTTCTGGCGGAGTTTCTGTTCCTGAGAGAGTGGGGCGGCAGCTGGTTTGGCTGGGACTTTCTTGGCTGGAGCCTGATGATACTGGTTTAGCTGCATGGCTAGATGATCGCGCTGGGCAGTCATCTGACCATAGTTGAAGGCAAACCATCCCATTCCGCCAATCAAAGCTACTACGATGAGACAGACTGCAACGACCAGATAGCGAGGAATAACAATATGATGAGAATTGGAAGATTCTTCTTCTTCTTCCTTCTCTTCTTCTTCAGATTCATCTGATGCAGGTACTGCTGGTTCAACAACTGCTTTCAGGGCTTGCTGTTGCTGGGCTAATTCAAGCTTCTCCTGCTCCAGTCTTTCCTGCTTCAGTCTTTCCTGCTCCAGTCTTTCCTGTTCAAGTTTCTCCTGCTCCAGTCTTTCCTGCTCTTGCTTTTCTTTCTGTATTCTTTCCTGCTCCAGTTGGGCTTGTTTTAATTTTTCCAGTTTAGCTTGTTCAATAGCAATTTGCTTTGCCAGTTCGTCTTCGGCTTCTTTTTCCTTTTCCTTTTCAGATCCGATTACGACAACCTCCGGATTTGGAGTTGCAGTTTTTTCTTCGTCCAGAAAATCGATTACTTGTTCAGGAGCATCTTCTGTCTGTTCTTCTCCAAACTTCTCATCTATTTCATCGAAATCTACGCCGTCATTTACTACCACCGTTTCAAATTGGGCGAATGGCTTGTTCACGATTTCTTTCAGGATGTTGTCAGGCGTGAAGGTGAGTTTGTCTCTGCCTTCAATGGTGAAGCGCTCGCCCGTGTTCACATTGATGCTTTCACGGTCTTTCGTGGCCTGTACCTTAAAGGTGCCCAGCCATTTTATCTTCACCTGCTTGTCGGCTTCGAGTCCCTGGTTGCACACATCAAACATCTTTCGGATGAAGAGTTCTGCTTCCACCTGGCTCAGACCGCTCTTATCTGCCAGCAGTTTTCCGAGTGTATTTAAACTGAATTTGCTCATTGCTCATCCCCTCCATTCTTTAGTTTTTCCTTGACCGAAGCTACCGGTCGGAAACCCAACACCAACTTAGGCGGCACCAGCTGACGCTTCTTGGTAGTAGGATTAACCACCACTCGCTCCATGCGCTTCTTCACTTCGAAGGTGCCAAAATTGGGGATAGAGACAGCTTCTCCATCCTCAAACTCGGCAATCATAGCGTCTATCGCCTTGCGCACCAACTTCTGGGTGTCTTCCTGCGAATAGCCGGTTTGCTGAGCCAGTTCAGCGATGTATTCCTTATTGTTCATATTTATTTAATATGTAGTCAAAATTTCTAAAACTCCAGGCTATGGGGGAGAGAATGATTATTTCACCACCTTGCCATAGAGGTCAAATTCCTCGCTTGTAGTAATTTCTACCTGATAGAAACTACCCACGCGCAGACGCTTCTCATCGGCACGGATCAGAACCTCAGGGTCTACTTCCGGAGAGCAGAACTCTGTTCGTCCGATGTAGTAATCGCCTTCCTTGCGGTCAATGATAACGGTCATGGTTTTGCCCACCTTATCAGCCTCAACCTCAGAGCTGATGTCTTGCTGCAGAATCATCAGTTCGTCCAGCCGGCGCTGCTTTACCTCGGCAGGCACGTTGTCTTCGTAGTGGGTGGCGCTGTAGGTTCCTTCTTCCTCAGAGTAGGCAAAGGCGCCCATGCGCTCAAATCTCTGTTCGCGTACGAAGTCGAGGAGTTCGTGGAAATCCTCATCTGTCTCGCCTGGAAAACCAACCATCAGCGTAGTGCGGATGTGAATGCCTGGCACGCGTTCGCGGATGGCCTTCAGCAGATTGATGGTTTCCTGCTTCGTTACGTGGCGATGCATGCTGGTGAGCATGTGGTCGCTGATGTGCTGGAGGGCAATGTCGAGATATTTGCATACGTTTGGCTTCTCGCGCATCACGTCCAGAAGATCCATTGGGAACTGGTTCGGATAAGCGTAATGCAGGCGAATCCATTTCACGCCCGGAATATCAGCCATCTCGCTGATGAGTTCGGTAATATGATGCTTGCCGTCAATATCTACGCCGTAGTAGGTGAGTTCCTGAGCGATAATCTGAAACTCCTTCACGCCTTCTGCTACCAGTTCGCGCACCTCCTGCAGAATCTCTTCCTTCGGACGGGAAACGTGCTTGCCGGTGATGATAGGAATGGCGCAGTAGGCACAGTGGCGGTTGCAGCCCTCAGCTATCTTGATGTAGGCATAATGGCGCGGAGTGGTAAGATGACGCTGGCCGTTGCAGGATGAAACTTCCGCCTTGCCGAGTTCCTGCAGAAGCTGCTTGTAGTTGAATTTGCCGTAGAACTTATCCACTTCGGGCATTTCTTCTTCCAGTTCCTTCTGGTAGCGCTGCGAGAGGCAGCCCATTACATAGAGCTTTCTGAGTCGGCCTTCTTCTTTAGCCTGGATAAACTCCAGGATGGTGTCGATGCTTTCCTGCTTTGCATCCTCAATGAATCCGCACGTATTGATGACGGCTATCTCGCCCTGAGGGCGCTTGGAATCGTGAACGCAATGGTAGCCGTTTGCCTCAAACTGCTTCATCAGCAACTCGCTGTCTACGAGATTCTTCGAGCAGCCCAGGGTAATAATATCTATCTGATTTTTCTTCATTTTCTAATTTTTAAAGAGAGAGTCTACGAATTCTGTCTTGTTGAAGAGCTGCAGATCTTCCATTCCTTCGCCCAGTCCGATGTATTTTACAGGCACCTTGAGCTGGTCGCTGATGCCGATGACAACTCCGCCCTTAGCGGTTCCGTCGAGCTTGGTGATGGCGAGCGAGGAGATGTTGGTAACGGCAGAGAACTGCTTAGCCTGCTCGAATGCATTCTGTCCGGTACTTCCGTCGAGCACGAGCATTACTTCGTCTGGTGCTTCAGGCATTACCTTCTTCATCACTTCCTTTATTTTCTTGAGCTCATTCATCAGGTTCACCTTGTTGTGCAGTCGGCCTGCCGTATCGATGAGCACCACGTCGGCGCCGTTTGCCTTGGCGCTCTGCAGGGTGTCGAACGCCACGCTTGCCGGGTCGCTTCCCATCTGCTGTTTCACTACAGGCACACCCACGCGCTCGCCCCAGATGCAAATCTGCTCTACGGCAGCGGCACGGAAGGTGTCGGCAGCTCCCAGAACAACCTTCTTGCCAGCCTTCTTAAACTGGTAAGCCAGCTTGCCGATGGTGGTTGTCTTGCCCACGCCGTTTACGCCTACTACGAGGATAACGTAAGGCTTATGGTCGGCAGGAAGTTCCCAGTCTGCCAGGTCATCGCTGTGATTCTCGGAGAGGAGAATGGCGATTTCCTCGCGCAGAATGCGGTTGAGCTCGCTGGTTGAAACATATTTATCGCGGGCCACACGTTCTTCGATGCGGCGGATAATCTTGACCGTGGTTTCTACACCTACGTCTGAAGTGATGAGTACCTCTTCGAGATCGTCGAGCACATCATCATCGACGGTAGACTTTCCGGCAACGGCGCGCGCCAGTTTGCCAAACACACTCTCCTTGGTTTTTTCAAGTCCCTTATCGAGAGTTTCCTTCTTTTTGTTGCTGAATAATCCGAATAATCCCATAATCTTGTTTTTATTTTCTGCAAAGATACTCATTTTTTTTTATTTTATGGCTTTTTCACTTGCTTTTTCGCCCTTTTCAAGAAAAAAAGTAAAGATTTAGAGGGTTTTATGTCATGACAGAAGGTTTTTTACCGATAATGTGGGTTAATAAGGTTTAATAAATTAATGTTGTCTGCTACAAAAACAATTCGCCCTGCAAGAGGACAGAAGCGATTCTGCTTCTGGA
>ULPW01078640.1_pt1 | contig 13065 bp, 10 predicted proteins | sample 1953871 | NCBI WGS metagenome assembly ULPW01 (sample SAMEA4835639, study PRJEB28245) | human gut metagenome | biome: gut microbiome; material: fecal sample | place: Denmark | collected 2008 | reverse complement strand
GTGATGCCCAGAGCTTCGGCAATGGTCGGGTTGTATTCCTTAGTGAACTCCGGAGCGTACTCAATGGGCATCTCCTCAACCTTGCTTTCGCCGGTCAGGATCTTGGCGGCCATCTTACCGGTAGCAACGCCCAGGTCATAGTAGCTGATGGACAGGGTAGCAACGCCACACCCGCTCATGATGCCTTCCTCGCCTGCAACGACAGGCACACCGGCGGGCTGGCAGATGTTATTGACGATCTCAGTGTTGTTGGCAACGGTGTTATCGGTGGGAACATAGATCACATCGCTGGCATCGGCAGCGCTCTGGCAGACGGTGGCCAGATCGTTGGAGTCAGAGAATGCGTAATACTCGCAGGTGTAGCCCAGTTCTTCCAAGCTGGCCTTTACGGTATCAACCTGATACTGGCTGTTTGCTTCGGCGCTGCAATACAGCAGACCAACGGTCTTTGCATCGGGGAACAGTTCCTTGATGATTCCTGCCTGCTCATCCAGAGGAGCCAGGTCGCTGGTGCCGGAAATATTGGTGCCGACAAGGCCATCGAAGTCATCAATACCCAGTGCCACGCCGTACTCGGTAACAGAGGTGCCCAGAACCGGGATGGTGTTGGTGCCGGCCTGTGCAGCCTGCAGGGCGGGGGTTGCGTTGGCCAGGATCAGGTCAACATTATCAGAAACAAAGCCATTGATGATGGTGCTGCAGGTGTTGGAATCGCCCTGGGCGTTCTTTTCCTCAAAGGTAACGGCATCGCCGAGCTGCTCGGTCAGGGCATCCTTAAACCCCTGGGTTGCAGCGTCCAAAGCAACGTGCTGCACCAGCTGGCAGATGCCGACCTTGTAGGTCTGGCCGTCAGCAGCGGCGGTATCGGAAGCGGCGGTGGATTCTGCGGCAGAAGAAGCGGTGCTGTCCGCGGCCGATGCAGCAGAGCTTGCTGCAGTGCTGCCACAGGCAGCAAGGGAAACAGCCAGGCAGCCGGCTGTCAAAATAGAAAGTGCTTTTTTCATGGTATCTTCCTCCCAAATCTATGCATCGCTCACCGGCATCCACTATGCTGCATAGCCTTGGGTGGGTGTCCTCTCCGAAAAGCGATTTAGTGATTTAAAGTATAGCATCAATCGTATTCCCCTGCAAGATACAATCCGCCAAATCGCGGCGCTTTAGAGCGCTAAATTTCCACATTTTGCACAATTTTAACAAAAAAGCACACCCTGCGTTCTGCCTTTGGGGCATTCGAACAGGGTGTGCAGTATCAATAAGACTTATAAAATGATATTTTTCTCTGTTTCAGCAATCGGGTGCTGGATTGCTTTTGTGTTCCTTACCGTTTTGGCCTCATTTATGCAAAGATTGCCGCTTCGGTCTGGTTCAGGATGCGGATAAACGCCTCTCGCGTATCCGCCATACGCAGTTTTTCCGTCAGGCGGTGGTCGCTGAGGAGGTTGACAAGGCGAGCCAAAATCAACAGGTGGTCGCTCTGGCGGTCCGGCGGAACCGCAACCATAAAGATCATATCCACCAGCTTGCCGTCTGCTGCGCCCCAGTCCAGCCCGCGGGTAAGGGTCAGCGCGGCCAGCCCAAGCGAGGCAACGCCCGCATTGCAGGCATGCGGGATGGCAAGCCCTTCCCCAATGGCGGTGGTGCCGCCCGCGCGTTCACGCTCACACACGGCTTTATAGTAGGCGGTACCGTTGGTGATCACGCCGTTGCTCTCCTGAAGTTCCACCAAGGTTTCCAGCGCCGTCTGCACACTGGGCATCTCGGCATGCAGCATCACACTGTCACGGTTCAGTAAACGGCTGACTCTCAGCTGTGTCTGCTCACTTTCCCTGTGTTTCATACGCCCTCCACCTTGCTGATCAGCTTGTAAAGGAACTCGCCCACCGCGCCGCCGGTGCAGTCGCAGTTGGTCACTTCGTTGGCCGCTGCTTTTACTTCGGACGGCGCATTGGCCACAGCCACGGAATAGCCCGCTTTTTTCATGATTTCGAGATCATTATAATAGTCACCGATCACGATGGTTTTTTTGATGTTCTCGTTCAGGATATGGCAAAGCTCTTCCATTCCGGCTGCTTTGCTGATGCCGGAAGGCATAATTTCCAAGTAGATCTGGTTGGTAGGCAAAAAGTAATTATCCCGGCCAAAGTACCGCGTTTTGGCGTACTGTCCCGCTTTGCGGATCGTTTCCGGATCCCCGGCAAACACCACCTTCAGCCAGCCATCCGGCACATTTTCCAGCGGGCAGGCCACGCTTTCCATGTGTTCATCCACCTGGTGGGCGTGGGTATAGCTGCTGGCGTGAACAACATACATCTCCCCCGCACCGGCCATGACCTCTACACCAATCTTCGGGAATTTTTGCAGCATATCGGCAATGGCGGCAGCGGCCTGTTCCTGATTCAGGCAGGAGCGACGCAGCACACGGTTGGTCTGGAAATCATACAGCAGCGAACCATTGCAGGAGATTGCTGGCAGCGATAGCTCGATATCGCCCAGCGCCGCGCGGATCGACTCCGGCGGACGGCCGGATGCGACGGTAAAGCGCCCACCCATGGCGGTAAACAACCGGATGACGCTGCGGTTGCAGGCGGGAATGCCCTCCTTTGCAGTCAGCAGGGTGTTATCCATATCACAAAAAACCAGATAATCACTCAAACGCTCCATGGCGGCTTTCCTTTCTCAGACGGCTTAAGTAGTCCTGAAACCAGTCAGGCAGTGAGCTGTCAAACTGCATCCATTCCCCGGTGGCGGGGTGCACAAAGCCAAGCTCCTTGGCGTGCAGGCACTGACCGTTCAGGCTGCGGATACAATTTTTTGGCCCATACACGGCATCCCCAGCCAGCGGGTGGCCAATGGACGCCATATGCACCCGAATTTGATGGGTGCGGCCTGTTTTAAGCTTGCATGCAATGTAAGTAAAGTTGCCGAACCGTTCCAGCACCTGCCAGCCGGTGTAGGCATATTTGGAGTTCTGCTGGGTCACGGCCATCTTTTTGCGATCCTTAGGGTCGCGGCCGATGGGGGCTTCCACAAAGCCGGTATCCTCTTTCAGGTTGCCATACACCACAGCGTGGTACACCCGATGGATAGAATGCACACTCATCTGTTCGGTCAGTGCCTGGTGGGCGGCGTCCGTTTTTGCAACGACCAAAAGGCCGCTGGTATCCTTATCAATGCGATGCACAATGCCGGGGCGGATGGCCCCGCCGATGCCGGACAGCCGCCCCGCACAGTGCCACAGCAGTGCATTGACCATGGTGCCGTCCGGGTTGCCGGGCGCAGGGTGCACCACCATGCCTTTGGGCTTGTTGACCACCAGCAGGCTGTCATCCTCATACACAATGTCCAGCGGAATGTTCTGGGGCTGGGCTTCGATGGGCTGCGGGTCCGGCAGGGTGAGCAGAATCGTCTGCCCGGCTTTCAGCTTATCCTTTTTGTTCAAGGGGCTGCCGTTGCAGGTCACACTGCCCGCTTCGATCAGGTTTTGCAGCTGGCTGCGGGAAAGATCCGGGCACTGTTCCGCCAGCCAGCGATCCAGCCGCAGGCCAACGCTTTCCGGCGCAAGGGTCAGTTCACGCTGTTCCATCTGTGGGCGCACTCCCCTTTTGCTGTTTTGCTTTTTGTTCGCGGCGCATATCCAGCAGCAGGCTGAGGACCAGCAGGCCCACGCCGACACAGATGCAGACATCCGCAAAATTGAACACCGGGAAATTGATGAACAGGCAGTTCAGGTAATCCACCACCACGCCGGTGCGGATACGGTCGATCAGGTTGCCAACACCGCCGCCCACGACCAAAATCCAAGCAGCACGCTCCAAACGCGGCATTTTGCGCAAAAGCAGCATACCGGCCAGCACAGCCAGCATCACACCGGTAACGATCACCAGCAGCGTGCGCTTGCCGCTGAGCATGGAAAACGACATACCATCATTGAGCAGGTAATAAAATTCCAGCACATGCGGGATAAAGGGTTTGCTGCCAACCGGCAGCAGTTCCACGGTGGCCCAAAGTTTGATCAGCTGGTCAACCAGCGTCAGGCCTGCCGCAGCAAGAATGGATAAAATGCCAACCAGCATAAACGCCTCCGTCGTCCGGGCCAATGCAGCGCTGCAACATGCCCTGACAAAAACAGCGGTGCAAAGGCTTGATAAAAGCGCAAAAGCACCGCTGTAAATCATACTATGGCAATACCGCACAGTTCCTGTTTTACAGGCTTAAGCACTGGAACAGCGCTTTAACATCATGTGGCATAGCCCTTTATTTGAAATTAACCAAGAACTTTCGCACAGCGCGGGCACAGGCCGTCTTCGCCAACAGCTGTGTCGAACTTCCAGCAGCGCAGGCACTTGTTGCCGGCAGCATGGGCAACGCTCATGCCCAGGCCCTCGGTCAGACCCTTCACGCCGCCTTCGCCCTTGACCAGATCCACATGGGAAACGATCATCAGATCGGCCAGCTCATCCATCGGGATGGCGTTCAGGAAGTCATACATTTCATCGCTGCAGTACAGGGTAACGGCAGCTTCCAGAGAGGAACCGATGGTCTTATCGGCACGGGCCTGCTCCAGAACCTTCTTTACATCGTCACGCACAGCAATGATCTTGGCCCACTTGGCGTCAAAAGCGGCATCCTCATCGCTCTTGGCTTCCGGCATACGCTCCCAGCAGACATACTCCTGCATGCCTTCCAGCTTCGGGATGTAGCTCCAGATTTCCTGGGCGGTGAAGCACAGGATGGGGGCAACCAGCTTGGTGAAGTCAACCAGAATGCGGTACAGCGCAGTCTGGGCGCAGCGGCGTGCGTGCTCGTCCGCGCAGTACAGGCGGTCCTTGATGACGTCCATATAGAAGTTGGACATATCAATGACGCAGAAGTTGTAGATTGCGTGGTAAGCGCGGGAGAAATCGTAATTATCGTAAGCGGCACGCACATTGGCGGTCAGGCTGTTGCAGCTCTTGAGTGCCCAACGGTCGATTTCGAACAGCTGATCCTCGGCAACCATATCCGTGGCAGGGTTGAAATCGCCAATATTGCCCAGCATAAAGCGGGCGGTGTTGCGCATCTTGCGGTATGCTTCAGACAGCTGCTTGAAGATATTCTTGCCTGCGCGCACATCAACGGTGTAATCGCTGGAAGCAACCCACAGACGAACGATGTCAGCGCCGTAATCGCGGATGATTTCGGACGACTCCACACCGTTGCCGGCAGATTTGTGCATCTGCTTGCCCTGCTCATCAACGACCCAGCCATGGCACAGAACGCCTTTGTACGGGGCAACGCCCTGGGTGGCAACGCTGGTCAGCAGGCTGGACTGGAACCAGCCGCGGAACTGGTCGGCGCCTTCCATATACAGGTCAGCGGGCCAGTTCAGTTCGGGACGTTCGCGGCAGACTGCGCTCCAGGTAGAGCCAGAGTCGAACCAGACATCCATGATATCGGGATCCTTTTCCCAGTCAGAAGCGCCGCATTCGCAGACCTCAGTCTTGGGCATGATCTCGTTGGCATCGTACTTATACCAGGCATCGGAGCCTTCCTTGCGGAACAGGTCGCTGACAGCCTTGATGGAAGCATCGGTGATGTGGTACTTGCCGCAGTTCTTGCAGTAGAACACCGGGATGGGCACACCCCACACGCGCTGACGGCTGATGCACCAGTCGCTGCGGTCACGCACCATGCCGTGCATACGGTCATGACCCCAGGCCGGCTGCCACTTGACTTCGTCAATGGCCTTATAGGCTTCCTCGCGGAACTTATCAATGGAGCAGAACCACTGTTCGGTTGCACGGAAGATGATAGGATGGTGGCAGCGCCAGCAATGCGGGTACTGGTGGGTGATGTGCTGCACGCCCATCAGGTGACCGGACTGCTTGATGTGCTCCAGAATAACTTTGTTTGCAGCCCAGACCTTAAGGCCTGCAAACTCTTTGCCTGCTTCTTCGGTCAGGTAACCGCCATCGTCCACGGGGACAATAACGGGAACCTGCGGGTAGTGGTTGACGCAGACTTCAAAGTCCTCAACACCGTGGCCAGGTGCGGTATGAACGCAGCCGGTGCCGCCTTCCAGGGTAACGTGGTCACCCAGGATAACCAGGCCCTTGCGGTCCAGGAAGGGGTGCTGATACTGCATCAGCTCAAATTCAGAGCCGAGAACGCGGGACTCCAGAACCTCGTAATCCTCGATATGGCAGGCTTTCATGGTGGATTCCACCAGACCGGCAGCCATCAGGTGATATTCATCGCCGATTTTGACGAAGGCATACTCCAGGCTGGGGTTCAGGCAGGTTGCCACGTTGGCGGGCAGGGTCCAGGTGGTGGTGGTCCAGATCACGATCCATGCCTTGTCCAGAGGGATACCGTACTTGGCCAGAACACCGTTGGGGTCATCGGTGAGCTTAAAGCGGACATAGATAGAATCGCACTCGTCCTCGGCATACTCGATTTCGGCTTCTGCCAGAGCAGTACGATCCTCCGGGCACCAGTAAACGGCTTTCATGCCCTTGTAGATATAGCCTTTCTTGGCCATCTCGCCAAAGATCTCCACCTGGCGTGCCTCAAATTCGGGGCGCAGGGTCAGGTAGGGGTTGGCGAAATCGCCCTGAACGCCCAGGCGGGCGAACTGGCTGTTCATCACATCGATATGCTCGGTAGCAAACTCTTTGCAGATCTTGCGCAGTTCCAGCTTGGAAATGCCGGCCTTTTTATCGCCCAGAGAGGACAGAGCCTTCAGCTCAATGGGCAGACCGTGGGTATCATAGCCGGGAACATAGGGAGCACAGTAGCCCGACATATTCTTTTCACGGATGATGATATCCTTGATGATCTTGTTCAGGGCAGTACCCATATGGATATTACCGTTGGCATACGGAGGGCCATCATGCAGAACAAAGCGCGGCAGATCCGCGTTATGTTCGATCATTTTTTCGTAGACGTGGTTTTTCTCCCAATCCTCCAGCATTTTGGGTTCCTTTTTCGGCAGCCCGGCACGCATTTCAAAGGGGGTAGCCATCTTATGGATGGTATCATTGTAATTCTGCGGCAAAGTTTCCAACTCTCCTCTATTTCCTTATTATAGCTGATATGGCGGCTTGTCCAAAGCGCAGTATACCAGGTTGCCCCGGCAGTTCTGCACCGTTCAGGCAGGTCTTAAAATGCTTGGGGTACACGCACGCACAAATGCGGCACCTCAAACATCATAATCAATGTCATCAAATGCGTCAAGCTCCGCTTTGGCAGGGCTCTTGGTTTTGCGGGCATTTTTGCCCGTGCTGCGGGCCGAAGCGCCGCGGCTGCGGGAGCCGGATTTCTTGGCGGGCTTTTCCCGCATATCCCCGCCGTAAAGCCCGGCAACGGATGGCATATCATCGTCCGGCAGGATTGGCTTTGTTTTGGGGGCAAAGGCAAATTCCACCGTATCGATCTTTTCCTCGTCCAGCGACTGGACAGGGGCAGGTGCCGGAGCCGGTTCCGGCTCTTCGGGCTGGGCGGTTTTTTCCGGCTCAGCCTCGTAATATTCCGGTTCCTCATATGCCGGGTAGTTTTCCTCCGGGGCTGCGGGCTGCGGAGCCGGGACATCCTCCGGGATTGGCTGGTTGGGTTCCGGTTCCGGCTGCGGAGCCGGGGCAGGCTGTTCTACCGGCTGGGGTGCAGGCTGCTGCGGGGCTTCCTGCGGTTCCGGCTGCGGCTGCGCGGCCTGCTGTTCTGCACGGTTGGTGTGATACTCCGGAATTTTGGCAATCATTTCGATGTGCTGGCGGTACAGATCCATCAGGCGCTTTTTGAACGCATCCGCTTCCTGCTTTATTGTCACAAGCTCCTGCTGGGCCAGCTCCACCTCATCGCGGGCGCGCTGTTCACGATCCTCCGCCTTAATGTTGGCGGCACGAATGATCTCGGCAGCTTTCTGCTTGGCTTCCTTGATGACGTTCTCGCCAAGGCGCTGGGCATTGATCATGGTTGTGCTCAGGGTATCTTCGTCGGCACGGTACTGGTCAATGCGCTGGGCCAGTATGACCAGCTTTTTCTGCAGGTCATCATTTTCTGCGGCCAGGCTGTCGATGCTGTCCGCAACCTGTTTGAGGTAATCGTCTACGTCCTCACAACGATAACCGCGCATGGCACGGTCAAAGGTCACGCGGCGCACATCATCCGAAGCAATCATCCAAATTCCTCCTGTTTCGGGTGGCACACACCCGGAATGGTATCCGAAATTTTACCGTTCGGCACGGCTGCCGGGCTGCCCCGGCCCATGGGTTTCACATTCAGGTTTTATGTTCAATACTGATAAAACGTGATAAAGATGCGGTCCTTGCGGCTTTTGCCGCCGATTGCCACCAGACGGTAGCGCCCAACGCCCCGCACGGTGAAGATATCGCCTTCAAACACATCCTCATGGGCGGTGCGCAGCGGAACGTGGTTCACTTCCACCCTGCCGCTTTGGATTGCCTGCGCCGCAATGGAGCGGGGGGTGCGCATCATGGCTGCCAATACGGTATCTGCCCGCAAAGATGGCACCGTTGCATCCTGCGTCTGGCGTTCCGGCCCGCGCAGGACTTCTTCCGGCACGGCATTGCAGCGCTCGACATGCACCGGGCTGCGGCCAGCTTCCGTCAGGTTGGAAGCAATAAAATCCGCCTTATCTTCCAGCACAAAGGCATACACACTGCGGGCATCGGCCGGATCCGGCAGGATATCCCCCAAACAGGCACGATCCAGGCCAAGACCCAGGATTGCCCCCAGATAGTCACGGTGGCCCGGCACGGCGCTGCCGCCCTGCTGCGGCGCTGTGAAATGCAGCACCGCAACTGGCTCTTCCGGCCAGGAATCCGGTGGTTCAATGCAGAGCACTTTGCGTTCCGCATCCGGCCAGCCGCCCTGAAAGCGGGCAAAATCGCAGCCCTCACGGTTGAGCGCGGCCTGCGCAAGGGCCTGTTCGCGATCCGAAAGGAAGCCCGTTGCCCGCGGGATGCCACGCTGCATGGCGGTACGGCAGAGTTCTTCCACCCGGCGCATCAAAAAGCGTTCATCCTCGTTCTGCGGCGGCACAAAGCCGCGGGTCCTTGTATCAGAAGAAGACGCCATTGTTCTCCAGCTCGTCCAGCAGGTCGCCCATAATATCAACGTTATACGGGGTAATGATGAATGTACTGGTTGCTACACGCTTGATCTGGCCGTTATTGGCGTAAGCCACGCCGGACAAAAAGTCGATCAAACGGCGGGAGACTTCTTTGTTGGTGGATTCAAGGTTCAGCACAACGGTGCGCTTTGCGTTCAGCTGGTCTGCAATGGCAGCAGCATCGTCAAAACGTTCCGGCTTGACCAGTACAACCTGCAGCTGGGTGGTAGCGTTGATGTTGACCACCTTGTTGCTGTGCTGCTTAGCAGTTTCCTGCGTGGGGTAGGCTTCTTCCGGGGCTGGCGAACCGCCCTGACCACCGCCAGGGAAGATATCATCCTCTTCGTTATCATCCACATAGGAATCTGCTTCGGGATCCTGGTTGATTCCGAGGACGTTTCTCAAACCATCTATCATGGACATGGCAGTTACTCCTTACGTTTGCTTAGTTGTATAAATTGCACAAAAAAAGCCCCGATCGGCTTTTGTCACAACTATACAGTATTTATTATCTTCCATTTTTGCTTCGTTGTCAATACAAATATAACAGAATGTGGGGCAAAACGCCCGTTTTCTGTCCTTACAGCAGCTTGCCGTCCTGCAGGTTGCTGCCTTCCACGATCACCTCATCGTACAGGCGCAGCTCGTTATCCTCCCCCACTTTGCCGCCTTCCGGTACAAGGATGTAGGTATCGTCCTCATATAAAATGGTAATGCGGCGGAAGCGCTGCAAATCGCCGTATTTGACATATACGCCGCGCTGGCCGTTCACGATATGCAGGGCCCTGCGGTCAATGCGGATGCCCTGGTAGGTGTGCAGGCTGATTTCGGCTTCCTCATAATTCAGGCAGAGCACCTGAGCATTGATGCTGCGGCATTCCAGCGCCACTTTGGCAAGGCCGGTTTCTTCGTCGGTGGTCACATCCACCACGGTGGCAGCCAAAGGCTCTTCCTGTTTGCCCGGAACGCTGATGCTCACGCGGGACAGGCCGTTCAACCGCCCGGCAAGGTCGGCCGAACACACGGCATAAAACCGCCAGGAAAACCCGGTTACAATATGCCCGGCAAGGTCGGCATTGGACGGAGTTTCCCCTGCGTTGATCATCTTTTGCAGATCAGCCGGGCTCATGGCATCCAGCTCCGCGGGATCCCGCACCACCGGGGCGGCGCTTTCGGATGAGACAAAATACCCGTTGGTATCCGCTTCGATCGTCTGCAGGCCGTTCAGCTGGGCAGCAATGCCGTCCCGCTCGGCCTGCAGGCTGGCCAGCACCTCGCCAAAGCCCGCCGCCTGGCCGGTGCTGATCTGCAGTTTATTTTGCGCCAGCAAAAAATCTTCCGCAGCATCCTGAATTGCGCCGTAAGATGCTGTGTCGATCTGGTCCAGCAGGTTATACAGCGCCGTGCGCGTCTGGGTGGTCAGAACCGAAAGATCGCTGCCGGAGGAATTTTCCGACTTTGTCAGCAGCAAAATCGCACGATCCAACCGGTCCAGCCGTTCCCGCATTGCTCCCTGGGAATCATCCGTATACTGTTCCGCCAGAATGGTGCCCGCGCTGACGCGCTCACCATCCTGCACCACATATCCCAGGTTGCCGCTGCCAGGCACATCCACTGCCTGGAACACTGCCACGCCTTTCAGCGTGATGTTATCCGACATGGTGTAGGCAATGGCGGTTTCGGTTTTGTAAGTTCGGTGGAAGATCGTGTAAATCTGGATACAGAGATACCCAAGCACCACAACCAGCAGCGCCGTAAACAGGGCAAAAAGAATTTTTATGAATGCTTTGGGCTGGCTTTCATTCTGTTCATGCATTGGGTATCCCCCCTTTGGTTTTATGGCAACACCGCACAATTCCCGTCTTACGGCTTAAGCACCGCTCCGGCGGCCGCGGCACGGCATCTGCGTTGCCAAAATGCTCGATAATGTCGGGTTGCGGTACCCGCATCGTGCTTCGGAGGCAAAAGCCCCGCGCACTCTGCGACCGCTGCCCCTGCTTCGGTTCGCTGTTTCCGCCACTGGCGGCGCTCACCTTTGCAGCATCCAGTATTATCTGCGCTTTTGGCTTAGCATCTGCCGCACCTCGCTCGCCGTATCGGCACTTAGAATTATGCGGTATTGCCTTATCTTTTATATATAGCGATATTGTTACTGCATTTCAAGCGTTGTTTTCCGCCAGGAACGCTTCGGTCTGTTCTGCCGCCTGCTGTTCCAGGTTTTCGTCTTCCAGGTAAAGCCACACAGCGTCCGTCTGGCGGCGGAACCAGGTCAGCTGACGCTTGGCATAATTGCGGGAAGCCTGCTTGAGGTGCGCAAGGCAGCTTTCCAGGTCTGCTGTTCCCTCAAAATACGGGAAGAACTCTTTGTAGCCGATGGCCTGCGCCGCGGTGCGGTAGGTATCGCGGTGGTCATACACCAGTTTGGCCTCTTCCAGAATGCCGCTTTGCATCATACGGTCACAGCGGGTATCAATCCGCTGGTAAAGAAGGGTGCGGTCGCGGCAGGTCAGGCAGAGACAGAGTGAACAGTAAGGTTTTTCCGCCGGACGGGCGGCCTCGCGCTCAGCGCTCATCTTGCGGCCGGTGGCACGGTACAGTTCCAAAGCACGGATGACCCGAGGGGTGTTGTTGGGATGCACCTTGGCGGCATAGCCCGGGTCCACCGCGGCAAGTTCTGCATAGAGCGCCTGGGAGCCTTCCGCCTGCAGGCGTGCTTGCAGCTCCTGCCGGATGGCGGGATCCACTTTTTCCGGCGTAAAGCCAATGCCGTTGAGCAGGCTGGTAATGTACAGCCCTGTGCCGCCCACAACCAGCGGCAGCTTGCCCTGTGCCGTCAGCTGGGTGATGGTTTTTCCCGCAAGGGTGGTAAAATCCGCCACGCTGAACGCCTGTTCCGGCGCAAGGAAGCCGACAAGATGGTGCGGCACCCCCTGCATTTCTTCCGGGGTCACTTTGGCAGTGCCAACATCCAGCCCCTGATAGATCTGCATGGAATCCGCACTGATGATCTCGCCGCCAAAGCGTTTGGCCAAGGCGACCGAGAGTGCGGTTTTACCAGTTGCTGTCGGTCCGCCAATGGCAACCACGCGGGGCTTGGCGGCATTATACAAGGCGTCCAAACTGTTTTTCCAGCTCCTTCCGGGTCAGCTTCAGCACGCAGGGGCGGCCATGGGGACAAAACGGCGGCACACTGCCGTCCATAATTTTCTGGGCCAGGGCCAGCATTTCATCGGTGGTGGTCCTGTCCCCCGCTTTAATGGCGGCGCGGCAGGCAATGGAATGCAGTACCCACTCGGTTTTCTCCCGCAGGGCATCGCGGCCGCCGTTCAGCAAATGGTTGGCCAGTTCCAGCACCATATCCCCCACATCGTCCACCGGCACATCCGCAGGAACGGCACGCACCACAACGGTAAAGCCGCCGTAATCATCCACTTCCACACCGCTGTTCTGCAAAAGTTCCTGGTGGGCCAGCAAAGCTTGCTTTTCCTCGGCGGAAAGGTTGACCTGCACGGGGACAAGCAGCATCTGAGACGGCACGCTGCCGTAATCCTTGGCGAGCTGCTCAAACAGGATGCGCTCATGTGCGGCGTGCTTATCAATCAGACAAAGCTCATTGTTGCGCTCGGTGATGATGTAGGTTTTGAATACCTCCCCCACCACGCGCAGCGGCAGGCTGGCGGGTGCCGGGGCAAAGGTCGTCTGCTCCGGCGGGATGTCCGCCTGGGCAGTTGGGTCATTGTGGATGATGGGCAGTGCGCTCAGGCCGGTGGCAGATTTTTCCTCTTCCGGCAGTTCCGGTGATTCAATATTTTCCAGCTGGGCCGGGGCAGGCTGCTGCGCGAGGGCTGTGGTTACAGCGGGTTCTGCCTTGGGCTGCTGTTCCGGCAGGTCGGGCAGAATGTCCAGCAGTTCCTCCTGTGCCGTGTGCGGCGCGGGGGCGGCAAACTGCGGGGTGC
>ULPW01000891.1_pt1 | contig 13115 bp, 8 predicted proteins | sample 1953871 | NCBI WGS metagenome assembly ULPW01 (sample SAMEA4835639, study PRJEB28245) | human gut metagenome | biome: gut microbiome; material: fecal sample | place: Denmark | collected 2008 | reverse complement strand
TTCTTATTTTGCCTATGCGCGGCTCATTGCCCGCGTAAACTCTCAATTTACAAAACATTTAAAAACAGTATTGACTTTTTCCCGGCATATGGTAATATAAACATATGAACAGTGGATCATATGAATGAATATTAAAACTAAATGCAAATCATTAGCATCTAAAAAGCAGGAAATGCTAATGGAGAAAGAGGAGGATATTACCATGAAGAAAACTTACAAGATCGAAGTAGATTGTGCAGCATGTGCTCTGAAGATGGAGGATGCAGCGAAGAAGGTAGAAGGCGTTACCGATGCAACTGTTAGCTTTATGACCCAGAAGATGAAAGTGGAATTTGCTGACGGCAGCGATGAGAAGGCCGTTATGGAGAATGTGGTAAAAGCCTGCAAGAGAGTAGAGGACGATTGCGAAATTTATTTATAGGATGAATTCCGGAAGGAGAGCAGATACTCTCTTTACCGGGAGACTTGATAATTTTGTAGGAAAGCAAGGAGGATTCCTATGACAAAGAAACAGAAAAAAGTATTGATCCGCATTATTGTAGCGGCAATCTTATTAGTTATTTTACATTTTGTTCCGCTGGAAGGGCTGTGGCTGGGATTGCTGTACCTGATCCCTTACGCGGTGATCGGATATGATATTTTAAGAAAAGCCGTTCTGGGCATCATGCATGGTGAAGTGTTTGATGAGAATTTCCTGATGGCAGTAGCGACAGTAGGTGCTATGGGACTGGGAGAGTATTCCGAGGGCGTGGCAGTTATGCTGTTCTACCAGATCGGCGAATTGTTCCAGTCAGTCGCTGTAGGCAAAAGCCGCCAGAATATCAGTGCACTGATGGATATCCGTCCCGACTATGCTAATATCGAGGCCGAAGACGGCAGTCTGGAGCAGGTAGATCCTGATGATGTAGAGATCGGAACCATTATCGTGGTACGTCCCGGTGAGAAAGTTCCTATTGACGGTGTGGTTGTGGAAGGCACTTCCACTCTGAATACCAGTGCCCTGACCGGTGAAAGTGTTCCCAGAGAGATCACTGTGGACCAGAATGTGATCAGCGGCTGTGTGAACCTGACAGGACTATTAAAGATCCGTACTACCAAGGAATTTGGAGAATCTACGGTATCCAAGATCCTGGATCTGGTAGAGAACTCCAGCATGAAGAAGTCGAAATCTGAGAACTTTATTACGAAGTTCGCAAGATATTATACCCCGGCTGTCTGCTACAGTGCCCTGGCCCTGGCCATCCTGCCTCCTGTGATCAACCTGATCATGGGCAACCCGGCAGCCTGGAGCACCTGGATCATCCGTGCTCTGACCTTCCTGGTAATCAGTTGTCCCTGCGCGCTGGTCATTTCCATTCCTTTGAGCTTCTTCGGAGGAATCGGTGCGGCAAGTGCCTGCGGCATTTTGGTGAAGGGATCCAACTATCTGGAAGCGATGTCTGAGACTAAGTATGTGGTATTTGACAAGACCGGTACCCTGACCAAAGGTGTATTCGATGTAACGGGGATCTATCCCGGGCAGGGATTTACAGAGGAAGAACTGCTGGAGTATGCTGCTTATGTGGAGAGTTATTCCAGTCATCCCATCAGCAAGAGTCTGAAGAACGCTTATGGAAAAGAACTGGATGCCTCTAACGTCAGTGATGTGGAGGAGATCAGCGGACATGGTGTAACTGCCAAAGTGAACGGCAGACAGGTGGCAGCCGGCAATGCAAAGCTGATGAAGAGCCTGAACCTGGCTTATACGGAAAATACCGGTGTAGGTACAGTGGTTCATGTGGCGGTAGACGGTAACTATGCAGGATACATCCTGATCTCCGATGTGATCAAGGATGGTGCGAAGGAAGCAATTGCCTCCCTGAAAAATTCCGGCGTGAAGAAATGCATCATGCTGACCGGTGACAGTAAAACAGTTGCAGAACATGTGGCCGGTGAGTTAAAATTAGATGAGGTACACAGTGAGCTGCTTCCCGCAGACAAGGTAAGCTGCGTGGAGAAGCTGTTGCAGGAGAAGGGTGCAAAGGAAAAACTGGCATTCGTAGGTGATGGTATCAACGATGCACCGGTATTGTCCCGTGCTGACATCGGTATCGCCATGGGAGCACTTGGTTCTGATGCAGCCATTGAAGCGGCAGACGTGGTCCTGATGGATGACAATCCTGCCAAGATTGCCCTGGCTATGCGGATTTCCCGCAAATGTCTGCGTATCGTCTACGAGAACATCGTATTTGCACTGGCAGTCAAAGCCATCTGCCTGATCCTGGGTGCGCTGGGTATCGCCAATATGTGGGTTGCTATCTTCGCAGATGTAGGAGTGATGGTACTGGCTGTTCTCAATGCCATCAGATGCCTGCGCATTAAAAACAATTAACCGGATGCAGTAAAAATATGTCGGCGTCATGAGATAGCCGGTATTCCGGGAGAACAGGTGAACATGCAGACTTTTTTTTCAGAAATTACAGCACTGTGCAGGAACGAACAATTTCTGCACAGTGTGATGGAAAAATATCATTATGATCCGGAAGAATATCCCAATCTGAAGAGGCTGGCAGGTGAGATGATCCCCTGCCTGGAGACAGAAGCGGGATGGCAGGACAGAGAAATCAAAGAGACTTTTCCCGGGAGGGATCAGTCTTTTTTGGCTGTAGGCATTACCCTGGGAAAAGGGATCGATGCACTGCAGGAAAAGTATTTGCAGAACGGATTTCTGACAGAGAGTTATATGATCGAGGTGCTGTCCAGTGAATTATTATTAAAAAGCTACCGGGCTTATACAGAGTGGGTGGCTGTACATCGGAATCTGCATGTTGCCAGACTGCATTTTTTAGGTGGGGAGATTTCTGAGACTTCGGAACCCCAAATAGGCAGTCTGCTGCGGCTGGCGAACCTGCCCATGCTTCTGCAGGAGCTTGCATTGCCGGTTACCTGTAATGCAGCATATTGCATGATCCCGAAAAAAAGCGTGGTATTTTATGCGGAGCTGACGAAGGATCCTTTTACCAAATGTGCAGGAATCTGTCTCGGGTGCGGCAGGAGAGACTGCCCGAACCGCATGGAAGAAAAAGAGAATTTTCCTTTACGTTTTGCGGATATGACGGACCGCCCGTTGTCCTATGGGTATGCCAGAATTTTTTCCAAAAGCACAGATGAAAATGGAAGATAACGTACAAAACAGAAGCCTCTATTGTCCGAAATATTCGAAAAATCCTATAGTCATACCCGGAGCAGGGCATTGAAGGTCTCCTCTAAATTCAGCCTGCCGTAGCCCCATTCCCGGTTGGGGTAGTTCAGACCCTGTGTACGCACGGCACCGCGTATGAAATAACTGCGGATCTCACGGCTTTCCGCCAGCCGGTTATTGCCCTCAATGACTGACCATTGGAAAAACTGTGCCACAGCTCCGGCAGTGATAGCGGCAGCCATGCTGCTTCCTGTACGGCGTCCGTCAATGGTGGAGATATTGACTCCGGGAGCGGATAAGTCCGGACGGATCTGCCCGGTGCGCCCAAAGCCTCTGCCGGATTCTGCGTAAAAACTGTTGTTTTCTGCGTTGTAAGTAGAAACGCTCAGAACCTCCGGAGCCATCGAGGGCTCTGTCAGAGTCATGTCGGGATCCGGATTGAGAAAATATACCGGAGTAGACAGAAATTCTGTGATAGGCAGCCACATGTGAAAATTACCGTTATATAAACTACTGGAAGCAGAGACACGAAAGGTCCAGATACCGGGGGTAGGATCCTGGATGCGTACAAGGATCAGTTCTTCGCCGGAATTTTCTTCCACAAGAGCAGAGTCGATAGTGACTCTGCTTTTTTCGTAGATAAAGGAATAGGTCACGCTTTGCTGCAACCCAAGGCGCAGTTCGGGAATATTTTCCCCACCGGGAGTGCGGATGTTCAGATTAAAAGCATCCGGCAGAGCACCCCAAAGCTCCAGCCAGAATCCGATACAGCCTTCACTGACCCGGATCTCCACATCACGGGAAGATTCCTCCGATGTCTGAGTGCTTAATCTTCCATGGTAATGGTGGGAGGCGTTCCCTTCATTTCCACCACAGACAATGGCGGCACGGCTTCTGCGGACAGCGAGGGAAGAGAGATACCGTGACAGGGAGGAATTGCCCGCGTGATCTCCCTGGTTGGTTCCCAGACCCAGACAGATGACTACCGGACGTTCGAAGAGCCGCACAAAGGATTCCGCATATTTGATGCCCAGCATAATATCATTTTCCTGATAGGCGGGAACTCCCTCGGGCACCAGATAAAAGCTGCGCAGATATTGCTTACATTCCTTGAGCTTCACCACGACGATGTCGGCACCCGGTGCAGCACCGATATAAGGATTGCCTTGTCTGACGACACTGCCGGCTGCGACTCCGGCGAGGATACTGCCGTGTCCGTTTTCGTCCCGGGAGGGAACGATGGAATAAGGATCCTCGGAACGCAACGCCAGGTTAATATCCTCTCTGCGGTATTCAGAACCATATTTTAACCCATCAGGGGGCGCTCCGGTCTGAACCGTCTGATCCCAGATCGCCAGGATACGGCTGTTGCCGTTCTCGTCCAGAAACACAGGATTTTGGTAATCAATACCGGTATCGATAAAACACAGGATCACGCCCTGTCCCGTGAGACTTAGGGGCGGACGCTGTACCTGGGTGATCCCACTGGCGATCAGGTCTGCCGGATCAAAGGGAGCGGCACCGGGTGGCGTCTCACCGGAGGGAGATAGCTGCATGAGCCCATAAAGCTTCGGCATATTGTGATAGGGGAAAAAATCAATCTTCGGATTGCGGATTCCCAGATTGCCCAGATACAAAATCAAAAAATCTTCTCCGATGCGTGCATAACAATTATTGTCATCTCCCAGAAATTCCGATGCGGAAAAGTCTGTGATAATGTCATAGGTCTCCTCTGACAGAATCATTTCCTTGCAGTCCATGGCGTTACTCCATATCATACGAAGGAGTTAGATTAACCTATGCAGAAGGTTCGTTTTTGTTGCATATTGATTGATATAATGATAAAATAAATAAAATATTATAACGAAAGAGACAGGAACGTTACATATGGAATTTATTCATAAAATCAGAGCATTGCAGATAGGAAAAAGAAAGACTTTCCGAAGAGTTTTGCTGGCGGAAATCCTGCTGATATTATTGGGAATTGTCGGTCTGTTTGGCAGAAATGAGGTGTATGAATATCCGTCCGAAGGGGTAACGGTCAATACCGGAGTCTATCAGGACAATATGACTATAGAGCATATCTCATTAAAGCCGGGTCTCTACCGGATCCAGCTGCATTATGATACGGATACCAATATGAAGAATTTCTGTATTGTTGAGGATGATACTGTGGGATACCGGATGCTCCGCAACAGCGGAGAGCACCTCTATCAGGGACTGCATGAGACGGATTATCCGTTATGGCTGCTGCAAAAGTCGGATAATATACGTGTTACTGTTACCTACGGTGGAGAAGGAAACTATACGATCTCGGGGCTTACCATTCGGGAAACCAACGGTCTGGCAGTCATTTTCCTGTTTTTGGTTGTGGTGATCTCCATTCTGGTGAATCTGTTATATACTTATGTGCAGTATGACAGAGAGTATTCGTTATCTGTTTCGCAGAAGGGAATTCATTTCGGTCTGGCACTTCTTTTGCTGTTCAGTTCTCTGCCTCTGTTGCAGGATGCCATGTTGTCCAGTGGAGACCTGGGATACCATATGCTTCGTATGATGGGCATCAAGGATGGCATTCTGGCAGGACAGTTTCCGGTGCGGATCGCACCCAAATGGCAGCAGGGCTACGGTTATGCATCATCGATCTTTTACGGGGAGACACTTTTGTATGTGGGTGCACTATTCCGTCTGATCGGCTTTTCTTATATTACCAGCTATCGCTTGTTCCTTTTGTTCATCAACGCACTTACCATACTGATAGCTTATTACAGCTTTCGCAAAATATATGAAGACCGTTATATCGGCTTTTTATGTACAGTACTTTATACTTTGTCGGTATATCGTCTTTCCAAGACGTTTATCTGCGGATCATTGGGGGAGACCTTCGGAATACTCTTCCTGCCGTTGATAGCCTATGGATTTTATCGTGTGTTTACTCAGGATATAACGAACAAAGAATATCGTTATTCCTGGATTCCGCTGACGATAGCTTTTGCAGGACTGGTGCAGTCGCATCTGCTGACAGGAGAACAGGTAGGAGCATTCACTATCCTGCTTTGTCTGATTCTGATCAAAAAGGTATTCCGCAAGGAGACGTTCTGTTCTCTGGCAAAAACGGTGATCTACAGTGTACTGCTGAGTGCGTGGTTCTTAGTACCTTTTGCTGACTATATGCTGCGGGGTGACTTTACGATTCAACATGTTTCCGGCAGAACGATCCAGTACAGAGGCTTATACCTGACCAACATGTTGTTTACCTTTTTCCGGAACGGTTACAATGTGTTCTATTCCGACAACGGAATGGCAGACAGTCAGCCCATGGGAATGGGAATTGCACTGACTGTGGCACTGTTACTTTGGGCGGGAATGCTCTTTTTCCGTAAAACTGCCCATTTGCGAAAGGAAGAAAAGGCATTGGGCAACATTGCAGGAGGCTTTGCCGTTCTGGCTATGTGTATGTGTCTGTCAATCTTTCCATGGGATAAGATTCATAGCCTGAACGATATTACCGCAACGCTGGTGTCAAGTATTCAATTTCCCAATCGTTTTCTGACCATTGCAACACTGTGTGCAGTACTGGTGGCAGGTGTTGTGGCCAAAGAGATCAAGGGACAGTATGAGACGCACGGATTGCAGTTCTATTTTGCCGGAATGATGGTACTGACTCTGTGCAGCAGTATTTACCTGATGGATGATATGCTTCAGACGGCTGACGATTACCGGATCTACGGAGAGGAAGGAATGGGAAGCGGCTATATTGCCGGGGCAGAATATCTTCCCTACGGCGCAGATGCTACATTGTTCTGGACCCATGATCCTTATGCCGGAGAGATGGTCGCTATTACAGATTATCATAAGGACGGAATCAAAATTGAAATGCATTGTCAGAACCGGGGCGATAAAACAGAAATTGTGGAATTACCGCTTTTGTATTATTATGGCTATCGGGCATATGACAAGATTACCGGACAGGAACTGACTATCACCACCAGTGATAATTACGCAGTGTGCGTGGAAGTTCCGGCAGGCTATGAGGGAACTGTTCAGGTAACATTCGTAAGCCCTTGGTATTGGAGAGTGGCAGAAGTGGTGAGCTGTCTCAGCCTGCTGGGTCTGGTCGCGGGTGTGGCGATGGAGAAAAAACGGGAGAGAAAAAATTCATGAGGATGATAGAAAAAATAAAATCAAAGGGAAATAGTACCTTCTGGTGTTTGGTTGGTATTTTTCTGACAGGAGCGCTCCCGCTGTTTACAAATTATTGCCTGAATTCCGCAGAGGTTCCGTACCAGCTGGTACGTATTGAGAATATGAAGGATTATCTATCGGCGGGGATATTCCAGATGGCAATGCCTGTAAACTGGCAGTATGAGCATGGTACGGCAGGTTTGGACGGAAATCTGTTCTGGCTGCTGCCGGTGCTTCTGCGAATGACAGGAGCTGCACTGGAAAGTGTTTACCGGATGTTTCTGATATGTATTTATGCCGTGACAGTGTGCTTTTCCTACAAGACACTGGAAGAAGGATTTCAAAATAAAAAAACAGCGGTGATCGGTACGGCACTGTATTGCTGGGCACCGTGGTATCTGGATGCCTTGTATGGAAGAGCCGCCATCGGGGAAGCGTTAGGCTACGCTTTCCTGCCGGTGTTATTACTGTTTCTAGTGAGGGCAGTCGGGCGGAAAAAAGGAAAACTGCCGCAATGGCTTCTTCTGGCCATAGCGATTTCCTTGCTGTTACAGTCTTCTTTTGCGGTTTTGGAAGTGGGAATGCTTCTGTTAGTGTTCTGCTGCGTATATTATCGCAGACAATTGCTGGAAAAAGACGGCTGGCTGACATTGGGTAAGGCAGCAGCGGCAACCTTGTTGGGCAATCTGTGGTATCTGCTGCCGATGCTAAGATACCTTGTGGCATATCGTGATGTGGCAAGATATGTTGGAAGCCGTCCATTTCAGGAAAAGGGAGCTTTTCTTCTGCATTATCTGACCTTCTTTTTCCAGGGAGGTGCCACCTATGATTATAAGAGCAAGGGGTTTCAGGGAACGGCTGCCATTGGTGTCGGTCCGGCACTTACGGGACTCTTTTTTTTCCTGCTGTGGTTGAAATTCAGTGGGGCGCTGCAGAAGAAAAACAGTAAAGAAGACAGCACTGCCGGATTGTTCTGGTGCGGAATGCTGGGAATCCTTCTGAGCCTGGGCAGCTTTCCCTGGGATCTGCTCCGGCAGAATGCCGTGTTCCAGGTGTTGACCTTCAGTATGCAGTCTCCCACGATCTTTATGATTCCGGCAATCTGCGGACTGACATTTATAGTATGCGGTCTCCTGAACACTTACCGGGAGGAAAAATCCGCAACAGAAGCCACCATCCTGGAGACAGCAGTACTTGCGGTAGCTTTTGTGTCGACGCAATTTCTGACCAATAAACTGCTGTTAGGCAGAGCACCTTTGTGGATCCGCCAGAAGGAAGATCTGCCGGATGTGGTTCTGATCGAAGCACCGCAGTTTCAGATGAGTGCCGCAGCCGGTGCAGCACAACTGGTAGCAGTGGCGCTCAGCGCTCTTGGCATAGTGGGGATCGTTATATACTGTATACTCACACAGAAGAAAAATCCGGACCGGAAAGTACAAAAGGAGGCAGCGTAGGAAATGGATATGTGGAAGAAATCTGAAATCCTGAAAAACAAAAAATTCCGTATTCTGTTGCTTCTGGAAGTTTTGTTACTGCTGGTGCCTGTGATCGGAATTCTGTGCGGCAATAAAACAATCAGCACTCTGGCAGATGCACAGGTGACAACGGAAGAGGGTGTCATCCGGGAAGCAAAAGGTTATTCCGTGGACGGTAGCAGCAATATCAGCGGTCCCTGGCTGGAAATGAGCGGTTTTTCCATGGCACCCGGTACTTATTGCTATTATGTGACGTATGACACGGATGACAACGGCGTAAATAAGATTAACATTACAAGTGATGGAGAAATCTACAGAGAATTGCTGGAAAACGAGCTTTCCCTGTATTCCGGGAGAACAGAAAGCTCCTGTGAGATCTATGTGACAAGCCGTCTGAAAGCGGATGAAGTAAACATCCACGCAGACTACTACGGAACCGGAAAGCTTACTATTAAGGATATCCGGCTGGTGAAAACCACTGCGTCCTACAGAATGCTGCTTGTGATGTTCCTCCTGGGATTTTGGCTGCTGGATTCGCTGATCATGTTGTATGTGTATATGGGAAAATATCCTCTTGCGCTGGAGAAGAAACTGGTATACTTCGGAATTCCCGCATTGGCGGTCCTGGCTTCCCTACCGGTATTTGTGGATTATATTATGGTGGGAGCCGATTTGGGATTTCACCTGCTTCGTATTGAATTCCTGGCGCAGAGCCTGGCACAGGGAATCTTTCCTGCGAGAGTAGAGCCCATGTGGCTGTATGGGCATGGCTATGCCAACTCACTGTTTTACTGCGATACATTTCTGGTAATTCCGGCAATACTTCGGCTGATCGGTTTCCCCATGAGTGTTTCCTACGGTGGATATATCTGTCTGGTCAATCTGACTACGGCGGTCATAGCGTATATCTGCTTCTGCGGAATTTTCCGTAACCGTGTGACCGGAATGTTCGGAAGTATGTTGTATACGTTGGCACCGTATCGCGTATACAATATTTATAACCGGAGTGCGGTAGGTGAGTACACAGCAATGATCTTCCTGCCGTTGCTGTGCTATGGTTTTTATCGGATCTTCACGGAAGATATGGAGAAAAAGGAGTACCGCCATTACTGGCTGCTGCCGGTACTGGGCTTTTCCGGTATTATCCAGAGCCATGTATTAAGCTGTGAGATTGCGGGTGTGTTTACCATCCTTTTGTGCTTATTATGTATCCGAAAAGTATTCCGCAAAAGAACTTTCCTGGAACTGGTAAAGGTGGTTGTGGGAACGGTGCTGGCAAATATCTGGTTCCTGCTTCCGATGTTAGATATGATGCTGGCGGATCAATACCGTTATTCCAATAACAGCGGCGTATACATTCAGGATCGGGGAATTTTGGGAGCACAGATATTTTTCACCATGCAGAATGCCGGAAGCAATTCCAGATTTCAGGAGCTGGGAATGGTGGACACAGAGCCTATTTATATAGGTGTTGCCGTATTACTGGGAGTGATTGTGTATTTTGCTATCCGTAACAGGGAAAAGGAACAGGATCCGGCACATGATAAGGCAGCCAAGGTTGCATTTATTCTGGGATGTGTGGCAATTGCGGTAAGTACTTACTATTTCCCCTGGAATGCGCTGAAGGAAGCCAATTCCGTGCTGGAGCTTCTGACTACGATGATCCAGTTTCCTACTAGATTGACGACCATCGCAGCAATTGCCATGACTCTGGTGGCCTGCACGGCGGGACACTGGATGCTCCGGTGGAAGGATAAGGTGGCAAAGGCCATATTCCTGGTGGCAGTCTGCGGCGGCTGTATCTTTTTCTCCATGTATCAGACTAATGATCTGCTGCAGACGAAAGATCAGCCGTTGAGATTGAATTCTATGGCATCCATGGGACATTCCGGCATTCTGGGAGCGGAGTACCTGCCTTTGGATGTGGAGTGGAATTTTTATTACCATGATGCATGGCCGTCGGACGGAGTGACAGTGGAAGCTTTTGAGAAGGAAAATCTGAACACGCTGACTACGGTGACGACTGTTGCGAGTCCCGGAGAGTATTATATCGATCTGCCGATGCTTTTGTACAAAGGGTATCATACCAAGGATATGACAACGGGGAAAAAATTCCCGGTGACTGTAGGTGAGAACGGTCATGTCCGGGCAATCCTGCCGGCGGGCTATCAGGGAACTGTCAAAGTGTGGTATTCCGGCATGTGGTATTGGCGTGTGGCGGAAGGAGTCAGTCTGCTGTTCTGGGTGGCTGTGACCGCCTATGAAATCATCTCGCATAAGAAACAGCGGGAAAGGGAATAGCTGCCAAACTGATTTTTTGTTGAAAACAGAAAATGGAATATAGAAAAAGAAGCAGAAAAAGAGGATGCGGGTATGCCCCAGAGAACGTTTGCATAAAGTAGTAGCGAATAGTTCTGAGAGGAGATACCACATGAAACGTTTTTTCACGGAACACGAAAAAACACTTTGGCTCCTGCTTCTTTTTGCATGTATGTTTTTTCTGGGAAGAGGGATTGGAGCCATTGTATACGGACTGCATATGCAGCAGGAAATGAGCCCCCGGGAAACAGTGGGAAGTGCATTGGAGAATACGCAGGAGGTACTTTCAGCAGAGAACTGGGGACTGGGATTCGGAACGGAAGGAACGCAGCCCACCGGCACGGCATCTGCGGAAGAACTAAAAGAGTACAATGCCTATTATGTGGGAGATGCGGAGGAGAAAAAGATCTATCTCACTTTTGACTGCGGCTATGAGAATGGTAATAGTTCCGCCATATTGGATGCATTGAAAAGGCACAATGCACCGGCGACCTTTTTTGTGGTAGGACATTTTCTGGAGTCGGCGCCGGAGATGGTGAAACGCATGGTGGAGGACGGACATACGGTGGGAAACCACACCTATCATCATTATGACATGTCGAAAATTTCTGATCCGGCGGTTTTCCGGAAAGAGATGGATGACGTGAGAACTCTTTTTCAGGAGACCACCGGCGCGGAGATGGCAATGTACTACCGGCCGCCCCAGGGAAAATACAGTGAGACGAATCTGCAGATGGCAAAGGATCTGGGGTATGCCACTTTTTTCTGGAGCCTGGCTTATGTGGACTGGAACGTGGATGCCCAGCCCAGCCACGAGGAAGCTTTTTCCAAGCTGACAGGCAGGATCCACCCCGGAGCGGTGGTGCTGTTACATAATACCTCGAAGACCAATGGGGAGATTCTGGATGAACTGCTCACAAAATGGGAAGAAATGGGTTATACCTTCGGAAAATTGGAAGAACTTGCGGAGTAAAATATATACTCCGCAAAATAAGAGTTTATAAAGAATAAGTTTGTAAAGCCTTTTTGAGACAAGAATTATAGTGATTATATAGGCAGGCGTTTATGTGTAATTTTTTACAAATTTCAGGGCGAGTATATCCGGCTTTTTGAAGAGAATAAACGTTTAAAATTATCGGATCAAGCTCTCGAGACAAATCATATCTTGTATTTACATCTTCGAAAGCTTTTTGAGAATTGGGATGAGCAAAAACTTCATAAGTAGAGCCATTTTCGTCTCTTTTTTCTAAAGGAATGGCTTCTTTATATTTGTATTTGAAATCTACTGAACATCTGTCAAGATGACGAGAAAGCTGTTGGCTGAGATGCTCATTAAAATCGCAAATATTTGGATTGTATGTTTGAATAGCATGGATAAATCCTTCTTTTCCTAGTGAAAGGCGATCTTCTAATGGGATAAAGGAATATTTTCTTTTACGAATGTAACTTTTTATAAAAGAATCGTATAAGTTAAGCAATTTTTCCATAGAATCACTTTTCATAGCTGATAAGTTATCTTTTTTAATAAGTTTGAGGACACGTTCAATAAGGATATTTTCATCAACAAATTCAGATGTTGCTAAAAAATAACTATTTGATGAATCATTAGTTTGGATATAATACTTTATGGGAAATTTGATATTATTTTTGCTCATGAATCGAGTTAAGCTTGGAAGCGAGGACTTGGAATACTTGATAGAAATGCCTATTTTCTTATCAGAAGGAGCTATGCAGATTTCATCATTTTTTTCATTGTAAGCAATAGTGACATAAGGCGGGAGAATAGATTGGGCTGAAGCGTTAAAAGATATAAATGCTTCTGAGTTAAAAGATACAAATGGTTTTGCAATGTGATCCTTATTATACCATTGCAGAGATGAAAGGTTATTACTTTCAAGTTGATTAGTCATTGTGAAAACCTCCCATAATAATCTTTGTTTTTCTCTTGTTAACTC
>ULPW01057045.1_pt1 | contig 13171 bp, 10 predicted proteins | sample 1953871 | NCBI WGS metagenome assembly ULPW01 (sample SAMEA4835639, study PRJEB28245) | human gut metagenome | biome: gut microbiome; material: fecal sample | place: Denmark | collected 2008 | reverse complement strand
CGATACGGTCGTTCAGGAAATGTCCTGCGCAGGTTATGTGATTATTATCGCGTTGGGATTGAATATGTTACATATCTCGAAATTTAAGGTGATGAATTTTGTTCCGGCAATCTTTCTTCCGATTCTGATCTGCCGTTTTTTTTGATCTGCGGTATCTTCTGTATTTTCGGAAGTCTTGAATAGTTCCCAAAAAACAGGGAAATAATGAGGATAATAATGAAAACGTAAAAGGAGAGTCCTATGAATAATTATTATCCCATCACAGAAGTAAAAGCACGTCAGATTTTGGATTCGAGAGGAAATCCGACGATCGAGGCGGAGGTCAAGGCGGCAGATTATATCATCGGAAGGGCGTCCGTTCCATCCGGCGCAAGCACCGGAAGATTCGAGGCAGTAGAGCTTCGGGACGGAACCACCGAATATTTCGGCCTTGCGGTACAAAATGCGGTGCGCCATGTCAATGAGAGGATTGCAAAAGAGATTACCGGCATGAATGTCTTAGAGCAGGAAAACATTGATGCGAAAATGATCGCCTTAGATGGCACGGAAAATAAGAGCAATCTCGGAGCAAACGCCATGTTGGCAGTCTCTATGGCTGTGGCAAGGGCGGCGGCAAATGCCTTAGAGATTCCGCTTTACCGTTATCTGGGCGGATGCCATACCAGACTCTTTCCGGTTCCGATGATGAATATTTTAAACGGTGGAAAACACGCGGCGAATACCGTGGATTTTCAGGAATTTATGATTATGCCGGTAAATGCCGCGAATTTTGCGGACGCGCTTCGCAAATGCGCGGAGGTGTATCATAATTTAAAGAGACTTTTAGAAGAAAAGAATCTATCGACCGGGGTGGGAGACGAGGGCGGATTTGCACCGGATCTTCCGGACGCGAAGGCAGTCTTAAAATTCATTGTAAAAGCGATTGAGGCGGCAGGCTACGAGTCAGGCAAGGATTTTAAGATTGCGTTAGATGTGGCGGCAAGCGAATTGTACAAAGAAGAGGACGGCATGTACCACTTTGAGGGCGAGAGCAAAATCAAAGACGAGGAAGTGATCAGAGACACCGGAGAGATGATTTCTTATTATGAGGAATTGATTGAGGAATTTCCGATTATTTCGATTGAGGACGGACTTGCGGAGGATGACTGGGACGGCTGGAAGGAATTGACGAGACGTCTTGGCGACCGCATCCAGCTTGTCGGGGATGATCTGTTTGTCACAAATACAAAACGTCTGGATTTGGGAATTAAGTTCCGCACCGGAAATGCGATCTTAATCAAGGTCAATCAGATCGGTACGGTGACAGAGGCGATGGACGCGATTGAACTGGCGCAGAAAAACGGATTTAAAGCGGTGATTTCCCACCGTTCCGGGGAGACGGAAGATTCCTTTATCGCAGATCTTTCCGTGGCGGTCAATGCGGGACAGATCAAGACGGGAGCGCCTTGCCGAAGCGAGCGCGTGGCGAAATATAACGAACTTCTGCGCATCGAGGAAGAGATGAAAGAAGCGGCGAAATTTACGAATCCTTTCAATAAAATATCAGGGATTTAGCTTTTAGCGTTGAAATGAGTAAAAAAGAGGGAAAATAGAGGGTTATCTGGATTTGACAAACATTTACAAAAATTCTTTTTTATTGTGTGAAAATATACAAACATGGCACCTTTTGGTGTATAATTAATTTAGGAAATAAACATACGAAAGAAGGTGCCATGAATGAAAAATTAGAGTTACGAAAACTGCTAATCTATGCTATTAGTGTATACCGGATTCCACAGAAAATCAAGGGGATGACCGATAAAAGGAAAAGAAAAGGGATCCCGTTCTTCAACCTTATCATGCCAGTTTTTATGGCCCTGCTTTTGCAGTACGAAAGCTTCCATACGTTTTTCAGTGCTCCTGAAAGCATGGGGAGGCGGTTCGGCAACTTCATCCGTGGAAGAATACCGAAAGTGGATGCAGTCCGCGACGCACTTGCGCTGCTTGAGGCCGATGAGGTAGGGGACCTATTGGATTCTATTGTGGAAAAAACATATCGGAATGCCGTGTTCCGTTCCGGCACCATCGGCGGGTATACTGCGGCAGCGGTTGACGGGGTGGAGCTGTTTAGCAGCACAAAGAAATCCTGCAGGAAATGCCTGACAAGGAAAAACAAAGCCGGACAGACAGAATATTTCCACCGTTCTGTGGTGTGCGCGTCCATAGGGCACAGCCCGCACGTGGTCCTGGGACAGGAGATGCTTACCCCGCGGGATGGAGGGGAAAAGGATGAAGGGGAACTCACTGGGGGGAAACGGCTGGTAAGGGACCTGCACAGGAAATTCGGACATTTTGCAGATGTGATTGTAGCAGACGCATTGTACCTGAACGCCCCGTTCCTTAACACAGTCCTGGACTGCCATATGGATGCAGTCATCCGCCTGAAGGATGAGGAACGACTGATTTACAAGGATGCAAAGGGGCTGTTTGAAAAAGGGGAAGGGAGAAAGGACGGGTTCCGCCGTGGGAGGAAACGGATCGAAGCGTGGGATACCAGTGGTTTTGAAATGGAAGGGGTAACGGTCCCATTAAGGGTGGTCAGGTTTTGCGAACACGAGGAGAAAAAAGATGGTACGGAAGAGGTCCATTGGGTGTGGCTGGTGACAACCAGTGACGTGGTCCCATATGAAATCCTATGGAAGATGATGCATAAACGGTGGGATATTGAGGAAAACGTCTTCCACCAGCTAAAGACGTACTACTATGCGAAACACTGTTACTGCCATGCGGGAGTGGAAGCGGTTTTCCTGCTGACACTGGTTGCATTCAATATCAGGGAGCTATACCTGTACCGTAGGATACATTGGTTTAAAGGAAGCAGGGTAACCCGGAAAAGTGTAACGAGAATATTCAGGGATGACCTGCTGGTAGAGAATTACTGCAGCCTGCTGTATCAGGAAGGCGGGTAAAGGGAATCAATTCCATAAGGCAGCCCATAAAACCGACAGGGATTTTTTACGCTTTTTTATCAAAGGCTTATGATCATGACGGTAACTGCTATTAAGAAAAAGCACTTGTAGACGTAAAACACAAAATGTATAAATATGAAGCAGGTAAAAACGATAAAAGCTAAATCCCTGCGTAGTTGGTAAGTTCCTTGACTTTTGGGGAAAAATAGATGATACTATAATTATTACTTTATATGCCCGTTCTTAGTAAAAAAGATGCGCCGATGCGCACAGGCCATCACCCTAAAGGGGTGACAGGTAAAAAGGAGGAAAACGAATGAAAGGTAAAAAATTCCTAAGCCTTGGAATGGCGGCCGTCCTGGCATGTTCCGCTTTTCCGGCGACCAGTTATGCAATGGAAACAGACGCGGAGGTCTACGAAGAGACAGATATTATTGGAGATGAAGAAGAAGGGGGAGGTTCCTCGGAGGGACTGAGAGAAGGGGATTTTTCTTACTATAAGTTAGAAGAAGGGGGAGTGGTAGTCACACACTATTATGGGGATGGCGGAAATGTCCAGATTCCTGCAACAATTGCAGGGGAACCGGTGAAAACGCTCCATAAAACGTTTAGTCTCTGTGCAAATGTGACAGGCGTTACCATCCCGGACAGTGTAACAAGTATTGAGGGCGATACTTTTTTGAAATGTACCAACCTCACAAGCGTTATCATTCCTGACAGTGTAGAAAATATAGATAGCCGTGCTTTTGGCGCATGTGGTATCACAAGTATTACAATTCCGGCTGGTGTAAACCGTATCTCTAACCGTGCATTTTTAAAGTGCAGTAAATTAACAGAAATCGCTGTATCTCCCGACAATCAGACTTATACGTCGGAGGACGGAGTACTCTATAACAAAGAGAAAACAAAATTGTGCATCTGCCCGGATGGAAAAGAGGGAGTTTTGACCATTCCGGAAGGCGTGGAATATATTCCGGCGGACGCCTTTGGCGAATGTGACGGTCTTACCAAAATTGAGATTCCAGCAAGTCTGATCAATTTTGGAATCCCGGAGGAGGATGACAATGTAGGGACGTTCAGCGGGGGTGAAAAACTGGCGGAAATTGTAGTATCCGCTGATAATCCTGCGTATGCATCGGAGGCTGGGATCCTTTATGACAAAAACAAAACAAGACTGATCTGTTGTCCGGTAAAAAAAGAAGGAGCTGTGACAGTTCCGGACAGCGTGACGTCCATAGCGGTCGACGCTCTTTTCGGATGCAACGATATTACGAAACTTGTGATTCCGGCAGGCACAACCGACTTGGGTCTGGATGAAGATGGATGGTTGTTTGGGATCGGCGATAAACTGACCGAAATTATAGTGTCCGCCGATAATCCTAAGTATGCGTCGGAGGACGGGGCTTTGTATAATAAAGCTAAGACCCTGCTGATTGACTGCCCGCGGGGAAAAGAGACGCTTACGATTCCTGCCAGTGTGACGGAAATAGCGGAGACCCACGGGTTTAAATCCTGCAAAAAGCTTACGGAGATTACAGTATCGCCGGACAATCAGACCTATGCGTCAGAAGACGGAATCCTCTATAACAAGGAAAAAACGAACCTGATCGCCTGTCCGGGAGGGAAAAGCGGAGAGACTGTAATTCCAGCCAGTGTGACAGAGATTGAGTATGACGCGTTTCCATGTCTTGAGGATGGAACGTACCCGGTTCAGTTGATCGTAACCCCAGGCAGTTATGCGGAAACCTATGCGAAAGAGCATGAACTTCCATATGCCTATCCGGAAGGGGAAGCTTCATGTCAGCACCAATACAAAACAGAAATTACAAAGGCTCCGTCCTGTACGGCGGCAGGTGAACAGACGCAGACTTGTCAAAAGTGCGGAGATACAAAAAAGACAGCCGTTCCTGCCACAGGACATACATACCAGACCACAGTTGTCCAGGCGTCTGTAAATAAAGACGGACAGATCATCACAAAATGTACAAAATGCGGGGACACAAAGACCGTCACGATCTATGCTCCAAAGACCATCCGTCTCTCAAAAACAGAATTTACTTACAACGGAAAGGCGCAGAAGCCGTCCGTGACCGTGACGGACAGTGCCGGGAAAACGATTGCGGCCTCCAACTATACCGTATCTTACGCGAGCGGAAGCAAAAACGCCGGAACCTACACGGCCACAGTTGCCTTCAAGGGCAATTACAGCGGAACCGTGAAAAAGCCATATACCATCCAGCCGAAGGGAACCAGCCTTTCCAGCGTCAAGGCAAAGAAAAAAGGCTTTACGGCAAAGTGGAAAAAGCAGACCGCCCAGACTGACGGCTATGAGATCCAGTACTCCACCGACAGTAAGTTTAAAAAGGGAACGAAGATCAAAGAGGTGAACAAAAACAAAACCACATCCCAGAGCATCTCAAAATTAAAAGCAAAGAAAAAATATTATGTGAGAATCCGCACCTATAAGAAAGTGAAAGTAAACGGAAAATCTACCAAGATCTGTTCCGGCTGGTCGAAGGTAAAAACTGTCAAAACAAAGAAATAGAACCATGTTTTTGCCAATTTCTAAAAATAATAGTGAAAAATTTAACAGAGTTAAGAAATATACTTGAAATTTTTAGTAAAATTGGTTAAAATACAATCAGTTGAGTACTTGTACTCAAAACAAGCAAATTTCATTAAAAATTTCTAGGAGGAATAAGAAATGGCAGTAAGAGTAGCAATCAATGGTTTCGGCCGTATCGGCCGTCTTGCATTCAGACAGATGTTCGGTGCAGAAGGATATGAAGTAGTAGCAATCAACGATCTGACAAGTCCTAAAATGTTAGCACACCTGTTAAAATATGATTCTTCTCAGGGTAAATATGAGAAGGCAGAGACAGTAAGCGCTGGCGAGGATTCCATCACAGTTGACGGAAAAGAGATCAAAATCTATGCTTTCCCGGATGCAAATAACTGCCCATGGGGAGAATTAAAAGTTGACGTGGTATTAGAGTGTTCTGGATTCTATACATCCAAAGAAAAAGCACAGGCGCATATTAATGCAGGCGCCCGCAAAGTTGTTATCTCTGCTCCGGCAGGAAATGACCTTCCTACCGTTGTATTTAACACAAACCACGAGACATTGAAGGCTTCTGATACAATCATTTCAGCAGCTTCCTGTACTACAAACTGCTTAGCTCCTATGGCAGACGCATTGAACAAATACGCTCCGATCCAGGCTGGTATTATGTGTACCATCCACGCTTATACAGGTGATCAGATGACATTAGACGGACCACAGAGAAAAGGTGATTTAAGAAGATCCCGTGCAGCAGCAGTTAACATCGTTCCTAACAGCACAGGTGCTGCAAAAGCAATCGGATTAGTTATCCCAGAGTTAAACGGAAAATTAATCGGTTCTGCACAGCGTGTTCCTACACCAACAGGTTCTACAACAATCTTAACAGCAGTTGTTAAAAAAGCTGGTGTAACAAAAGAAGACATCAATGCAGCTATGAAAGCAGCAGCAAATGAATCCTTCGGATACAACGAGGATGAGATCGTATCTTCCGATATCGTAGGAATGAGATTTGGTTCTTTATTCGATGCAACTCAGACAATGGTAAATCCTATTTCTGATGATTTATACGAAGTACAGGTTGTTTCATGGTATGACAATGAGAACAGCTATACATCTCAGATGGTTCGTACAATCAAATACTTCTCAGAGTTAGCATAAGTATTGATACCAGAGTAAAAAAGACTCAACATGGGTCCGGTCTTTAAAGGGCCGGACTCATTTTTTTCGTTTACGGAGATAAGGTTTCAGATTTCGGTAAACGTACATAACAATATCCAGGAGGAAAATAAAAATGGGATTAAACAAAAAATCAGTAGATGATATTAATGTAAAGGGACTTCGTGTTCTTTGCCGTTGTGATTTTAACGTACCATTAAAAGATGGAAAGATCACAGACGAGAACCGTTTAGTAGCAGCACTTCCTACGATCAAAAAATTAGTAGCGGATGGCGGAAAAGTAATTCTTTGCTCCCACTTAGGAAAACCAAAGGGAGAGCCAAAACCAGAGTTATCTTTAGCACCTGTAGCAGTAAGACTTTCCGAGTTATTAGGACAGGAAGTAAAATTTGCAGCAGATAACGAAGTAGTAGGACCAAATGCAAGAGCAGCCGTAGAGGCAATGAAAGATGGAGACATCATCCTTTTAGAGAATACACGTTACAGAGCAGAAGAGACAAAGAATGGAGAGGCTTTCTCAAAAGACCTTGCTTCTATCTGTGATGTATTTGTAAACGATGCATTCGGTACAGCTCATAGAGCACACTGCTCTAACGTAGGTGTGGCTGAATTAGTAGATACAGCAGTTGTTGGATATCTGATGCAGAAAGAGATCGATTTCTTAGGAAATGCAGTAGAGAATCCGGTAAGACCTTTCGTAGCGATCTTAGGTGGTGCAAAAGTAGCAGATAAATTAAACGTTATCTCTAACTTACTTGAGAAATGTGATACCCTGATCATCGGTGGTGGTATGGCTTACACATTCTTAAAAGCACAGGGAAAAGAGATCGGATTATCTTTAGCAGATGACAGCAAGATTGATTATTGTAAAGAAATGATGGAAAAAGCTGAGAAGCTTGGTAAGAAATTATTACTTCCAATTGATACAACCATTGCAGCAGGATTCCCTGATCCGATCGATGCACCGATCGATGTAAAAGTAGTACCGGCAGATTCAATCCCGGCAGATATGGAAGGTTTAGACATCGGAACAGAGACAGCAAAATTATATGCAGATGCAGTAAAATCTGCTAAGACTGTTGTATGGAACGGACCGATGGGTGTATTTGAGAACCCGACACTTGCAGCAGGAACAATTGCAGTAGCAAAAGCATTAGCTGAGACAGATGCAACAACCATCATCGGTGGTGGTGATTCCGCAGCAGCAGTAAACCAGTTAGGATTTGGTGACAAGATGACCCATATCTCAACAGGTGGTGGAGCTTCCTTAGAGTTCTTAGAAGGAAAAGAGCTTCCGGGTGTAGCAGCAGCGAACGATAAATAGGATATTTCGTAAGTTCAAATGTAGTGAAGAACGAACTTCCTTGTTTTTTATAGGATCAATACATACAAAAAAGGAGAATAAAACAATGGCAAGAAAGAAAATTATTGCAGGTAACTGGAAAATGAACAAGACTCCAAGCGAGGCAGTAGCATTAGTAAAGGAGTTAACTCCATTAGTAAAAAATGATGACGTAGACGTAGTATTCTGCGTACCTGCTATCGACATCATCCCGGCTATGGAAGCTGCAAAAGGTACAAACATCAACATTGGTGCTGAGAACATGTACTTTGAGGAGAGCGGAGCATACACAGGAGAGATCGCTCCAAACATGTTAGTAGATGCAGGCGTAAAATACGTTGTATTAGGACATTCCGAGAGAAGAGAATACTTTGCAGAGACAGATGAGACTGTAAACAAAAAAGTATTAAAAGCATTTGAGCATGGTATTACACCGATCATCTGCTGCGGTGAGTCTTTAACACAGAGAAAACAGGGTATCTACATTGACTGGATCCGTATGCAGATCAAGATCGCATTCCAGGATGTAACAGCAGATCAGGCTAAGAAAGCAGTAATCGCTTACGAGCCAATCTGGGCTATCGGAACAGGCGAGACAGCTACATCTGATCAGGCAGAAGAAGTATGTGCAGCAATCCGTGCATGCATCGCAGAAGTATATGATGATGCAACAGCAGCAGAGATCCGTATCCAGTACGGCGGATCTGTAAATGCAGGAAATGCAGCAGAGTTATTTGCAAAACCTGACATTGACGGTGGTTTAGTTGGAGGAGCATCCCTCAAAGCTGACTTTGGTAAGATCGTAAACTACAAATAATCATAACGATGATATATCATGATAAGCAGCGGTGTTTACATCGCTGCTTATTACAGTTAAAGACAAACGCAGAGAAAAGAAACTTGAGAGGAACCTATGAAACGAAGGCTTCAAAAGGCAGGGATCATTTTAAGTATCCTTCTTGTGATCTTAGCAACAGGATATTTTGCAGGAACATGGTACTTAAAACAAAAAAATGAAGATACGAAGCAGACAACTGCACAGGCAGATGGGCAGAAGGCAGAAGCTGACAAGGAACAGGAAGCAGGAGCAAGGTCAGATCTGCAGACAGAATATGATACAATTTTAGAAAAATGCCAGAAAGAATTTATCAGTAATCGTCCGATCGATGAAAATTTTTTGGCATGGTTTCATTCTAAATATGGAGATGAGACATTAAAAAAAGTAGCAGATGAAGTAGAAAAGGAAAATCAGGATCCGAATATATGGTATACATTGACCGGCAATACGATGCAGGTGCTCTGGGTCTACTATTGCCAGGATACCGGATATCAGTCTGAACTGTTAGAAAATATCTATGACAAAGAATGTGCAGGGGAAGAGACCGTGTTGGATTTTACCGGAGACATCAATCTGTCGGAGGGCTGGTCTACGACCGTATTTATGGACAGACAGCCAGATGGCATTTATGATTGTCTGTCATCCGATCTAATGTTAGAACTGCAAAGTGCGGATATTTTGCTGATCAACAACGAATTTACCTATAGTAACAGAGGAACACCGTTAGCCGGAAAGGCATATACGTTCCGGGCGGCGCCATCCCGCGTGGAAGTGTTACAGCAGCTTGGTGCGGATATTGTTTCCCTTGCAAATAATCATGTTTATGATTATGGAGAAGAAGCACTGTTAGATACAATGGATACACTAGAGCAGGCACAGATACCCTATGTGGGAGCCGGCAGGAATTTAGAAGAAGCAGAAAAAATTGTTTATTTTATTGCAAATGGCAGAAAAATTGCAATAGTAGCTGCAACACAGATAGAACGTTCGTATTCCTATACAAAAGAAGCAACGAAAGACAGTCCCGGAGTGTTAAAGACCTTAAAACCTGACAAATTTACGGAAGTGATCCGAAAAGCAAAGAGTAACAGTGATATTGTCATTGCATATCCGCACTGGGGAACGGAAGGAAATCATTCCTATGGAGCAGACCAGAAGGAATTAGCGGAAGCATTTGTAAGTGCAGGAGCCGATGTGATCATTGGAGGACACACACATTGTTTACAGGGAATTGCTTATATAGAGGACGTACCGGTTCTCTACAGTCTGGGAAATTTCTGGTTTAATAACAAGACCTTAGATACCGGAGTAGCACAGGTGCGGATACAAAAAGACGGAAGTATCCGTTTGCGGTTTTTGCCATGTATCCAGTCGGGAACGAGGACCAGACTCCTGACCGATGGAAGCCAGAGGACAGAGGTTTTGGATTTTATGCGGGGACTTTCAAAGGATGTTTCCATAGATGAAGAAGGATATGTAACAAATTTATCGAAGTAGTTGAAAAATGTGTAGATTTGTTTTAAGATAAGTCTGAAAGTGATAAGAAAAGAGGAATTGAGTATGAGTAAAAAACCAACCGTATTAATGATTTTAGATGGATATGGTCTGAATAAGACCACAAAAGGAAATGCAGTAGCAGAGGCAAAGACTCCGGTCATGGACAAACTGATGAAAGAGTATCCGTTTGTAAGAGGTAATGCCAGCGGCTTAGCAGTAGGACTTCCGGATGGACAGATGGGTAATTCAGAAGTAGGACATCTGAACATGGGAGCAGGACGTATTGTATATCAGGAGCTTACAAGAATCACCAAAGATATTGAAGAAGGAACTTTCTTTGAGAATGAAGCACTTTTAAAAGCAGTAGAAAACTGCAAGAAAAATAACAGTGACCTTCATTTCTTCGGACTCTTATCCGATGGTGGTGTACATAGCCACAATACACACCTCTATGGCTTATTAGAGTTAGCAAAGAGAAACGGATTATCCAATGTATATGTACACTGCTTCTTAGACGGACGTGATACACCGCCTGCAAGCGGAAAAGATTTTGCAATTGCATTAGAGGATGAAATGAAAAAGATCGGCGTGGGTAAGATCGCATCTGTTTCCGGACGCTACTATGCAATGGACAGAGATAACAACTATGACCGTGTAAAATTAGCATATGATGCACTGACAAAAGGCGAGGGACAGACCGCTGCAAGTGGACCGGAAGCAATTCAGCAGTCCTATGACAAAGATGAGACAGATGAGTTCGTAAAACCAACCGTAGTTATGGAAAACGGTGCTCCGGTTGCAACTATTAAAGATAACGATTCTGTTGTTTTCTTCAACTTCCGCCCGGACCGTGCAAGAGAGATCACCAGATGCTTCTGCGATGATGATTTCAAGGGATTTGACAGAGGTGCAAGAATTAAGACAACCTTTGTATGCTTTACCGATTATGATCCGACGATCCCGAATAAATTTGTGGCATTCCCGAAGGTTGCCGTAACCAATACATTCGGTGAGTGGCTTGCAGCAAATCATATGACACAGGCCCGTATTGCAGAGACAGAAAAATACGCACATGTAACTTTCTTCTTCAACGGTGGTGTAGAAGAACCGAATGAGGGAGAAGACAGAATCTTAGTAAACTCTCCAAAGGTTGCTACCTATGACTTAAAACCGGAGATGAGTGCTTACGAAGTATGCGATAAATTGACAACAGCCATCCGTTCCGATAAATATGATGTTATCATCATCAACTTTGCAAACCCGGATATGGTAGGTCATACCGGAGTAGAAGAAGCTGCGATTAAGGCGGTAGAAGCAGTAGATGAATGTGTCGGAAAAGCAGTAGAGGCGATCAAAGAAGTCGATGGTGTAATGTTCATTTGTGCAGACCACGGAAATGCAGAGCAGTTGATCGACTACGAGACAGGTGCTCCGTTTACCGCACATACCACCAATCAGGTACCATTTATCTTAGTAAACTATGATCCTGCATATACCTTAAGAGATGGCGGATGCTTAGCAGATATCGTACCAACTCTGATCGAGACCATGGGAATGAAACAGCCGGCAGAGATGACCGGAAAATCCCTGTTGATCAAAAAATAAGACGATCGATCGTCAAAAATATATCGGATGAAAAGCAGACCCTGGAATTTCAAAATCCCGAAATGGTTTTGGAGTTTCAGGGTTTTTTATAACATAGTTATTAGCACAACTTATAAATGGAAGAAATTACACAAAAAAACTAATAAAAATATCAGAATTTTCTACACCCGGAAAAACACAACTCCGGTCAAATCCGTTGACTTTCCAAAACGCCCTGTATTATAATTTTTTCTGTAGTATGTAAACAGAGTTTAAGTTATGGAAAGCATAGAAAATGGAGGACGACATGAGTACACAGGAATTTTTGCCAATTAAAGAAGGAAAAGTACGCGAGGTATATGATATCGGAGAAAGCCTCATTATCACAGCGACAGACAGAATCTCAGCATTTGACCACATTTTGAAGAATCAGATTACCCAAAAGGGTGCGATCTTAACACAGATGTCTAAGTTCTGGTTTGATTTTACGAAAGATATCGTACCAAACCATATGCTTTCCGTTGATGTGAAAGATATGCCGGAATTTTTCCAGCAGGAAAAATTTGACGGAAACAGCATGATGTGCAAGAAGTTAGAGATGCTTCCGATCGAGTGCATCGTGCGCGGATATATTACAGGAAGCGGATGGGAGAGTTATAAGGAAAACGGAACAGTCTGCGGGATTACATTACCGGAGGGCTTAAAAGAGTCAGACAAGCTGCCGGAGCCGATCTATACACCAAGTACCAAAGCAGAGATCGGACTGCATGATGAAAATATATCCTTTGAAAGAAGTGTAGAGATTTTAGAGGAAATCTATCCGGGAAAAGGTGCGGACTACGCAAACCAGATCAAGGACTGTACCATTGCATTGTATAAAAAATGTGCAGAGTATGCGTTGAGCAAAGGCATTATCATTGCAGATACCAAGTTTGAGTTCGGTTTAGACGAGAACGGAAACGTAGTGCTTGGAGATGAAATGCTCACACCGGACAGCTCCAGATTCTGGCCATTAGAGGGATATGAAGCAGGAAAATCCCAGCCATCCTTTGACAAACAGTTTGTCAGAGACTGGTTAAAAGCAAATCCGGACAATGATTATCTGCTGCCGGAAGAAGTTGTCATAAAAACCGTAGACAAATATAAAGAGGCTTATGAATTGCTGACTGGTACAAAATTCGATTAATTCTGCATAGAGAATTACAGGCAGTAAGAAGAATACC
>ULPW01052891.1_pt1 | contig 13226 bp, 9 predicted proteins | sample 1953871 | NCBI WGS metagenome assembly ULPW01 (sample SAMEA4835639, study PRJEB28245) | human gut metagenome | biome: gut microbiome; material: fecal sample | place: Denmark | collected 2008 | reverse complement strand
AACTTCTAATTGCAATTTAGGGATATTTTTAAATTACAATAAACAATGCTATCTAGAATAAAATGATGTATTTCGTTGTGTTTTACAATAAAAACTATTACTGGTATAAATTCATAGCAATGAAATAGTATTAGTAATTTTAATGCTACTGTGAAATATTCTTGACTTTTTTTTTGACGTAAATGTTATACTATACAAAGTGATAATTTATATTGATTATTATTAGATTTAAATAGCTAAAACAATCAGGTGCATTAAATGCTTAATAGGGAAGTAGGTGTGATTCCTACGCTGTCCCGCAGCTGTAATGTGGAGCAATCTTCTTCTATGTCACTGGGAAACTGGGAAGACGAAGCGAGCGATGATACAGAGCCAGAATACCTGCCTTATTGTTACGCAATAATTCCTGCGACGGACGGGAAGGCGATGTGTAAGTAGGCTAGGTGTGTCTATTTGTGTATTTGCGCCCTTCTGTGATATACAGAAGGGCTTTTTATATGGCATTTTAAATTCTCTTTGCAAGCGAAACACGGCCAGCTCGGTAGAGAGAGTTTGAAAAATAAAGAAAGAAAAAAGGTGTTTGTAAATGTTCAAAGGTAAGAAAAGTTTAGCAATGGCAGTATTCTGTGCCGTTGCAAGCGTTGGCTTTGTTGCTAACGTTTATGCAGAAGAGTTAGACAGCTACAAGATGGATAACGTTGTTATCCAAGGTGAAAAAGACGCTTTGCCTGGCGGTTTAATGGCTAGCCAAAACAGAGTTGGTATCTTGGGTGATATTGATGTTGTTGATGTTCCGTTTACACAACGCCAATATACTGAGAAAACAATCGAAATATTTAGTGATCCTAACCAACCGATGAATGGTGTTATTGCTAATAACCCTTCTATTAGAGTAGGTAGCCCTTCTCCTATGTACACAGATTTTAGCATGCGCGGTATTAATATGAATGCTGCTCATTATTATATTAACGGTATTCCCAATATGTTTAACCAAACTAGAAGTATGCCAGCATATGTTTTGGAGAGCGTTGATATCGTTTCTGGTCCTAACACTGTTTTGAATGGCACAACATTCTCTAACAATGGTACTAATGGTACTGACGCTCCTGCTGGTATGTTGAACGGCACTACTAAAAAAGCAATGAGTGGTCAAAATATTATCTATACCCAAAAATTTTCTGGCCAAGGAACTTGGACTGAAAACCTTGATATGGGTCAGCGCTTTGGTAAAAATGAAGAATGGGGCGTTCGCGTAAATGCACATTTGGAAAAAGGAGAACTTTCCATGGATGGTGCAGAAGTGGACGATAAAACAATTTACATCAATATTGACCATAAGGGTGAGAAAAGTACTACCAATTTATTTGGCGGTTATTTTGACTGGGCAGTAGATGGTGGTCAAAGATGGTTAAAAGCAGGTGATGTTAAGCATTTAGCTGATGCTCCTGATGCTACTAATAACTTAAGCTTTGATGGTCAAACTAAGCAAAATCATGGCTATTTGATGACCTTGAACCACGTACAAAAATTTAGTGATAAATGGAGTGCCTTTGCTAACATGGGTGCCAATTATTATGCAGAGCATAAAGATGATCCACATGGTGGTTCTCTTACTTTAGGTGATTTTGGCAAATTGTCTGGCAAATTCCGTAACTATAAATCTGAAAGTCGTGGATTGTATACTCAATTTGGTGTAACAAATGAAACTAAAAATGACAATATGAGCAATAGACTATCTATTGCAGTTGATTATTTCAATTATAAGAGCAGAGCTATTAATAGTGGTGGCGCAAAAGGTCAAGCAACTATTGAGGGTAATATTTGGGATGGCGTACACATTGTAGGTACTCCTATTATGGCAGCTAGTTTGGAAGATGCAAATTACAGTCGTGAAAATGCTAAAGCTTTAACAATTTCCGATCGTGTAGAATTTGGTAAAGCTTCTGCATATGTTGCAGCTCAATATAGAGATTCTGAATATAAATCCAGTGGCAAGGATGCAAAAACAATCAGCAAAACATCTTTGAACCCGTCCTTTGCTTTTGCTTACAAACCAGTAGATAAGGTTTCTATTTATACCAGCTATGCAGAATCTTATACTAGACCTTTCGAAGTTTCCACAGATTATGACAATGAAGGAGAAATCTTTGAGCCTATTAAAAATAAACAAACTGAGATTGGTGTAAAATACGAAAACGGAGGCGTATTGCACAGCTTTGCAGTTTTTGATTTAAATCAAGGCAATTATATCAAAGAAAAGTCCAATGGCCCTAAAGGACAAATTTACTCTCAAGAGGGTGAGAATAGATTTAAAGGTATTGAGTATTCCTTGACTGGTAAAGTTGCTCCAAAATGGAATCTTATGGGTGGCTTTATGTATCTTGATGGTAAGAGAGAGAAACTGTCCAAGGGAAGTGAGCATTTAGAAGGTAAATATGCAACTGGTACACCAAAGTGGAATGCAGTTTTAGCAGCAGAATATGAAGCTGATAAAAATACTTCTTTAGTTGGCCGTGTAAACTACACTGGTAAATCTCACGTAAACGATAATGGTGTAGAAACTCCTGCGTTTGCAACTGTTGACTTTGGTATTAAACATAAAACAGAAGTTATTGATATTCCTGTAACCTTAAGCGCAATGTGCTATAACATGCTTGGTGAGGATTATTGGATTTCCCGTGGCACCTCTGTAGCATTTGGTGCTCCTAGAACCTTTGTTTTATCTGCACAATTTGATATTTAACTAATGCGATTAGCATAACTACTGTTTATGATAAATATTTGGGGTGAAGTTATAATGAAACAAAATAAAAAGATGTTGGTAAGTGCTGTTTTATGTGCTGTGGCTAGTGTTGGTTTTGTAATGAGTGCTAGTGCTGAGAAATTAGATACTCACAAAATGTCTGAGGTAATCATTGAAGGTCAAAGAGAAGTTCTGCCTGCAGCTTACAATGGTGGCAACATTGCTACCGCTAGCAGTGGCAACTTGTTGGGTGAAAAAGATGTAATGGATACTCCTTTTACTACAATTACTCTGACTAACAAAACCATTGAAGATTATGGCGATCCTAGCCAACCTATCAGCAGCGTGCTGATTAACAATCCTTCTGTTAGAACTAGTAGTAGCACCATGTACAACGACTTCTCTATCAGAGGCCTTAATTTGAATGGTTATCAGATGTACTTGAATGGTGTTCCGGGTTTATTCGCTCAAAACAATTTGCCGGTTAACTTTATTGATCGTATTGAAGTTACATCAAGTCCGAATATGAGCATTAATGCTACCACTCCGCAACAATCTGCAGGTGGTACTGTTAACATGATGTCCAAACGTGCTGGTAATAAAGATATTACTAAAATGACTCAAACCTTCTCTGGCAGAAGCAACTGGACTCAACAGCTTGATATTGGTCGTCGTTTTGGTGAAGACAAAAAATATGGTATTCGCATCAATGCTATGAATCAAGATGGCGAAACTGCTATTCCTGGTGAAGAGCTGACTAACCGTAACTTATTCATTAACCTTGATAAACAAACCGACAATAGCAGTACTAATTTGTTAATGGGTTATCGTTACACTAAGCACGAAAAAGGTTTACGTTGGTTTGGCCTAGATACCAAAGGTGTAACTACTATGCCTGACGCCCCTGATTCTAAGAATAACTTTAGCTTTGATGGTCAATTTATGGAATATGACCAATGGTTAGTAACTTTGAATCACAAGCAAGAGCTTAATGAAAACTGGTCTGCTTTCTTCAACGGCGGTTACAACAGATATGATTTATTCAACAATATCAATTCTAAGAGTAGTAAATACATCATTATTAACGATAAAGGTGATTTCTCCGGTAAGGGTACTAACTGGAGTCGTCCGTTAAATATTACAAGCTATTCTGGTCAAATCGGTGTACAAGGTCATCTAGAAACTGGTGAAATTAAACATAATGTAGTAATGTCTATCGATAAAGCTTGGTACAACAACTACAATGGTCTGCCTAATGGTAATAACAGCAACCTGTTTGATGGCCCCAATGGCAATATTTATGACAGTGTAGTAAATGGTTCACATGGTCCTATTCCAAGTATCGATCCTCAAATTGCTTATAAAAATCAATATTGGGGTTGGAAACTGATGGATACTATGGAATATGGTAAAGCTCAGGTGCTGTTTGGTGTTACCAATCAACACGTAAGTAACGAATCATATTCTTATCCCGCTGGGACCAGTAAGAAGGTGAAAACTAGCTCTACCAGTCCGGTATATGGTATCGTTTATAAGCCTAATGATAAAATGGCATTGCATTTCAGTCACTCTGAAACCTTTGATAAAGGTAGTGTTGTAGGTGGTGGTTATGACAATGTAGGCACCATCCTTGACCCCGCAAAAACTAAGCAGGATGAAATTGGCATTAAGTATGAAATGGGCAATGTTCTGACAAGCTTGACTGCTTTCGAAATTACACAAGATAGTAATATTGAGCGTGGCAAGGTATTTGTTCAGGATGGCGAAAGCAAGTATAAAGGTGTTGAACTGTCTGCTTATGGTCAGCTGACTGATAAATGGAACATTATGGGCGGCGTTATGTATTTGGATGCTGAACAAGCAAAAACAAAGAATGGTATGTATGATGGCCTAAAGGTTGCAGGCTCTTCTGAATGGAGCGGTGTTTTAGGTCTAGAATACCAAGCTGACGAAAACTTTTCCGTATTAGGCAGAGGTACATATGTAGGCACTGCTTCCCTGAACAATGAGAAGTATGAAGTTCCTTCTCACTTGTCCTTTGACTTGGGTGTTAAGTACAAAACCCAAATTTCCAATACTCCTGTAACCTTAAATGCTATGTGCTACAACATTACTGGTAAGGACTACTGGATTGCTAAGACTGGTGTTGATACTGTTATGCTGTCTAATCCTAGAACCTTTATGCTCTCTGCACAATTTGATATTTAACAATTCTATTAGAAAAGGGGAGGATGTCTCCCCTTTTCTTAATTAAATGGAGAAATTCAATTATGTACTTAAAAGGAATTGTTAGCAAAATATGTTGTTTATTTGTCCTATTTACGGCTTTCTTTGTTGTTGGTTGTGGTAGCATTGAGGAGAATGATTCTGGAAAAACAGTTGTTATTGATGGACAGGGACGTAGTGTTGAGCTTAAGCTTCCGATAAAAACAGCTGTAGTTGCTAATTCACACAATGTTGAACTGATTAATTCTATAGGTAAAGCAATTGATAAGGTTATAGGTGTAGATGCCAATGTTTTTTACAATGATAAGGCTTACGATAGAACTTTTACAAGAGAGCAGCTTATAGGAGAAAATCAAAAGCACCTTAATTTTGAACAGATTATAAAACTTAATCCTGATGTGTTAATTTTGTCTAATAATGGACAATGGCGTGAAGCTGAAAAAATACTTGAACCATTTGGCATTAAGGTTTTCGTTCTCAACGCTTATTATACTTGTGATTTTGAAAAAAATTGTAAGTTGATTGGTCAGTTGTTTGATGAAAAAACAGCAGCAGAGGAATTTTATAACTATTTTAATGGACAATTACAGTATGTTCATAAGCAGCTCAAAGATGTTCCTAAGAGAAAAGTATATTTTGAATATCGTAATGCAAATGTAAGTGTAACTCCTGGACGTCCATATTATACAATGCTAGTTAATTCTGGAGTTCAGAATATTTTTGATGATGTTGATAGTCCATATATTGATGGAGAAGAAGTAATAAGAAGAAACCCACAATATGTTGTCAAAGTTAGTGATGGAAGTGAAAGAGGATGTTATACTCCACCGTCTTTGGAAACATTTAAAATTCGTAAGCAAAAAATGGTTGAACGACCTGGATGGGATGAAATAGATGCAGTAAAAAATGACAAGCTTCTGTTTTTGTCTCACTACGCTTTTGATGGTGGGAGTGAAATTGTTGGTTCATTATATATTGCTAAATTCGTTTATCCGGAATATTTGCCGGACTTGCATCCAGAGGAAGTATTTAAAACTTGGGTAACTAAATATCAGAGAATAAAATATCTTCCTGGACACACATATCCTAGGTTTTCTTTTAATGACTAATAGAGGTGAATCCTAATGAAAAAATATGTAGCTTTTTTACTGTGTATGCTAATGGCGTGTGCGGTGCTTGTTGCCGGTTGTGGTGGCGAAAAGGCGGAAAAGCAGACTGCAGCTATGCAGACTGTAACAGATAGTATTGGTCGTAAGGTGGAGTTGCCTTACCCTGTAACTAAAGCAGTTGTTGCCAATGCATATAATGCAGAGCTGATTAATGCAGTGGGAGCACTTGATAGAGTTATTGGTGTTGATTACAACATCTATCAAGATCAAACTGGCTTTAAAGGTAAGTTTAATAAGGATCAGGTTATTGGTAAGGGGCAGCGTGAGCTGAATTATGAAAAGATTGTTGAGCTTAATCCTGAGGTACTCATTTTAACAGGCAATGGTTCTGTAAGCGAGGCTGAGGAGAAGCTGAAGCCGTTTGGTATTAAGGTGCTTGTTTGTGATGCCTATTATACTGATGAATTTAAGGATAATTGTGAGCTTTTAGGCAAGGTTTTTGCTAAAGAAAAGGAAGCTAAGGAATGCTCTGATTATTTTATGAGCAAGTTAGATTATATTAAAAAGCAATTAAAGGACGTTCCTAAAAAACGTGTTTATTTTGAGTATAGAAGAGTAGGAAATACTACCATACCAGGTAACTATTTTTATAATATGGTGGAATATTCCGGAGCGGACAATGTATTTAAAGATTCCCAAAATGTAGAGGTAGATTCTGAGGCTGTCATTAGACGTAATCCTCAATACATAGTAAAGGTTTCTAATGTTAACGTGTATTCTACTTATGAACCTCCAACAATTGAGGAGCATCAGGCTATTAAGGACGAGTTAAAAAATCGTCCTAGCTGGGATACTATCGATGCTGTTAAGAACGATAACATTTTTCTGATGTCTCATTATGTTCATGGTGGTGCATCTAAGATTGTTGGCGCTATTTATTTAGCTAAATATCTCTATCCTGAGCAGCTTCCAGACCTACATCCTGAGCAGGTGTTTAAGGATTGGCTGGAAAAATATCAGCATCTTCCCTATATTGCAGGACATACCTATCCTGCCTATTCTTTTGATGATTAGGTGTAAAAATGATTGATTCTACATATAAACAGGTTGTAAGAAAAAAATATGCGCTGCTTTTAGGATGTATGGTGCTGACTGTGATATTGGCCTATTACTTTACTACTATAGGCATGGATGCGCCCTTGTCTCAAACATTAACAGCAATTTATTTGTACTGTACTGGTGAGCTTAACAGTTCTACAGATGTTGTGAATAATAAAATTATTCTGTTACTACGTATTCCTCGAATTTTGCTGTCAGTATTGGCTGGTATTGGTTTGGCTATTTCTGGTGCTATTATGCAGTCCATTACTAGAAACTATTTAGTAAGTCCTTTTACATTGGGTATTTCCTCAGCAGCAGCCTTTGGCGCTTCTATGTGCATTGTTTTTGGTACTGGTGCTTTTTTTCAAAGTGATATGGCAATTATTATGTGTGCTTTTGTTGCTTCCTGCTGCTGTGGATTTGTGGTGTATGGAATTTCACAAAAGCTAGGCGTTAAGCCTAGCACCATTGTTTTGGTAGGTATTGCTCTTAACTATCTTTTTAGTGCTATGACTGCTACAATAGAGTTTTTTGCTAAGGAGCATAAGCTGGAGGCTGTTGTGCAATGGACCTTTGGCTCATTTAATAGAGCCACATGGAGCAATGTACTGCTTACCGCTGTTGTTGTGGTGGTGTGTCTTGCATTTACTTGGTATTTTTCATTACGCCTTAATGCTATGGCCTCTAATGATGATGAAACAGCAAAAAGCTTAGGTATCAATCCTGAACGTATTCGTACTATTGGTGGACTGGTGGCTGTATTTTTGACCTCCACAATTATTAGCTTTACGGGTGTAATTGGCTTTGTAGGTTTGATTGCTCCTCATATGGCTCGTTTTATTATTGGTACGGACCATCGCTTTTATATTCCTTTTACAGCTGTGTTAGGTGCATTGCTATTATTGGTAAGTGATACAGTTGGCAAGCTGATTTTGTATCCTGTAAATATTCCTGTAGGCATTGTTGTTTCCTTCCTTGGCGTACCGCTTTTTGTACATCTTATTATGTCTAAGAGCAGAGAGTTTGAATAGGAGGGGGGATATTATGAGTTTAAACATTAAAAATCTATCCTTTGCATATACAAAAGAGCGTCAAATTCTCGATGATATATCTCTTTCAATTGGACAAGGAGAAATTTTAGGTATCCTAGGTCCTAATGGTACAGGCAAAACAACATTTATCAAATGCATAAATCGTATCCATGAGCCTCAGGAAGGAAGCATAACCTTTGAGGATATGGATTTACGTACAATGAAGCATGAGGATGTTGCAAAAATTATTGCCTATGTTCCTCAATATATTAATACTTCCTTTTCTATGACTGTAGTTGATGCGGTTATGATGGGGCGTTTGCCTTATGCTAAACGCAGCTATTCGGATAAGGATAAGGAAATTGTTTTTGAGATTATCAAAAGCATGCAGCTAGAGGATTTTGCTTTTCGTAATATTCGCGAGCTAAGTGGTGGCGAAAGACAGCGTGTATTTGTTGCTAGGGCTCTTGCTCAGCATCCCAAGCTTATTATCTTAGATGAACCAACAAGTAGCCTGGATTTGCACAACCAGCTGTTTATTTTGCACACAATTGCAGATGTGGCCAAAAGCCGGAATATTACCATAATTATGACTATTCATGATCTTAATTTGGCTTCCATGTTCTGTGATAAGCTTTTGATGCTGAAGGATAAGAAAATTTTTGCTTATGGACCTACGGATGATGTTTTGACAGAGGATAATGTTAATGCCATTTATAGGGTTAATACTAAGATAACCGTTGAAGATGGCTATAAGCATATCAGATTGTTGAAAAAGTAGGTTTTGTATTAAATTGCTTTTAAATTCTCTATGCAAGCGAAACACGGCCAGCTCGGTAGAGAGAATTTGGAAAATAAAGAAAGAAAAAGGTGTTTGTAAATGTTCAAAGGTAAGAAAAGTTTAGCAATGGCAGTATTCTGTGCCGTTGCAAGCGTTGGCTTTGTTGCTAACGTTCATGCAGAAGAGTTAGACAGCTACAAGATGGATAACATCGTTGTAGAAGATGCAAAAGACGTTTTGCCAGGTGGTATGGTAAAAACTAAGAGTGATGTGGGTATTTTAGGCAATAAGGATGTTATGGATACTCCTTTTACAACAAAGGATTTATCTAAAAAGACAATAGAAACCTTTGGCGGACCTAATCAACCGCTGCAAAGTGTTTTGGTAAATAATCCGTCTGTACGTTTATCTGGTACTACTTTGCATAATGATTTTTCTATTCGTGGTTTAAAATCTACTGGTACTAGCACTTATGTAAATGGTATTCCTGGCTTAAATACTCAATTTAATAGTCCTACATTTTATGTAGAAGATATTCAATTCATTTCCGGACCTAATAGCGGTATTACTGGTATCCCTAGCACTTATGAAAGCAGTAGTGCCGGTGGTATTGTGAACTTTGTTTCTAAAAAAGCTGGTGAAGAGCCTTTAAACAAATTTAAGCAAACTTTTTCCGGAAAGGGTTCTTTTGGTGAGTATATTGATATTAGCCGTCGTTTTGGTAAAAACAACGAATGGGGCGTTCGTATTAATGCAGAACTTCTAAATGGTGAAACTGGTATTGATAACCAAGACCTTGAAGCACAAGGTATTTATGCTAATATCGACCATCGTAGTGAGCATAGCAAAACTAATTTGTTAGCAGGATACCGTCACATCAACAATGAAGGTGGTATACGCTGGTTTGCATTGAAAAATGTTAACAAGGCTGATTCCGCAGGAAATATTGTTACCGCTGTTCCTGATGCTCCTGATGCTAGTAAAAATTATGGCGTTGATGGACTCGCAAAGGAATCCGAAGGCTATATCATTGCGTTGAACCATGAGCAAGAATTTGCAGAGGATATGAAATGGTTTACTAATTTTGGCTTTAATAACAATAAACTGCAACGTAATATTGTTGGCATGGGTAGCAGATTCCATATCATTAATAATGCTGGCGATATTAAAACAGAGCTTATGTCTACTCAAACCGTTACTAAGAATCGTTTTTGGCAAGTTGGTATCAATGGTAAGGGTGTTACTGGTGCAGTAGACCATGATTTTACTGTGGCTGTGGAAAAAGCATGGTACAGCATAGGAAGTGCTAAAGATAATTACAAGGGTAAAATGGGTATCGTTGTTGGCAATATTTTCAATGGTGGTTTGGAAGGTGAAGGTGTAAAATTCCCAACTATCGAAACAGGTACAAGCTCTAAGAGTCAATATTGGGGTGTATCATTTGCTGATACCATGAAATACAAAAAGTCTCAGCTTCTTGTAGGTGTTCATAAGCATAGCTCTTCTGTTGATTCTTATTCTGCTAAAACTGGTGCACATAATGGATCTGTAGATAGTTCTGCAGTATGTCCTACCTATGGCTATGTTTACAGACCTGACGACCATGTTTCCTTGTATGCAAGTCATTCTGAAAACTTTGATAAGGGCACTGTCGTAAGTAGTGGCTATGAAAATGAAGGCGAGATTTTGGATCCCGCTAAGACTAAACAAAATGAAATAGGCATTAAATATCAAAATGCAGGTCTGTTAACTACTCTTGGTGTTTTCAGTATAGAGCAAGCTAATAACTTTGCATTTGATTCAGGTGTTCCTGGTAAAAAAGATTACTTTGTACAAGATGGCTTGAACAAGTACGAAGGTGTTGAGTTGTCTGTAAGTGGTCAACTTGCACCGAAATGGAACTTTATGGGTGGTTTAATGTATCTTGATGCAGTACAAGATAAAACCCAAGGTGGTAAAAATGATGGCAAGCGTGTAAACGGCGCTGCTAAGTGGAATGCTGTAGGTACTTTAGAATATGTAGCTGATGATAAATTTAGTGTTGTAGGCCGCGTTCTTTATACTGGCAAAGCGGATATTTATAATGAACAACTGAGTGTTCCCTCTTTCGTTACTTATGATTTAGGTATGTCCTACAAAACCAAGATTAACGATATGCCTGTAAAACTTAATGCAATGTGCTATAATCTGACCGATAAGGATTACTGGACCGCTCACGGAAGTGACTTATTGCTTTCCACTCCTCGTACATTCTTCGTTTCTGCTGAATTCGAAATCTAATAAACTTGTATTGAATAAAGAGGGTACTTGCTGCCCTCTTTATTTCTCTACTTATTTTTTGCGAAGTATATTGCAGTATTCGTATCTGTTTTAGGTATAGTTAATGGATTAACTAATGCTTATTTAGAGTTTAAAATACATGAATTTATAAATTATCCACATTATCCACAGGCAATTTAGCTATGTGGATAACTGTCTTTAAGAAAGAGTACGCTTATTATGAGAATTGTACTAAAGCTTTTGGCTTGTATCTTGGCTTTACTGTGTATGGCTGGCTGTGGTAATGAACGGACCCATATTACAGTGGAGAATAATGAAAAGGATGTTGCTGTTTTGGCAGCATATAGGCATCTTGCTCCAGGTGAAAAGGATGGCTTTTATTGCAGCCGTATTTTGGGAGTGTGGGAGCCTCTTATTACCCATAATGAAAAGGGTGAGCCAGTGGGAAAGCTGGCAACTGGTTGGCAAATGGAGGACGAGGGTAAGGTATGGACCTTTTACCTGCGTCAGGGAGTAAAGTTTCATAACGGAACTGATTTTAATGCGGATAGCGTTATTAAGAATTTTGACAGAATGAAGCTAGGCTATAAAAAGTCAAGCTTTTATGGTTTGGCTATTGATACATATTATCCTTCGCTAAAAAAATACGAAAAGCTGGATGATTATACTGTGCGTTTGACCTTTGGTCAGGCCAACGTTAATCAGCTTTATAAGATGATGGATTTTGGCAGTCCTATGTATGCTCCGGAGTGCTTTACTAAGGATGGCTATTATAATGGCTTTGCTATTGGTACAGGTCCGTATAAGATTAAGGAAAACGCTTTAAATAAATACGTGCGCTTGGAAAAGTTTGATGATTATTGGGGCGAAAAGGCTCACATCAAGGAGTTTGTTATTAAAAGCATTCCCAGTCCTGAGGTGCGCTATGCTGCACTTAAGGCTGGTGAAATTTTAGGTGTACTTGATTTGAATGCAATTCCACCATTTTTGGCAGACGAGGTGAAGAAGGATTCTCGTTTTGCTATTTCTGTTAACAAATCTACCATGACAAGGTTTTTGAATCTTAATGGCACCAGAGCTCCCTTTAATGATGTGCGTATGCGTAAGGCTGTCAGTTTGATGATTAATAGGGATTTATTAGTAAATTCCTTATATTTGGGCTATGCCTATCCCACACAAAATCTTTTGAATTATACCAGTCCTTATTTTGTGCCTATGCCTGTTGAGTATAATGTGGCTAAGGCCAAGGCGCTGGCTAAGGAGGCCTTGGGTGATAAGCGTGTTAAGGCAATTTATTGCATTAATGGCAGTGACCCTTTGCAAAAGGGTGAAGCTGAGCTTATTGCTTATTGGCTGCACGATATTGGTGTTGATGTGCAGATTATGGCGCTGGAATATGGCACTATGAACAAAATGATGCGTAAGGGTGAGTATGATATTGCTAGAACTCAGCAGGGATTGCCTAATGGTGACCCTTACAGTATTTTTTACACCTTTATGATGCCTGATGGAGCACGTAATGTTTCTAGTAGCACGCATTATAAAAATGACGAGGTGATTGCTTTAATGGATGAGGCTAAGCATTGCCTGGATGAAAAGCGTCGTAAGGAAATATTTGCTCGTATTCAGGCAATTTCTATAGAGGAACAGCCTATAGTTCCCTTATTTAACGACAAAAGCATTGTTGCCTATAATAAGAGACTAAAAAATTATGATGCCTTGATTTATGGCGTGGACCTTGCAAAGGTAGAGTGGGCAAAATGATTAAGAATTATTTATTAAAGAAAATAGCGATGATGGTTCCTGTTTTACTGGGTATTAGCATGATTGCCTTTATTTTGGGCGTGCTTTCTCCGGGCGACCCTGCGGAGTTTGCTTTAGCTCAAAATGGCCTTGATATGCCTACTGATGCTCAGATTATGGCCATGCGTGAGGAGATGGGACTGAACAGGCCT
>ULPW01053872.1_pt1 | contig 13343 bp, 12 predicted proteins | sample 1953871 | NCBI WGS metagenome assembly ULPW01 (sample SAMEA4835639, study PRJEB28245) | human gut metagenome | biome: gut microbiome; material: fecal sample | place: Denmark | collected 2008 | reverse complement strand
TTACAGAAGCTGACAAAGGTAAAGATATGACAGTAGCACCTGAAACGCTGCTGTTAAATCCCCACTGTAGAATTAAGCCTATGTCCCATTTCACATAGCCATTCTGCGCTAGGTTATATGCAATGATCTTGCCTTGTCCTGTTAGAGAGGACAGAGCGGCAGTAACGAATGCGGTTGTAGCAAGCTGAGTAGTATTTGTTCCAGGCGCTGCGGTCGGACCCGTGGGAACACCGGTAAAATTCGGATTTGCAATAGGTGCTTTAAGATTAAGATTAGCAGCAGTTGCATAGTACGCAGGCAGCTGGCCTCCTAATTTTTTAGCATTTTCTGCTACATCGGCGGTACCGCCATTGGCAGGCAGAGTTTGCGGATGAGCCTCGATGAGCTTCCATGTAGCACCGCCATCAGAAGCAGTGCCATTTACCAATCTAGGCCAAGATGGTTCGCTGGAGCCAGAAGTACCAGCTTTAGTACAGATAGCCACAGTATTTGCAGGCATACTAGGAGACCACACAATCTGATTGATTACATAGGCCTTGCTCGGTTGCCACAAACATTTAACAAAAGTTGCAAGCATATCAGACCAGTTGCCAAACAGGTTCTGCATCTGCTGCATTGTGGTTGCATTAGGCTGAGCTACGCCGCCAGCCTGTGCATATACTTTATATGGATCTAAAAAAGGGATAAAAGTCGGGACGCTCATATCATAAGACCTCCTTTACAAAGCCCTGCCAGGTAACGTCCACCACAGCAGAGGTCGGGTTGTTATAATAGTCAACTAATTTAATAACACAGGGATTCTTGGACACTACAATGGCCCTGCCTACAGGGTTCTCCATTCCCTGAACCGCATCTAAACGAACAGCGGTTGTGTAGTAGTGCGGTGTTTGCACAGGCAGCTGCAAGCCTTCAATCGGAACCTCAATATTTTCGAAATGTTCCTCTCTATCAGGAACGTCTACATAAATGATTACCTTTTTCAGCCTTGTTAGCTCTACTACGTTCTCAGGCGCAGATACTTTAACCTGTATTTGGTCGCCTGCCTTTACCATCACCTTACCGGTGTATGGCTTGTACATAACAGTGTCATCTACCCAAAATGCCCAGTCTGCTTCACCGTCCCAGAACGGAGCATCAGGAGAAGTCCAGAAGGCCTTTTTGCCAACAATGCGGTATTCTATCTTTGCAGGGCCTGTAATGTCGTATTTCAACCACATTTGCCCGCTGCAAGGAAGTATTGTTTGGTAAGTAGCATTAAAAGCTGAGTAACGCTCCTGCCAAAATTCCTGCTCAGGCTCTGTCCAGAACGGAGCATCAGGAGAAGTCCAGAATGCAACATTTGATTTCGAAACCATAGTGCCATCGCTTTCAACCAAACCATTGTGCACAGTTGGTCCCCAATTGTTGGCACTCATATCATCCTTGTAGAGAACATTATCCTCTAAAGGTTCTCCTAGATTTAGAATGGCAAAGGCAGGTTTTTCGCTGTATTGTCCTGCATTATCCACAGCACAAATCATCACAGTATGTACGCCCTGCCTCAGAGCTTGAGTCTCAAAGGGCTGCTCCGTAATAAGTCCCGTATGCATAGGGATTGCACTGGCCCACGTAACCATATCGCCTTGGTTATAGCGGATTTCAAACCCTGCCACATCGTTAGGCTCAGGATATTCAAATTCCCAATAAAAGCGTCTGGTACCGGTTGCAATTTCCGCATGGTCCAAAATCTTAACATTAGGAGGCGGAACATCTATACCAGCAGCAATAGGGCCAACTATAGTACCACTGCTCTGTTTTGTCTTGTAGTTGCAGATAACCTTGACGTAGTACTCAGTAAACGGCCTTGTATCCAGCTCAGCATTAAGCTGCATAGTGCTTTGAGCTACAACAAAATTCTGCGTGCTGCCTTCTGAAAGCAGGATGCTGAAATAATCAGCCAATGCACCTTCAGGCAACTGCCAGCTCACATACATCTTGCAGAGCTGCTGACCGCTCTTGTCCTTGTAAGCAACCTGATAAGCCTGCAAATTAATTACGTTTTGGACAGAGCCATCCTCAGATAAGGAGTAGTCTGGCTGAGGTATTTCGTAATTTTCCTCGAATACACCCTCCACATACTCAACAGCACTGATAGTACGTTCCTGCTCACTGCTGCGAGTTATGCTCTTAACCACAAATGGCTTTGCAGTAGCATCCACCTTACCCAGCGAGAAAATATCTCCTGGCTGAGGTGGATTTTCTTTATCAAATAAGCCAGCAATAGTAACAAATGCACTGCCATAGCTTCCACTAATATTGCTAACCTCGTATGTGTAGAGCTGGTTATTAGCTGTGCGGATGAGCAGCGCATAACGTTGTTCCAGGTTAATCTCAGTCGGATCTAACGGCAGGAGTACCACGCTCTGGCCATCTACGCGAGTAATGCGCCCTGAGTATGCCCACAACGGAACATCGTGAGAAACTAAAACAACATCGCCGACCATACAGCCGATTGCCTCAACATCAGCCTTAAAGCTTACTGTTTGCTGCAGCAGTTTGTTACACATCAACTGATACATTCCCTCGCGGTAAGCCTGCTTATAGCTGGTAATGCCGTTCATCCGGATTTGAGTGGGATTGCCTACAATATCAGCATCATCGTAGTTCTCTCCGAAAATAGTAATAGTATCGCGCTCATAGTTCTTTTCAGCATTCGGGAAGCTGATTTCAACTGCATTTGCTCTGTCCTCCGTTCCCATATAAGAGAGTGAGAAGCTGCCAGAAATGATGTTGGCCATATTAAAGAGCTGCACCGGTTGGGATTTGTGGTCAAAATAACAACCAAATTTCGTGCCAAACTGTAGTACTAGACCACGGCCTACAGGGGCAATCTCTTTATTGACTGTCTCAAAAAAGCCCGCTTGAGAAGTAATCTCCACATTGATTTTTAGGTCAAGCTTATCGCAGTTTTCCGCCCACGCTACGAATTGGTCATACAGCATCAGCTCTGCAGGAATGCCGCGGACCTCAAAAACATCAACAAACCTATTAACATCAAGCAGCTTATTCGCGCCATGAAGAAAGTCATATGCCGCCCAAGCAGGATTATCTGCAGGCTTTTGCTCGTAGTTATTCAAATACGGATTGAATACCCACACATTGGCCCTTGTTTTAAGGAACGTCAACTTAGGAGTACCGCCAGATAATTGGCTGGTAGCCTTAGCTTTGATGCCGATGAGTGCTCTATTGGGATAGCAGAAGTCGTCATAAACAACAGTGCTGAGCATAGTCCAAAAGGTTTTCACAGCATCGCGGGAGCTAGTTACAGACGCACTACGTGCAATAACCTGTACCCTAACCTTGTACTTGCCTGCAGTAATGTGGTCAATCCTAAACTGCTTACGTACAGGCCCTGCCTTAGAGCCAGTAACACGGCCGCTCTGATAGACTTCCAGAGTAGTTGTAAACCCAGCACCCTGCCCCTCCATAGTGGCCATATCAAACTCAAAATCTTCTACTTTTAGTTTGCCTTTATCCCCTGGATTGAAGTAGCCATAATATCTAGGCTTAAACAGCTTGCCTCTAGGATAAGTAACAGTTACGCAGTATTGCTGGTAATGAGGATTAGGAATTTTATCCCCGTTCTCATCCTCTCCCCTGTACTTGTTGTTATCAAAGCTGACCTTGACACTGTAATTTCCTAAATCAATATCGTGATTAAGCAATACAATGCCATAACTGTTGCCTTTAAGTTCAGGCTGTCCGCTGATAATAATCTTCCAATCTTCTGTACCTTCTAAAGCACATTCAGCCCTAACATCAACCCACGCAGTGCCTAATGTGCCGTTATCGTTAGCGTGATATAGGCCTTGACTGCACTCAATATCAATAATCAAGCCTTCTGCAGAATTACCATCAGCAATATCATTGCGCCACTTTTTATCCTCCAACTCATAGCCTAAGGCTTTGGCTTGTACAGTGTCATTAAAGCTATCAATGACGAACTGGTTATTTGTGCCAGGACGAATATCAACAATCACATCATCATAATTTTCAATGGGATTATCATTGAGCTTCACATCAGTAATCTCTAACGGCCCATCACCAGCACAAACAAGCCAATTGAAATACTGGTCATCCCCATTATTGGTAGTGAATTTAACAATGCTTTGGCCGCCGCTTTTAACAGTGCCATAAGTAATTGCTATACCGTTGCCCTGACCTTCCATAGTCTGAACGCCGTTCCAGGAATATGTTGGATCCTCTTCCTGATAACTTGGTAAGTCAGCTTTAGGTCCTAGTTTGGAAATCAAGCTACCGCCTACAAACATCACTGCAGCCGCAGCTAAATAACCGCCGGCAGCTGCCCACGCACTAGCACCAGCAAAACTTCCCCATGTGCCTGTAGCAACCATTCCACCGACACCCATCGAAACAACGGATAATGCAACAGCAGCAATTAAGGCTAAGGGATTTTTACCGCCCTTCTCAACAGCTGGTAGAACCATAATAAAGGCATCTGCAGGAACAACCTGCTCCAATACTTCCTTGGAAGGATTGATGTAATGTCTGCCATTTACTTGCACATATGCTTTATCCTCAGGCAATTGCTGAATAAACTCACCAACATAAAAGGACAAAGGTTTGCCAACTACTTCGGATAACTTCATCACCCTGCCTTTGGAAGGCTGAAAAGGGTTTTTTATAAAAATCACCTTAACCATTTAGCTCACCTCTGATACTCGTATATTCCAACAATTTGCCTGCGCCACATCAAGCTATCAATTCTATCCACACAACAGCCAATGCGCTCTCTGGTATGGATGAAAAGGCCATTACCAATGTAGACACCGGTATGATTAACAATGCCTGGTGGACTATTAAAGCGGATTGCAATAAGAGCAGGAACAGGAATTTCCTCGCCGTGCTTGTAATCAACCTCGCGCCACCTAGGCCCTGCAATTGCTTTTCTGAAAATCTTGTTAATGTATTCTTTCTCGTATGCGTCCGAGTAGTACTCGCCTATATCCTCATAGCCATAGCGCCTGAAAACCTCTTGCACTAGGCCATAGCAGTCAAGGCCTGTACCCACATCCCTGCCCTGATTAGCAAAGGGCACACCGATAAGGTCCGTGTAATCAAGCTCTGTGCTATTCAACATATAAGCCTCCTTGTGGTATGCCCGGGAATCCACCAAAGCGCTTTGAATTGTTCCTTTTTCTGCAATCACCCAAGGTATGGTTGCAGCTAGGAAGCTCGCTGGTAGCTCCACAACGGATACCCTTGTATTTAAAAGGACAGTTATTCTTCATATAACGGTCCCATGGCCTGCGTGCTCTTGTAGGATACGCATTACCCAATGTAAAGCGCACTGCCTTTTCGGTTACAACAGTACTTGTAACTGAATAATATTCCTCAAATTCAGGATCTGGATTGTCCAGGGCAGTAGATATTACGCACCTGAGAATTACTCTTGCGTTGGCACCACCTGAGCCTCGCTGCAGATAATACTCCAAATCGCGAGTTGTATTATCAACATCAATATTGAGAGTTGACGCAGAGCCTTGCGCTTCACTCTTACCCTCACTCACATTGAAGGGAAACGCCTGCCACAGCTGCCCGTTCCATACAATATCCTCATTGTTGCGTACCAAATAAATATGATCAGGGTCATTAGGCAGAATGATTTCAAGGATAAGCAGCCACGCACTTTCGGAATTAACCTTGTTAGCCGCCAAAATGGCAGCCTGCGATAATTTCAAAGCCATTACCTACACCTCCTGAACCTTCATCGAAACCTTCCAGTAATGCAGGAGGCTTAACGAAAAACTAGGCGGCTCAGTCATAATCACAGTAAGCTGCTTTCCACTTGACGGATGGTTCCAATTGAAAGAAAGAGCCCCATTTTTAAGAGTGTTCTCGAAAAAATCCTGAAATGTAGCCTTTTCTGTTTCCGTCATATGTCCCCAGCTGACGTCATAGGTTTTCCTATTCCGAGTAAACTTAGGCCTTGTCTTGACTGTGCCATCCTCCATATTGGAGCGGATGACAGCGTCCTCAAAAGTTTCCCCTAACGGATAATCGGGAGCACCAATACTGCTCGGAAAATCAATATTAGAAACCATATCATCACGCTCCTTAATAATTACCTACTGCGCCTTTGAGAATATCGGTAATTCCACCCTCGTTAGTGGCGACAGCATCAACAACAACGGACAGTACATATTCCTTGCCATTAAAGCTGCTGCTTGCGCTTGTCGCCTTAACTGGGGTGCCGCTTTTATTCTCAATGACGATTTTCATATTCTCAGGACTACCGCTGCCTTTTAAGGCTCTGGCAGTCTGCTCCGCATTATATACACGTCCGGGCTGTTCGAAGTTGACCAACTCAGGGCCACGCTCGCCAACCAAAGACCAGCCTAAAGCGTGTCCACCACTAGCATATGGTTTTGCGTTGAACAGATGGTCTAAATCGGATGTAATGCCAGAACTAATACCCTTGCCAGCACCACCTAAGCCAAAGATGCCCATTATAGACTTCATAACAAGCCCCTGCATAATAACCTTCATCATAGTGTTCATAATGCTGTTAGCAAGGTCTTTGTAAAGGTCCTTACAGCGTTCGCTAAATGACTTCTGCTCAGTCAGCATATTCTGCCCAAAGTTGGTAATAGAGCTGGTAATATCATCCCAGCCACCTTTTAAGGTTTCCAGCTGATCAAACTGGGTATTTTTGATGTAATCAACAAAGCTTCCCCAGCTTGCCTGCCAATCAGTACGGCGTGCCTGATCCATAGCAGCAACAGCATCAGCATATTCCTGCTGGAGCTGCAGTCGTTGCTCGTTGGTCAACGTTTCATCAGCCAAGAGCTGATTAAGAGCTTCCTTGTGTTTAGCAACTTCTTCAGCCCTAAGCTCATCAGCACGCTGCGCAGAAATAAGACGCGTACCTTCCAGAGCATCAATGTAATCCATTTCCTGCTGATGCAGATTGAGAATCTTTTCACGATTGATACGTTTTTCTTCTTCAGCTACAAACTGAGCAAGCTTACTTTCCTTGTCTTCCCAGCCTTTACCAATGACAGAGGATACATCCACACCCATTGCCATAGCTGTTTTGACTTTGGTTTTCATCTTCTCCACATCTTCAGATAGCTTAGCCATACTGATTTCAAAGGTAGAGCCTGTGTTCTCCAAAATCTGACGGTCAAGATTAGCACTGAGTTCAGCTATTTCGCCTGCACTCTTTTCAAAGCGGTAATTGGCTTTTCTAGCAGCATCTTCTTGCTTTTTAGCGGATTTAGCAGTCTGCTGTGATGCATCTGCAGCAGTGCCAGAAGGGAATTTATTTTCTAGAGCTTTAGCCTTTTCTATGGCCTCTTTTACTTTACTTTGTTGCTCTATGCGCTCCAGACTCTCTGCAAACTCCTTAGCTTTGGCATTTGCTTCTTTGTCATAGTCCTCTTTGCCATAGGTCCAACGCTTCCACATATCCTCTGTACTTAAGCCGTGAGTAGCTGCATAAATACCAGCAGCTCCCAATCCTACACCAGCACCAATAGCCAAACCACCAGCTGCGCCTATAGCAGTAGCTTTTAACAATCCTGCCCCAGCAGCTGCAGTCGCTACGCTTTGATAAGCGGTAGCCAAATTGCCCAACTGTTCTATCAGTAGGCCAATAGCTGTAATACCTGAGCTTACCGCTAAACCTGTATTAGCAATACTGTATGCCAGACTGTTAGTATCGTCAGTAAGCATCATTACAGTAGCGCTTAAAGTGCCAAGTGCGCCGCCTGCGCCCAATGCCATATTCCTTAAATACTGCATTTTTGCTCCGTGCTCAGCAGCTGAACGAGCTGCAACAATATGGGATTCTTGAGCCTGAATAATTTTGGCAACAAGATCTGCCTGCCCTTTCGCTGCTTGCTTTGCTGCCTGATACTGTAATTTGCCTGCCTGCTCTGCAGATGCTCCCATTATCTGATAGCGTTCGCGCAGAACATTGAGCCTATTAGCAAGCTGAGTGTGTCCGGACTTTTCTAAAGTACGCACTCCTTTTTCAATGACAGCCTGTTCTCTTGCTGCAGCCGTTTTTTTATTATTTGCAAGCACAACCACTTTAGCCGCGTTCTCAGCGGCAAGCATTTCACCTCTAGCAGCCACTTCAGCGGCATTTTTAGATGCATACCAAAAGTCAGTTGTTTTAGATATCGCCTGTCCAAGCATAGTCTGTGCACTATATGCACCATCTATGCCTGTTTTCAGCTTGTAGATATCAAGGACAGTAGAGCCAACCTTCCAGGCACCAAAACCTAAAGCAATCTTGTCCACGTTATCCATGGCAAATGCCAAGCTATCGCCAACGGCACCAATAGCAGGTATCACTACAGGTTTCAAAACGCCTGCAACATTCTCAAAGCCATGCCACATATTAACAACGTGCTCGGAAGCCGTCCTGAGATTTGCAGCAAAGTTTTCGGATATGCCTAGATTGCCTTCACCATCTAAAGAAATAAGCGTACCTTTGATGCCTAGCAATACATCCTTGTATTCATCCATAAGCGGTTGAATACCAACAGAAATACCTCTTGTCAAACCTTCACTAATCTGCGATTGGATACCAGCAAGTGTTTTAGGAGTGGCTTCGGCTGCCATCTGGAAGCCTTCAATGCGCTTCATCAAGAATGCATACAAACCCTCAGAAGATGCCTTAGCCGCCTTGATATCCTTATCCCTCAGACCTAAAGCAGTAGCTAAAGTTGAGGACGCTGGTTGGATACCGCCTTGCACAAGGTCACGCAGCTCCTGTACCAGCTGGCGACCTTCCAGACCTAAAGATTTGACAGCATTAACGCCAACGGTAGTAAACTTCTGCACCTGTTCAATGGTCATGCCAGCACCAAGTCCAGGGCCTAACAGAGCACGGAATGTTTCAACCAATTCCTCAGACGTTGCAGCAGTCTTTAATGCATCATCATTAAGCTGCTTAATAATGCCGCTGGAAATCTGCATTGCGTCATTCCATTCCAAAGCCTTGCCATTAATCTGAGTCATTGATGACAGAATGCCAGCCATACCAACCGTGTTAGTTTCCATATTCTTAGCAAAGGCAGCACCTTTACCAAAAATTTCTCCTGCCTTATCTGCTAAAGAGTAGATGCCAGTAGCGCCAGCCATAATGCCAGCGCCAATACTTGCGTAATCCTTAAAGGTCCTTTTTAAGGAATCTGCAGCAGTGTTGGTATTTACTAGCTGACCTTGAATATTGCGGAGCGGACCGCTCATAGCGTCAGTGAGCGTAATCCTTACCCTTGTTTCGGCCACGTTAGCCATGAGAATCAGCCTCCTTTTTGTTCATAAAATGAATGGTTATGTCTTCCAGGGCCCTTAGCTTATCAACTAAAAGCCTGTTGAGCCTTATGCCGCTCATACGGCACAAGGCTTCTATGTCTCCCCAGTTAAATCCGATTGCAACAGCGCCCCCCATGCCAGCAATGTACCTTACGCAGTTAAGAGTAAGTTGACGAATTTTAATCGTCTCAACATTGCCTGGCATAATATCAGGTGTCCTGTAATCACAGATATTGCAATCTAATTCTGGGTTTAATCTTCGGCAGTCTTTACAGTAGCCTGCTCGTTCGTACTGCCACCGGACAAGGGCTTGAAGTTTTTTATTTCTTCCTCGCGAATGCTTTCAGTCAGCTGCATTGTACTCTCGTACACAGCCATAACCTCTGCTGCAGTCATCTTGCCCAAAGGCGCATCAGGATAGATTTTCTCCAAGATATAATTGACAAGAGCACGCCCCACAACACTATAGTTCTTGCCATTTTCTTTCACGAAATTATCGCGGAAGTCTTCAAAATCACAGCGCTCTGGCCACGTAAGTCCACGGCATTCAATCAAATACTCTTTTTCCATAGCTAATCTCCTTAATAAGCAGTAACCTTGTTAACAACGGTAACAACAACAGCAGACTTATCAGCGTTATCTTGATAAAAAGCATTATAAGTCAGACTTTGCTTGATGCCTCCAGGGCCATCGATACCGGGAGAAGTACGAGCAAATTTAATTTCAGGGAATTTGAAGCTAAGGGACAAATCGCCTTGAGTGAAAATAACTTCTGCGCTTGTTTCAGTGCTGTTCTCTGCCATAGTCAGATATTCGCCATTTTCAAAGAACGCTTCCAAAGTGCCAGAAATATTAGCAAGCCCCTCGCAAATAGCCTCTCGATAACCGTTGGTGCCAATAGAGAAGCTGTCACCGTCTAAGCCCATATCAATATCCATGGAGAAGGAAGTAATTTTGCCCTTAATAGAGCCGCCAATCTTGATTTTTGCCTGAAAGTTTTGGGTGCGGGTGAATACCGCTTCTACTGCTTTAGTGCTCATGGAGCTAGTTTCAATGCTTTCCTTAGCGCCCATGACAGAGATAGTGGCAGTTAATTCGCCATCGCCACCTACGGATAAGCTCAGTTTGCTTGCTTTGCATCCAAGTTGACGGACATAGGTTTTAATGCCAGGAAAACACTTTTCAAGAGTAAAGCTCGGCTGAGTATCACCCAACTTAAAGGTATGAGTGCTGTAGCCTGCCTTAGGAGTTTCCGCAACAGTAGCAGGATCTCCAAACAGAGCTTTGAGCCAATACGGAAATGCAGTGTAGTCTACGGGTACAACAATGTCACCTGCTACATCGTTGTTTCCCAAAATAGGCTCAACAGGAGAACGGTTGCCACGAATAGTATTCGGAGCGGTGCTGTTCTGAGAGCTCACTACATTGTTAGTGTTAAAAGGCAACAGGATGGACTTAGTACCTGCATCACTAGGCAAAGTGCCATAAGCAGTTTCAAAAGCCACCAAGGTGCTAGTTTTGGAGCCTACGCCCCACGGACAAGCAGGAGCAGCTGCATGCAATTGCATATTAATTTCAAACATTTTCATCATCCTTTCTTTAGAAGTGATTTTGTTGGCCAATGGGAATTTCCAGCTCCCATACCGCAGCTATAAACCCTTCCCAAAAACCGAGATTATCACCAGTAATGCCTGGAACCATCTGTTCAATAGTGGTAGGAGGTTGGTAGCCGTCTTTGTATTGATACAATGCATCCTGTACAAAGCTCATAAGTTCACTGCAAAGCTTTTGACCGTCAAAGACAATTACACCTTTATCGGTCTGCGTACTGCAGCTTTGAATGTTTCCAGGTTCATACGGCACAACAACACCAACCGAAAACATACATTGGTACATTGCCTTTGTGATACTAGCTCCCTCATTCTTCTGGAAATCGTGAACAAACAGAAACGGAACCTCTGTGTCCTGTGGAAGCATTGCTTCCTGAGGGCCAACATAAATAGTTAAATCCTTGCCAAAATGTTTTTGACAGTAGGTTTTGATAGCTTCATCAGCAGCAATATGATCGCCAATCTTTGCTCCAATAGAGCACAAATCTTCGTTTTGTAAGTAATCAATCATCCGAATACCTCATACTTTCTTCCCTTGCCTACATTCTTCGTAAAGCCCCCATTTTTCATATAGTTGCCTACACGATAAGACACAAAGTCACTAATATTGGGTTGAATAACTTCCATAGATGGTTCGAACAGAGGTCTGGCAGGAACACGAATAGTTTTCTTGTGCTCCCCTAACCTTACTCCTCTAGACGCAAAGAATTCTCTAAGTCTAGGAGTGACATTACGATTAGCACCAAACTCCTGCACCCTGCCTTCCATAGCTGCAGTAGCACTAGTCCAGCCAACTTCAACAGCATTTCGCTGGTTGTTGTAAGAATAGCCAATGGCTCTGCGTAATTGTCCCAGCCAATTCTTAGGCGCTTTGGCATCCAGTTTACGGCGTATATCAAGAGGCGTTCTTCTACGCCATTTAGAAGTAATAGCCGAACTTTGCGACAGTGTCTTGATGTTCTTTTGAACAAACCAACCAATAGACTTGCTCAGGCTGCGTATCATTCTAGGATTGTTTTCCAGGTATCTCTGAATCAAGGGGGTTATGGCATCCTTAATGCTTACGGTAATCATAAATTCAGATACCCCCTAGCATTTGAGGTAACCTTTAGATTGATTTGGCCACCAGGAGAATCAATATCAGCAATCCCGGCAACGTAGTATTTTTTTCCTTCGTACACGATAAGGTCGCCGCGCTGAGGATTTGGAACCACATCAGCATTAACAGTGATGGTTCCCTCGCTCTGGACTACAACAGACTTGTATTTGCGCATAAATCCCGGAGAATTCTGTTGCTCGCTTTCACCAATACGAATTAAGGCAGCCATTTCTACGCCATTATAGGTTATTTTTTCAGCAAAGAGTGTTTCGTCAAAACTAACATCTTGCATTAATTTCTTAATTTCAGTGTTCATTTTGCACTCCTTTCGCTATTTTTAGGTATAAAAAATAGGGGCAGACATAGACCACCCCTATTTAGTTTTATGAAATTTTACGCACCAGCTACACCACAGTTGATTTTAACCAGTACAGTATTACCTGCACCAGCAACTGCAGCAGTCCACGCTACACCAATAAAGGTATCAGAGCCTTTGGTAGCAGTAACCTTGCCATCAGCTTTCAGATATACAGGAGCACCTTGGTCAATCTTTTGAGCATCGGTAACGAATTCGAATACACCTTCGGTGGTTAATGCAATTACATCATGCTGTACGCCGCCAGCTTCAGCCACACCAATGATGCCGCCAGTCATCTTGATTACATCACCAGGAGCAACATTAGCAGTACATACATAATCCAAGCGCTTGCCATTACGGCGAAAAATAGCATTTTCTTTAGCCATGGTTCATTCCTCCTTATTTACCAGCGTTCTTAACATAGCCCAAAGTGGACAGTGCTTTTACGCCGAAGTCGAGATACATACGATATTTCCAGCCAAGAACGTCAAAGCTTTGCTTAGACTCCAAAATAGGAGTTCTATTGCCGTTCAGGAAGTTAACCTGTACGCCGTAGCCATAAGCAGGAGCACCGGCAATATACCATGCATCTGCATCAGCAGCATCCAGTTCGGGGTCAGTGATAACCTCTAAAGCGCCACGGAACGGATTGTTTACGCCAGAATGTGCGCCGTTGGGGTCAGCTGCAGAGGTGATAAGCTGAGCAGCCTTCACATATTGGGCCACAGGCACAATCAAGAAGCGCGGCATAATACGCAGATTGTTTTTAGAAGAATCTTTAGCAAGACGGAGTTTTGCCATTGCTTCTGCCAGGGATTCGGTGGACAATGCCGCACCAGTACCAGTGTTAGCGGTCTCGAATTTAGCCTTGGTCAAAGCCTCATAAGCTGCATGGTTGATGTATGCACCCATACGGTAAGCTAATTCTTCGGGGATACGGGTCAGA
>ULPW01001469.1_pt1 | contig 14192 bp, 10 predicted proteins | sample 1953871 | NCBI WGS metagenome assembly ULPW01 (sample SAMEA4835639, study PRJEB28245) | human gut metagenome | biome: gut microbiome; material: fecal sample | place: Denmark | collected 2008 | reverse complement strand
AAACGCTACTTCCGGTTTTCGCCTGTGTCTTCGCGGTGGCAGCGCTGACCATGGTGGTCAATGCGGTCTTTCGTCGCTCCACGTGAGCTATGCTGTCTCGGTTTCCAATGTGGTCTGCGGTGCGGCCCTCTGCGAAGCAGCATCCGAGTGGTCATTGGATCCAGTGTATTACGAGGCGGCCTAAAGTGTTCAGAGGTGTGCTGGCGTGAGCAGGCGTGTGCAGGATTGACCAAGGTTCCCAAGCGGAGCCAAGGGCAATCCTGAGCACCCTGCGAGCGTAGCGAGCAAACCCTACCGCCCTTGGGCGGTCGATTTTTTTTGAAATTTCGCTCTTTGACATTCTTTCATTCCGATTTTTTTCAGTACCTTTGCAGGCGGTTTTCAAACCAGGCTGTGATTCCTGCGCCGGTTTTCGCCTGTGTCTTCGCGGTGGCAACGCTGACAATGGTGGTCAATGCGGTCTTTCGACGCTCAACGTGAACAATGCTGTCTCGGATTCCAATGTGAACTACGGTGCGGCCCTCAACTTAACAAGATACTGCAGGTTAGTTTGCTTAGCTGCAGAGATTTCGGGAGTCAGGCCTTGCCTCATGGCAAAACATACACTTTAGCAGAATAGCAAGTAGATGATGGCAATGGGTCATCCGGTCGAAAGTTAGGACATTAGAAAAGCAGACAACAGACACAGACACCGACATTTATCAGACACCGACCTTTTTTTTATAAATAAAATTTTAAGCAAGTGAAGAGGTTAGGTAACATTTCACAGGCGGTTGAGACTTTGCAAAATTTTCGTGAAGCATTTTTTGATTTTTCGAGGCACAAGAAGTCCCGTCTCTCAGTACAAGCGTTTGAGGCAGAGTTTGAAACAAATCTTCAAGCCCTGCTAAATGCATATGTTAATCAGACATGGCATACATCAGACTATGAGGCCAAGCCGGTTGAAAAACCCAAGCATCGTATAGTCAATAAGTTGCCTGTTGGCGATCATGTCATTCAGCATGCAGCCATGCACACCAGTGAAGATAAGTTGAGAGCCAAGATTCCTTTCAACAGTCCAGCTGGTACCAAGGGGCGTGGCACGCATTTCTTCTACAAGATTATCAAGCAGGACATCTATACCTCGCCACAGCTAGAGACATTCTATTGCTTGCCCATGGATATACATCATTATTTCCAGCATGTTGAGCACAATCTGCTCAAGAGAGAGTACAGGTTGTATATCAAGGACCGCAAGCTGCTTGCATTCATCGACGAGGTCGTTGACAGCTATGCCAACGGCATAGTGCTGGGCGTCAAGCTTACACAACTTTTGGGGCAACTGTTTCTGGCGAGGTTTGACTATCTCGCCATGCGGTGTTTCGACATACTCCAAGACCCCGAGAAACACGGCTACTGGCAGGCTCGGTACGTCACAGACATGCTCCTCACATGCCGCTCGGAGCAGCAAGCTATCGTTTTAAATGTGGGGGGGTAAAATCCCTCAATGAGCGCTTCGACCATTTTTGCCGCGAAGGGCTCAAACATTATTATAGATTCATGGACAATATCTTCATCATGCATGAAGATAAGGTCTTCTTACGCCTCATGGCGGAGCTTGCAGTCATGCACTTGGCTAGAGACTGGAAGCTCCGCATCAATAGAAGTTGGAATATTCATCGTACATGTGACGGCATAGACTTCTGTGGACAGAAGATCTTTGCCGACCATGCCCTTTTGCGCAAGCGCACCAAGCAGGCACTCTGTGCCCAGGTGGCAAGATTGCGCAAACGTGGACTTAACGATGAACAGATCCGGCGCAAGGCAGCATCCAGGCTTGGCCTAGCCAAACACGCAGATACAAAAAACTTATTAAATAAAATCGGTATGAAAAAGTATGGTCAGATTGTGAAGGCTCGCAAGGGAGAGGTTCCCTTCGAGGGCATGAGCATGGCACAGAAGAAGCATCCAGGCGATATCCTGTGCCACAACATTGAGGACTATGACAAGTTCCTCATCCTCATAGAGGATTACAAGATAGATAAGTCGAGAGTCGACTTCAAAATGGAGCAGGTTGAAGAAGTTGACGACCAGGGCGTCAAGCACATAGTCACCAAGAAGGTGCCTAAGGACCGCCTAGCCATCCGCTTCCGTTTCATCGATCACGTCCGGAAGACAGGACAACTCGATGAACATGGCGATGAGATTGAGGAGCCGGTTTGGCAACCTGAGTCGTGGTGGCTCTTTACTGGCTCAGATATTCTGGTTGACCAGGCACGCAAGGAGTGGGAACTGCTGGAAAAGGGCTTCTACACCGTTGCAGCCGAGCTAACCAACAAGTTTGGCAAGAAATTTTATAAGTTTATCTAGATGCACAAGAAATTTTATCTTTGCCGTATGTCATACTTGAGATATGACAGCAAGCATTTTCTCCTGTTCCTAAGTGAGCAGAGAGTTGAAAACTATCACCCAGACACCACCATGTCGGAGTCTGATGGCGATAGTAAGACAGTGACAGCCTACAGCTACGAGGGCACAGAGATTGACGGCTCCACTAAGATTGAGGCTGAGTCGGCAAGCTATCGCGAGTTCGTGAATGGCCTGGTTCGTACTAAGTACAGCCAGAGCGATGTCGAAGCCATCCTGTGCAACCATGGTGATGGCAACAGGGAGCACGAGACAGAGTACCAAGTATTCCAGGAGTGGCGAGAGCAGGCTAAGCAGATGGCCAGAGAGTTACTCGACCGGGATATCTCATAGTTATCAGATACGGCAGGAGGGTGACAGTCCTTTCTGCCGTATTTTTATATTCCTTATATTATATGTACCTTTGTGCCAGTTTTAAAAAAGGTACAGATATGCAGAGAAATACCAAGGATTGGATACACTACAGCTCTGCTGGCATAGTACTGATTGCTGGCATTGTGCTTGTGTACATCAGCTTTTTTATGTCCCACGACGTCACGTCTAACGTCTTGTGGTACTTTGGGCAGAGTCTGGTTTACGTGGCAACCGTCTTTGGTTTCGCACTGACTTTTGACACCAGAGTTAAAGACATTATCAATAAATATTTTAACAATAAAAATGGCACGCAAGATTAAGAAAATTTTCGTTCATTGTACAGCAAGCCGACAGTCATGGTCTGTCGATGCCTTGCTCAAGGAATTTAGAAACAAAGGCTGGCATTATCCAGGCTACCACTGGGTCGTAACCGCTGATGGCAAGTACAGGCAGCTCATGACAGAAGACCTGCCGTCCAACGGAGTCAAGGGGCACAATTTCGATTCAGTCAACGTGGCATACATGGGTGGAATATCCCGCACAGGCAAGGCTATCGACAACCGCACAGAGGCACAGAAACAAGGTTTGCGTGAGTTGCTCAAGGAATTGAGAAACCGCTACCCTGAAGCCAAGATCATGGGACATCGTGACATCTCGCCTGACAAGAACCACAATGGAGTGGTCGATCCATGGGAGCGCATCAAGGAGTGTCCTTGCTTCGACGCAATTCCGGAATATGCCGACATTTAACATCAAGGATTATGCAGAAACATCTCAAGTCAATCATCATGGCCATATCGGTGATATTGGTCATCATCGCCTGTTTCTGGGTTTTTGACCATCGACAGCAGCGAGCGGAGCAGGAACTGAGAGAACAGCTCAATGGGCTGAAACTTCAGTATGCTCCAGCCGAGCGAGACACCATCCGAGACTCGCTCACGGTCATCACGCAGCAGGTGCTGCAGATGCCGGCTGAGGAGTACAAAATTCAGGCCTACGACCGCCAACTGCTCCATGACCTGGACATTCGTCTTGGCCAGGTCTTGGCAGACCAGCGCACGAGTCTGAGTACTGCTGATACGGTCAAGACTGACCGCAGCGACTCGGTCTATACCTACAGCGACCGATGGCTCAGTTTCCGTCTCAATACGGCGGACTCCATCTTGACATACAAGGCGAGAGATAGCCTCCAGACCATCGTCTACAGGCAGTACAAGCACAGATTCCTCTGGTGGCGGTGGGGCACCAAAGGCTATGATGTCAAGGTCATCAACTTCAATCCCCATTCCAACATATTATATAACAGCTATATACAAGTCAACCGATAATGGCAAGACAAGAGGTATATACAACAGTCATCAAGCTCAACTCAGAGGAGGCAAAGAACCGACTCAAAGAGTTGGAGGACAGAGTCGCTCGTCTGAAGAAGGCTAAACAGGAAGCCTTCTCGGCGGGCGATTCCCGTTTAGGCGCATCCCTCGCCAAGGATCTGAAGGCCGCAGAGCGAGAGATGAAGCAATTCAAGAACTCAACCATGAGCGTCAAGGAGACACTCGACAACCTGTCTAGTGCAAGCCTCGGACAGCTAGAGAAGGCAGCAAGACATCTGAAGGGGCAGATGAAGGCAGCATCTGACCCTTCAGACTTCGCCAAGCTGGATGCACAACTCTCAAAGGTCAAGGAGCAGATGCTTGCCCTGAAGGGCGCAACACGCAAGGCTGATGAGGAAGCGAGACGAATGACCGCAACGGTGTCAAATCTGAAACATGCTTCACTCAATGACCTCAACTTCACAGCTTCCAAGCTACGTAGTCAGATGGCTGACTACGACCCGACATCTACCATGTACGCCTCCAGAGCTTCGCAGCTGAAACTTGTGGAGGCAGAGCTGGAACGCATCCGACAGAGCGAGCAGAAGGTGGTCACCCTCATGCAGCAGTATGACAAGGAAATTGACCGCACAAATGTGGATATCAAGGAGACCAAGAGGCAGATGCAGCTCGTCAACAACACCATGGCCAACCTCAAAACCTCATCCATCCGTGACCTGGAGTACTCCATCAAGGCACTGAACCAGCAGATGCATGGCATGGAGCGTGGTACCGAGCAGTTCAAGCAGATGGAGCTGAAGGCGAAGCAGCTGAAGGCTGAACTGCAGGCAGTCAGAGCCGAAGGCGTAGCTCAAGAGTCCTGGATCAAGCGCTCTGCAGACTGGTTCAACCGAATGCAGGGCATTGCCCTTGGAGCCGTCGCTGCAATCTCCGGCATCACCTTCACCGTCAAAAAGTGTGTAGAGGAGTATGCCAAGATGGACGATGAGATGACCAACGTCCGAAAATATACCGGGCAGGCAGCCGAAGAGGTTGAGCGCATGAACGAGGACTTCAAAAAGATGGACACCCGAACCCCTCGACAGAAGCTCAACCAGTTAGCCGAAGATGCCGGAAGACTCGGCATCACTTCGACTGCAGCAGTTGAGGAGTTCGTAGATGGAGCCGATAAAATCAATGTCGCCCTCGGTGATGACCTCGGCGATAAAGCAGTCTCTCAAATCGGTAAACTCGCCCAGATGTTCGGCGAAGACAAAACCAAGGGTCTGCGAGGCGCCATGTTGGCAACAGGTTCTGCAGTCAATGAGTTGGCGCAGAATTCTTCTGCCTCTGCCGGTTATCTCGTTGACTTCACTGCCCGTGTGGCAGGTGTCGGCAAGCAGGCAGGCTTTACACAGGCTCAGATCATGGGTCTCGCTTCTGTCCTTGACCAGAACATGCAGCAAGATGAAACGGCAGCAACAGCTGTGCAGAACCTCCTGGCAAAAATGTTCCAGGACTCAGCCAAGTTTGCTCAGATTGCAGGTCTAAATGTCAAGGAATTCGCAAAGACGTTAAAGGGGGACGCCAATGGCGCACTTCTCCAGTTTTTGGCAGCCATGAGAGCCAAGGGCGGTTTTGCCGACCTTGCACCAATGTTCGAGGAAATGAAGATGGATGGATCCAGGGCTACTGGAGTCCTCACCGTCCTCGCAGACAAGCTCGATGACATCAAGACTGCCCAGAACCTGGCAAACGAAGCCTATTCCGAAGGCACATCCGTCCTCAATGAGTTCGAGACACAGAACGAGAGTGTACAGGCTCAACTTGACAAAGCGAGCAAGAAGTTCCTGGATCTCTCCATAGAACTGGGCCAGAAACTCTATCCTGCAGCACGATATTGCATATCTGCTGCCAGTCTCGGAGTTCGGGCACTCTCAACCCTCGTTGATTTCGTCAAAGATTATTGGCGCATATTAATTGTGCTGACAGCTGCCATCGTCACCTATACTGCAGTATCTAAGGCCAAGTTGATCGCAGAGAAGGCGCAAATGGCATGGCTCAACATCATGATTCTACGCGAAAAGGCGCATCTCGTCCTTGTAGGTCTTAAGACATCTGCTCTCAAGACCATGGCAATCGTTCAGATGGCGTTGACACGAGAAATAAAACTGACCACAGCTGCGCAAATGTTGTGGAACAAAGTGTTGTTGGCCAACCCGATCACTGCTGTGATTGCTGTTGTTGCCGGTCTGACAGCCGCAATCGTCACACTGTCTAAAGAGACGAGCACAGCTGAGCAGGCTCAGCGTGACTACAATGATGCCGTGACAGATGCCAACAAGCAGGCAGCAGAAGAGGAGGCATCCATCATGCGCCTCGTTTCTGCCATCCAGTCCAACACCACAGCTGAGTCAGGCCGCAAGGCAGCCCTGGAGGAACTCAACGGCAAGCTGATGCGTGAACACCTCGGCAACATCACCGAGGAAGCAGTGCGCACCGGTCAAGCAACAAGGCAGATCCAGTCGTACATTGACATGATGAAGAAGAAGATTGTCATCGACGGCCTACAGAAGAAGCTGGCAGAGTCAATAGCTAAGCAAGCGGAAGATGAAGACCTGTTAGGAGAGGCTAACAATGACAATAGAGGTTACTGGAAACGCTTCTGGGATAGGCTAAACCCATTTGCAGGTGGCAAGACTCAAAAACTTAACTTCGCAGCTGACCACAAGGACCAGCTACTACAGAGTGTCGAAAGAGAAAAGCAGTATCAGCAGAAGCTCATCGACAAGATAAATGAGCTGGAGTCTCAGCACTTCGAAGTCAATGATCCGGAGCCTTGGAGAAACAATGGCTACAATGGCAAGGGCAATGATGGTACCATCATTAAGCAGCAGAGAACAACCGGTACTCATCAAGCTTCAGATAAGGAGCGCAAGGCTAGGGCCAAGGCTGAGAAGACTGCGGCTGCAGAAGCTCGCAAGCGTGAGGCAGAAGCCAAGCGCAAGCAGAAGCAGGCTGCCGATAGCATCAAGGCTGAGACCAACGAGTTGATGGCTAACAACGCCAAAGCCTATGCAGAAGGCAAGAAAACCTATCAGCAGTTCCTCGATGACCGACAGAACATCCAGATTAAGGGCTTTGCTAAGCTGAAGCAACTCTATGGAGCAGAGAGCAATGAGTATAAGCAGTTACTTGACAACCAGGTCACTGTCGTCAAGCAGCATGATGCTGCCATACTGAAGATGAATGAGCAGAGCATTGAGCGTGAGCGCCTACAGAAGGAGGCTAGCATCAAGGCTCAATACAATGATGCCAACTCAGCTATCTATCAGAATGACATAGCTCTCGATGAAGCCATCTATCAGAATGATGCAGATGCCATGCAAAAGCGCCTGGCACTCTACAATGAGGGCAGCGAGGAATGGCTGGATCTGAAGGCTGAGATGGAACAGGCTGAGCTCGACCACCAGCTGCAGATGCAGGAGTCATACCAGAACCAGCTGAAGGAGTTGCGTCAGCAGTTCGGTAAGCAAGACCTGCAGGCTCAGGAGACCATGTACCTCAATGGCCTTGACAATCTCTACAAGCAGGGATTGATCAAGGAGGAGGAATATCAGCAGATGAAGTTGGAGATAACCAAGCAGTTTGCTGCACAGAGAGCGCAGATTGATGCTGATGATCATGGTGCTGGTAGCGCTCAGCTGAAGATTAATGATAAGTCATCAGAGATGGTCAACAGCGCCAGGGCTGCAGCAGGGGAGTCCCAGTCGACCGGCAATGCAACTCTGGGTGGATACTTCTCCTCACAAGTTGAGAACTATCAAAACACCATGGAGAAACTGAAGGAGTTGTATGGCAACGACAAGCAGAACCATGCTGCATACATGCAGGCGAAAGGGAAGATCACCTCAGATTTCCTCAATGACCTGATTGAAAAGACAGCTGTAGTTTACAATGGTATCAACGGTATTCTATCTGCGTCATCGTCATATGCTCAGGCATGCTCTGACCTCGAGCAGGCGAAAATCTCCAAGAACTACGAGAAGCAGATTGCTGCAGCTGGCAACAATTCGAAGAAAAAGAAAAAGTTGGAGGAGAAGAGAGACAAAGAACTGGCTGCAGCGAAGTCAAAGGCTAACAAAAAAGCCATGAAGATAGAAATTGCGCAGGCGATAGCATCTACAGCAATGTCTGCTATCAATGCCTATGCATCTGCTGCAGCTATACCAACAATAGGTTGGACATTAGCTCCTATTGCAGCAGGTATGGCCACAGCTGCAGGTATGATACAGCTTGCTGCTATCAAGAAGCAGCACCAGGCAGAGGCAGCAGGTTACTATGAGGGTGGATATACCGGAGGTAACCGCTACAGAAAGGAAGCAGGTGTCGTACATGAAGGCGAGTTCGTGGCTAATCACAATGCCGTCAACAACTCATCCATCCGTCCGGCTCTTGACCTCATCGATAGGGCACAGCGCTCCAATACAGTTGGCTCGCTGACCGCTGAAGACATCACACGTTCTCTCGGACAGGGTAGCAGTACCGTGGTTGCTCCTGTTGTCAATGTCAACAATGATAACACCGAGGTACGCCAGTCCCTCGATGGTGTCAATGCAGCCGTCAGCCGTCTGACACAGACGCTTGACGATGGCATTGAGGTCGAGGTTCCGATATCTGGCCGTAGAGGTCTGCACCGCAGACTGCAGGATTATCAGCGCATTTTAAACAATAAGTAGTGGAATATGATAACATGCATCATCAATGGCCATAAGGCCTATCCCATTTCTACATCATCCATCAAGGTGACATACGCAAACCAGTATGTCACCGATGATGGTGAGTACACCTATGACATCACCTTCCCCATGAATATCCTGGAGAACCGTGTCATATTTAAGAATGTCTCGCGACTGGAGGTCAAGAAGAACATCGCCAAATACGATGACTGCAAACTGTTCTGTAACAGCCAGCTCATCATGAGTGGTGTCGGTACCATACTCTCCGTGAATGAGAAAGAAATCAAACTGCAGATAGTCGGGGGCAAGTCCCGCATCAAGTTCAACGACCGCCTGACCAAGCACTACATCGATGAGATTCCGTTTGGCACAGCTGACAAGCCCGGTTATACAGTTGATAAGGGCTGGTCTCAAGGATGGAAAGGTTTTCAGAAGATTAATGACATCTATAGATTGGATGATGATAAATCGGAGTTCCTGGGAGTAGAGGGTAAATGGTGTTTTGTTCCTGTACGGGACGAAACAAATGATATGATTGCCAATTTTGTCGGAGTAGCTAAAACGAAGCAATTTATAGGAAGCAATGCACCATTTATCATGAACCTGGCTGTTCAGCCAAACTTAATGTATATCTTCCGTAAAGTGGTAGAATATGAGGGATACACGCTCAAGCGCAACGACTTCGACTGCAAGCCGTGGAACCTCCTGTATATCGCATCGGCCTACAAGACTCGTGAGCTGCGAAGGGCACTTCCTCATTGGTCGAGCTATACTTTTATAGAGGAATTTCGAAAGCTTTTCAATGCCACCATTGTTTTTGATGATATCCAAAAAACTTGTTCTGTTATCAAAAAATCAGAGCTGACAACCGCAGATTCCGTAGCGATTGAGCCTCTGGCCGAATACACAACGGACTACGACGAAGACGGATCCTTCTCCACGTCATCTACAGCAAATCTGGAGTATAATCTGGGTGATTCTGCAAACAGAGATAACTATGAAGTTATTTCCAAAAAAGTCTTCGAGAATTTTGAAATAGTCCATAGTACAGCTACCTTGGACCCGCAAAATCAGTTCCAAGGGACAACACAGTCATGGTCTGAAAAACAAAAAAGACAGACCATCATTGAGTGTAATGGTAGTTACTACATATATGTAGAGAATGAGGGTTCGAAAACATGGCAGCTGGCAGGCGTTTGGTCACCATTAATCAGGGACAGTTCTTCTGATGACTATGTTGAACTTAACATATCTCCTGCAGCACAAGTTGTAGAAGATATCAATTTCAAAACAGCAATCCTGGAAGATAATTACTACGAGAAGCGATGCCTTCTTTCAATACCTAATGATAAGGAGCCGGATTCAAAGGAGTGCGATGTTGATGATGACGGATTCAGCTACACATCCGTGCAGGATGCGATTGATGATGAGTCAACACTCGACAAATCCGAAGATGATCAGGAATGCATGAATATATTCTTCATTATTCCAGGAGAAGTACAGGATGACAACAAATTTAGTTGGGTTAGAGCGAAGTCTAGGTGGCCAAAATTCAAAACCGACTACCGAATAAATAAAGAATATTGTGGTAGTACCGAAGGAGGATTTGGCGGGAACGGAGGAGGAACATTTAAAGAAAAGTATCCTTACTCTCTGTCGATTTGTACGAAATCTACTAATGATGTTGTTACTCTGGGCTGCTTACATGATAATGGTCTAAGATTAGACAATAAAAACTGCATGGAGGCCAAGTTTAAGTCAGATGACATACCGGATCCATCCAAGATATACATCATCCGCAACAAGAAATATGTGTGCGAGAAGATAGAGATGGAAGTCAAGGACGATGCCATCGAGCCAGTTTACACGGGATATTTTTATATGCTATCATAATATATATAATAAGGTGGGGAGCAGTTAGCTCTCCACCTTATTATATTATAGGATACCCTGATAGTTCTTGATATACTCATTCGCCTTCTGTATATCCTTAGGCGTATAGATGTCTGTGATGAGTATAGATGAGTGTCTCGCCTGGTCTCTGACCGACAAGACATCGGCATTGGCCCGCAGCATATTGGTGATGCCTGTGTCCTTCAAGCTATAAAATTTGAAGCGAGGTGAGAGTTTCAGTTCCTTTCTCAAGACACGAGTCCAGTAGTCTCTGAACATTTTCTCGTTCTTTCTCTCTGGTCCTGGACAGAAACCGTCAGAGAAGAGGTAGTCCTGCCCTGGGTGTGAGAAGATGTTGAGTTCCATCATCAGCTTGATGACATGAGTCGGCAAGGTGATCACGGCATCATTGCCGTTCTTTGTGTTCTCGCCATGCAGAGTGATTGTCTGAGTCTTTACATGGATATCGCAGATTCTGAGATAGGACATCTCGCGAGGGCGGATGAAGAGGTAGTGAATGATTTCACAAGCCAGCAGATAGTGCTTGTTGTGCTCCTGTAGGTAGTCTCTGATGAGCTGCATGGTACAATCCGGTATGACATCTCTGCTTTTCTTCTGCCTGTTCTTGATACGTTCCAGGCCTTCTGTAGGGTTCTTAGGTATATACCCTCGAGCTAACAGATAAGCAGAAAAACTCTTAGTCCAGGCAAGATAGTTATTGCGGGTCAGTACAGTATTGTTCCGGTCGATGAAAATGTAATCCAGAAACTTGCTCACATTACTTTTGTCCCATTGGTAGGAGTAGTTGAGAGTTATTCTTTTCTCTTGCTTCCATTTTTCCAGGATTCTGAGACGACTGCTATAGTCGACATAAGTCTCCTCACGCATACTACCCTCGTTGCACATTTTGGCCAGATAAGACTTATACCTGTCGAGAACGTCATCCCATTTAGTATATTCCAGGGGCTGCAGCTCCTCAATCCAAGGATTCCATCCTGCCATAAGTTTCTCGGTGAGTTTTTTAATAACCTGGTCGGCATAGACACGTTGGTTCCGCTTGCCCTTGATATGGTCAAGCATAATTTTTTTCTTTCTCATGCGGTTGACTCCTGGATCAAACGCCAAGAAGGAGATATAACATTCTGATTTCTGATGCAAAACTGGAGGTTTCCAGCCAATGACACTGCTAAGAATTGTGTCATTCGAATTTGGAGCATAATTTTTTTTAGCCATATCTTAATTTTTTTCAGATACAGCCTATTATTTATAATTTGTATAGGAATGATACCGAAATTGTACCGACCATTTTGGCCACGACCAAGGCAAATCCTCAGTGTTTACGGCATATCTGACGGCTTTTGGTCGGGATTACTGGACTCGAACCAGCGACCTCATCGTCCCGAACGACGTGCGCTACCAACTGCGCTAAATCCCGATATCTGCTGCAAAGGTACATTAAATAATGGATAATACCAACAAAAATAGACTTTTTTATCTTTTTTTGAAAGAAATTTCCCGAAAAATTTGCAGGAACCAGAAAAAAGTATTACCTTTGCACCCGCAAATGATAAATCGCGATTTGTGAAAGTTGGTGCCATAGCTCAGTTGGTAGAGCAAAGGACTGAAAATCCTTGTGTCCCCGGTTCGATTCCTGGTGGTACCACTTCTTTATGAGACTGAATCTTCGTAACAGGATTCAGTCTTTTTTTTTATGCCCTTTTTAAAAAGTTTATTTTATACTTGTGCAAACGTTTGCGTAAGAAAAATGCGCCAGGATGTTTTATAATAGCTATTTTTTCACTACTTTTGCATTGTAAAATTCAAAAACAAACCAAAAAAATAATCTAACAAACATTCGTTAAAATGAAAAAAGCTTATTTGTTATTGTTGGCTGGAATGTTGTCTACGGCAGTATTTGCCGGCAGCAAACAGACGATAAAGATTGATGGTCAGATCATAGAAAAGACTGTCTCAGAGATTACCTTTGATGGCGACAATGTTGTTCTTCAGTATAACAAATGGTCACCAGCAGCCATTGCCTGCTTTGGCAAGCATTCTTGACGCTTATACTTCTGGTGTTGTTAAGGTGTTCGGTGAGAGCAATGCTTCTGGCGAAGGTGGCTCTACCGGAGGCGGCGAGACTGGTGGTTCTACTGATGGTACAGAAGGTGGCAGTACTAAACTTGTACCTGTTAAAGAGTAAAGGTATAGAACTGATTTAAAGATTCCTGTCTCTTTAATGACAAAACGGACAAAAGCGAGATAAAGATTTGCTTTTGTCCGTTTTTTCTTTATTTTTGTCTTAAATCTATCTGCTGTTTTCTTCTCTTTTCCCTACTTTTGCAACCGAAAACGATTTTAAACGCAACCTAAAAGTAAAACAATGAACGCAATCCAGAATTTAGCAAAGAGAAGTTTGCTTCTCGTGGCATTGTTCGTCATCGGATGTCTGCAACTCATGGCGCAGACAAGAACCATCAAAGGTGAGGTGACAGATGCGCAGAATGGTGAGGCTCTGATTGGCGCCACTGTCATGGTGGAAGGCGAAAAGGGCGGTACAGTTACTGATTTTGACGGTAACTTCAGTCTTCAGGTATCTTCTTCAGCCAAGAAGATCAAGGTATCTTATATCGGTTATATTGATAAGGTACTTTCTATCTCAGACAATATGAAGGTGAAACTCGAATCTGACAGCAAGGCGCTGGCTGATGTCGTGGTCATCGGATATGGTACGGCAAGAAAGAGTGACCTGACTGGTTCCGTAGCTACCGTGAAATCGAAGGACTTTAATAAAGGTCTCGTTTCTTCTCCAGAACAGTTGATCAACGGTAAGGTTTCGGGTGTACAGATTATGTCCAACAGTGGTTCTGCCTCTGCCGGTAGTACCATCCGTGTGCGTGGTGGTGCATCTCTTAATGCCAGCAACGACCCTCTTATCGTGCTTGATGGTGTGCCATTGGAGCAGGGTGGTATCTCGGGTAACAGCAGCAACTTCCTCAGCATGATCAACCCTTCTGATATCGAGAGCATGACTGTATTGAAGGATGCTTCTTCTACAGCCATCTATGGTTCCCGTGCATCTAACGGTGTCATCATCATTACCACCAAGAAGGGACAGCAGGGTGCTGTAAAGGTGAACTTCAATACCACCAACAGTTTGCAGACCCGTGCGCAGATGGTAGATATGCTGAGTCGTGATGAATTCGTGAATGTCATCAACCAGTTTGGTACAGATAACCAAAAGTCATTGCTCGGTACAGCCAATACCGATTGGAACGATGAGGTTTACCGCACAGCTTTCGGTACAGATAATAACCTCAGCGTGAGCGGCAGCATCGACAAGTGGTTGCCATTCCGTGTGTCTGTAGGCTATTACAACCAGAGCGGTCTGGTTCGCAAAGACAATGTAGAGCGCTGGACAGGTAACGTGGTATTGACTCCTAGCTTCTTCCAGGATCACCTGAAGTTGACCATCAACGCCAAGGGAACG
>ULPW01019946.1_pt1 | contig 14421 bp, 9 predicted proteins | sample 1953871 | NCBI WGS metagenome assembly ULPW01 (sample SAMEA4835639, study PRJEB28245) | human gut metagenome | biome: gut microbiome; material: fecal sample | place: Denmark | collected 2008 | reverse complement strand
ATAGTATGACAGTTGTTTTTCAAAATAATCCTATAAAGAGACAAAGCTGGCCGATGAAGGCTATGCAAAATTTATTTCAGGGAAATTTAAACAGGCTCATAATAAATCATTACATTCGCTACAAATACAGATTCAAGATGAAAAAGCACCTTTTTACCATAGGTATCCTATCCGTTTTACTGATAACGACCGGATGCAAGCAGACGGAAGAAAAAGCACGGCACATCCCGGCCGCCCCACAGATGGAAGCCCAGATAGACCGTTCCGAACCCGTAAAAATCGTAGATGTGGAACAAGCCTCCAGGAAACCCGCTCCGTTGAAGTTGAGCCAGATCGCCTCCGAGATCGAATACTATACCGTCGGAGATGCCCGGTTCACCGTCACTCAGGCAATCGAGCTACCGGATAGCAATGCCTTTATCACATTCAACAACCCACGCATCTACTACCGGAAACAAGGTATTCCGAGCAAACGGTATGGCTTCAAGGCATTGGCTTATAAATGGAACAACGAGATGAACGGGCAGAACATGTTTTACGATAAGAAAACCACCCGCATGTATGTCGCCCTTAGCGGGAAGACTCAGGAAACACGGAGAACCGGGACGGACAGCATCCCCTGCATCAGTGTCTTGCCGCCTCTGGATACGATGCTGACGATCCAAAGTTACATCTTCCCCGAAAGCCCCATCGAGAAATATCCGCTCGGTCGACGCGACGATAAACTACTTGGTTTCTCCTCCACCGGTTATACCTTATGTAACCAAAGTGAGGCAACGGGAGAACCGGACGGAATCACGACGTTCAACCTCCACGGCGATACGCTCTGCAAATTCAGGTTGAAAGAAGGGGAGTTGGCCCCGCGCACGATGACCGACAGCATTCCGTTCTTCCAAACGTTTTACTGGAACACCGGACAAGACCGGATGACCTTCATGATGCCCTATTGCGACACCGTCTACCAGTTACGCGATCCGCAAACCGTCACCCCGCTCTACGCTATCCGTTACGGGGAGCAAGGGCTTAACCTGAAAGAGATGGCGGATGCTAAAATCCCCAAAGGCAAAATGTGGTTGAAAACTTTTTACGAGAACCCCAAAGGTTTGTTCATGGGCCTTTATCAAAAGGGGGGACGAATCATCGCAAACTGGCTCGGCTGGGAATATGACTACAAACCGAGCCTGACCCACCAGGCAGTCTACTTGAAAGAAGAAGGACGCACGGTCATGCTGCCGGCTGACAAAAACAGGGGCTTCATTAACGACCTAGACGACGGGATGCCTTTCTGGCCGGACGGACAAACGGACGATTGCCTGTACATGCTCCGTACCGTCACCGAGATGCGCGAACTGGTAAAGCGCACCGGCTCGCCCAAGCAAAAGAAGTTGGTCGAACTGCTGGATAACCCGAAAGTGCATGAACGGGATTATGTAATGATCGTTGTACGATAAGGGTGTCTATCCGGCTACAAACCGTACTTCCGTATCTTGTTATATAGCGTCTGCCGGCTGATATCCAACTGTTGGGCACAAAGTGTCAGGTTGCCGTTCTTCTCGCGCAGCACCTCACTGATAAACTGCTTCTCCATCTCCTCCAATGTCACCGGACGGGATGCGGAAGCTGTTTTTTCGATATGGAAATCGTCCGCCCCCAGCGAAGACGAATTCGTCAACAAGACAGCCCGCTCGATTGTTTGTTGCAAAGCCGAAAGATCCCCTTGCCGGATCAGACCGGAGAGTTTATCCAATCCGCCGGAAGTGACAACCGGCAATTGTTTTCCATACGCCTGTGCGTATTTCTTTAACAGAGCTCCGACCAAAAGGGAAACAACCTGCCCATTCTCCTCCTCTGCCGATATCCGCCTCATCGAAGCCGCTTCTGTCCGCACCTTCCGCCTGCGCCGGAAAGCCCCTTGTAAAATCGCTACCAGCTTCTCGTTATCCCACGGTTTGACAACAAAGTCAGCCGCTCCCCTTTTCAAGGCGGAAACCGCCAGTTCAATATCTCCGAAGGCCGTGATCAAGACCACCTGCGGCGGATCGGGACGCCCCACAATCCGATCCAGCCAAAACAAGCCCTCGCTTCCATCCTGCCGTCCGGTCACAAAATTCATATCCAACAGGACAATATCGACATCGCCCTCACGCAACAAAGCCGGCAAAAGTGTCGGTACGGACACTCCTACTAGCGTCTTGAACTCGCGTGCCAGAATCATTTTCAATGTTTTCAACACTGCTTCGTTATCATCCACAAGAATTATTTTCCCATCCAGCATAGTTTCATTTTTTCTGATTACAAAATTATATTTTCTATCAAGAAATCCGCAATCAAACGTAATTTGTTCCCCACAATGTTACATATATTCTCGACATTGTCGAAAACAAGTTACACCTAAACATTTCCCTTCACTCAATGACGGTCCCATTGTCCAATAATTAGACAAATTTTCGGTTTCCCGAAGAAAAAAGAACTATCCTTTGCGACATCCACAGAAAGGGGATAGCTTTGATCCGTATTAAAACAAAAGTCATGAAAGCCGTAGCACTCAAACTGGTCCTCCGTAGTTGGTGGCGCAATAAAACGTTTTCCATTATTTCGATTGTCAGCTTGGCAATCGGGATTGCCTGTACAAACCTGCTGGCAGCCTTCGTCATATATGAATTCAACATCGAGGCTGATAATCCGAACAAAGAAAAGATCGTCTATATGGCCCAGGATTCGCCGCTGAAGTCAGGAGAAAAGGTATCTTTTATTGTTGGAAAGATCCCGATTCAACTAAAAGAGCAATATTCGGAAGTGGAAGATTACCTGCGCTTCGGCTCAATCGATTGCAACTCCGTCACCATAGGGGATAAAAAATACGACCCAATCCTGATTACCATAACAGACACTACTTTTGCCCGCTTCTTCGAATATGAAGTACTGCACGGCAACCTGCATGACGCCCTTGCCTCCCCGGACAAAGCCGCGCTAAGCGAATCATGTGCCCGGAAACTATTCGGAAAAACAAACCCGGTAGGAAAGATTGTCCAAATAGACCTGGCGGACGGAGGCATACGTTATGAGGACGAAACAACCCCCCTTTCCCGCCCTTTCCAAATTGCTGCCGTATTGAAAGAACATTCTCAATCCTACCTCAAATTCGACATGCTCACCGGTATCGGACAAGACTATTACGGTGGAGGAGTCGCCCTTCTGAAAGTCTCCCCCTCGTTCGACAAAGAACAATTCGCCCAAAAGATCAAAGCAGACGGAGTCCCTACCCTGCAACAGGAGAAAGGGCGATACTATTTCTATACCTTGCAAGAATCCTATTTCCAACACTATACGCAGGAATCGATTCCTTATATCGCCCGTTCCCAACAAACCCTGCTACTCATCGGGCTGATATCAGCCTTACTGATCCTGCTGATCGCCTGCTCTAACTATATCAATCTCAGTTTCTCCCGGATCCTTCAACAGATACGGATCATACACACACAAAAGCTGATGGGAGCCACACAAGCAGAGATGAACTACCAATTGTTTCTGGATACATTCCTCACGGTCGGCATCGCCTTCCTGCTCTCGTTGCTGATCGCCCACGACCTGATCCCCGTTTTCAACCGGATCATGTCCGGAAGGATCACCACCGGATTTTTTCTGAACAGGCAGGTGCTACCCGTTATCTGCGGACTAATCCTGATCATGTCCGTTATCCCAGCTTGCTACATGAGCCGGAAAATCGCCAACCTGACGGATAGCAACTACCGCCTGTTCTTCACCGGAAACAAAAAAAGAAAGGTCGTCACCGCTCTCTCCGTCATGCAGTATATCATCTCCATCGGGCTGGTTATCGGAACACTCACCATCCATGCACAATTGAAACTGACACAAAAGAAAGGCGAATGCTACCGCAATCTAATCGAAATCGGAAGCTGGAAAGGAGGAAAACTGGATGTCAACACATTCGCAGCCGAACTGAAGAACAGACCGGAAATAGCCTCCGTCACACGTGCCGGAGGTTCCCTCCTCTTCGCCTGGCTCCAACAGATCATTGTTGAAAACAAAGATGGATCAGAATCCTACTATTCGTCGGTCCAATACATGGGCGAAGAAGATCTCCTGCAAACCCTGAACCTACAAATCCACCAAGGACTGGCTCCCCGGGAAGCCATGCAGAAATATGACCAACCAGTCTACATAAACCGGAGATATGCGGACATACTGATCCCGGCCGGTGAAAACCCTGTCGGCCAACTGGTCAGCCGGTATGACAAATCCTTCCAAAATGTCCTGGCCGGGGATCCAAAACAGGCATGTACAATCTGCGGGATTGTCAGCGACCTCTATATCAATACGCTGGAAGAAGAAGCGATGCCTTCCTTGATCTATCTCAATAACGCCGGCAACCAACACTACCGGACACTCTATGTCAGACTGAATGAAAAACAGAAAAAGGAAGGGATGGAAACGTTACAAGCGGTATGGAAAAAGGTAAACCCTAATGAATACTTCACCTATATAGATGTATACGAAGTATTCATGCAACGCAACCGCAGGACGACCGATATGGCGAACTTATTGCTGATGTATTCCATCATCAGTATCCTCCTGACCTGCTTCGGCCTGTTTGGAATGGCTTTGTACGCGACCAAACAGCGGACCAAAGAGATCGGCATCCGAAAGGTGAATGGAGCCAGCACACGAAGCATCATGTTACTGCTGATCCGACAGTTCGTCAAATGGATAGCAGTGGCATTCGTGATTGCAACACCTCTTGCCTGGGTACTGCTGAACCGTTGGCTGGAAAGTTTCGCCAACCGGATAAGCATTTCCCCACTCTATTTCCTAATGGGCGGAGGCATCGTCCTGGCCATCACATTACTAACGGTAGGATGGCACAGTTACCGGGCAGCTTCGAGCAACCCGGTAAAAAGCCTAAAGAGTGAATAAAAAAAGGAAGAAAATCATCCGTTCACCTTCTTATAGTCGGCAAGGAAAGTTGCCAAGCCACTATCGGTAAGCGGATGTTTCAATAAGCCTTTGATAGCAGAAAGCGGACAGGTTGCCACATCGGCTCCGGCTTCCACGCACTGAATGATATGCTGTGTAGAACGGATGGAGGCTGCCAGCACCTGCGTCTCGTAATCGTAGTAATCGTACATCTCAACAATCTTACGCACCAGTTCAATTCCGTCACTCGCAATGTCGTCCAAACGGCCGACAAAAGGAGAAACATACGTCGCACCCGCTTTGGCCGCCAACAATGCCTGTCCCGGAGAAAAGACAAGCGTACAATTCGTACGGATGCCTTTACCTGAAAAATACTTGATTGCCTTGATTCCGGCTTCTATACAAGGGACCTTCACTACGATATGCGGATTTAGTCCGGCCAGTTCCTCACCTTCCTTGATCATGCCTTCGTAGTCTGTGGCAATCACTTCGGCACTCACATCCCCATTCACCATTTCGCAGATTTTGATGTAATGTCTACGCTGGTTTTCTACTCCCTTGATACCCTCTTTCGCCATCAGAGAAGGGTTGGTGGTAACACCGTCTAGTACACCCAATTCATTTGCTTCCCGGATCTGATCCAGATTAGCTGTGTCAATAAAGAATTTCATCGCCTATTTTTTTAAGTAACTATAAAATATAACAAGCGGAAGCACATAATAGTTTATACTATGCCATTGATTTTCAAAACTCGAAGCGCACTCCTTTCTCTATCATGCTGCCCCCCCGGAGACGTACACATTCCAATCCGGATTGTCCCACAAATTAATCACCAAATTGACCGGGACACACACGCTCATCATGGCAGGTGCGTACAGTTCATATAATTCTTTACGAGCCAATGCTTCGCCACGCTTACATCCGTCGATTAACAGTTGTTCGTCCATAAATACTTGCTACTCTCTGATTACATGATGAAACAGATTTCCGGATAGTTGCACCGATCTTCATTATTTATACACAAATATCTAAATTTATTTTTATCTTCGCAGAAATTAAATGAGTTGTTGTATGAAGCGGGGAATTAGTTTAATCATATTGTTATTGTGCGCATTATGTTTGCAAGCACAATCTGATCTGACTTGGATCAGAACCAAAGAAGGACGAATGGTGGCAGTACCCAAACGGGCGGTTTTCGACTTGAACCTGCCCAAATTCACATACAAAAGTTTCACGCCATCGGACAGGCAACTGATCGAAGCCAAGTTGCGTGAATTCATTCCCGATCTTCCGGTCCAATCCGCATATGAACAGGAACGCCCGATGGACATGATTATTTCATCTGCTGCCTACCAGCCTTTCTTCAATCCTTACACACCGATGTTAAGACGTGTTTCGCCGATGGCATTGGATTTCCATGAAGTATCGATCATCCCCGTCAGCGAACAAGTGGCCTTTATCACAAGCGGACAACAATACACATGGCCCGGCATCGGTGGTCTTACCCGGATCAACACGGAACTACTATGGACATACGACCGGTTCTCCCTGTCGGGAGGCGCTTTCGGCGGACGCTATTTCACCCCGTTCAATCCTTCCCCCCAATTCATGGGCGGGTTCAATGCGATGGCCAGCTATGACGTGACCGACTGGATGACAGTGAGAGGATGGGGACAATATACGTTTTACGATCACAACGAAAGAAACAACCCACATATGCTGATGAACCCGTTTTACAACCATACAAACGTAGGCGGAGCATTCGAATTCAAGGTGAACGACAGCGGCTTCAGGGTCGGCGTAGGGGTTAACTACGAATACAATCCGATCCGCGGAAAGATGGAACGCCAGTTCATGTTCTATCCGGCAGGCAAGATCGGAATGTTCCGGATCGGTAACTGAACATAAAGAAATAATAGACAAAATTATCGCAACACCCACTTTTAAATGTGTCAAAACAATAGAACCATGAAACTACATCATATACTCTATACCTTACTGCTCATATCGTTATTTCCCATAACAAGCAACGGGCAACCAGCAAGAAAAGAGAAACTACGGGTTATATCCTACAATATTTGGAACGGTTTCGAACATGATGCTTCCCGGCGAGCAAACTTTATCGACTGGATAAAAGGACAGCAACCGGACATTCTGGCCATAACCGAACTGGTTGGATTTACAGAAAAAAATTTAGGCCAACTAGCCTCCGAATACGGGCATAAGTATTATGCCATCGTGAAAGAAGAAGGATACCCGGTCGGCATAACTTCCAACGAACCGATCACGGTCGTAAAGAAACAAGTAGAAGATTTCTGGCACGGCATGCTGCACGTAAAAACGTATGGATTGGATATCATCGTCACCCATCTCAGCCCTCACGACTGGAAGTTCCGACTGAAAGAAGCGCAAATGCTGACAAAATACATACAGGACAATCAGTTGGACAACTGTATGGTCATGGGAGATTTCAACGCCTATTCGCCTTTCGATGCCGATTGGGTGGAAACACACGCCCAACTCATCAAAAACAAGCAGAAATGGGATGCCGAACAAGAAACATACCGGAATATGCGTGACGGACGGCTTGATTATTCAGTTCTGTCCCAATTCCTATCCATCGGGCTGACCGATATATGCCGTTTGTATGTCCCTGCCGATAAACGAACGACATTCCCGACCGCTTTCCTTTACCGATGGCAACATGGCGACACCCGTCTGCACGGGATAAGCGAACGGTTGGATTATATACTGGTTTCTCCATCCCTGGTTTCCCGGTGTGTCGACGCCCATATCCACAACGGAATAGAAACTGAAGGGATTTCGGACCATTATCCGGTCAGCGTAGACTTGATCATTCACTTGTAAATTCCCAGGACTCCATGCAGCTGCCGCCTAAAATACCGGTTCCGCCTTCTACATTCGAATAGATGCGGACCGGTTCGGCAAAGCCTATTTCCGCCAGATCGCCGACAAAGCCACTCTCATACAAATCATTCATGGTTTTCATATAGTTATAATAGGAGCGAGAAACGGAATACAGATAACAACGGTATATGTAGGGGGTATAATCGACACTCTGAGTATAGCTAAGACTTATTTTCCAAGGGATCTTAAACTGATAGCTTTTCCCATCGAACAACTCGTCCGAAAAAGCGAGTCCGTTATAACCACCCACACCATCATATCCGAAAATCTGATCTAAAGCCGAATTCTGAACAGCAAATACCGGTTCACTACCATAATCAGGCCTAAAAGAATACCAGGAATAAACGGTATCGTTTTCTCCTCCCCAAATATTTCCCTGACGGAAATAAATCAGATAATAATTGTCTTCGCCTGGTTCGTCGTGAAGAGTGAAGCACACGGTATTATTTTGAGCCAAATGTATATATGCATCATCAAACCATTCAGTAGTATCTCTTACACTCTCCTGTTGAAGCTCGAAACCCGAGACAGAACAGGGACGCGGGACTTCCGTCACGGCCTCCACATCCTTAAAACCATTCCGAGAAGCCACAAGGCGTATCCGATCGCCCGCCACAGGTATATAAGATGAAGATTTGTAACGAACGGCATCGATATCAAGCTCTTCATACTTTACGGCCACTTCGGACAATGATTCCCGGAACACATCGTTCACATAAAGTTTTACATCCGCACCAGACACAAAAATATCTTTGACCTTATTATCCGCATAAAACCAGGTACGGGAAAGTTCTACCGATAGTGTATCACCTTGTACGGCCAGACAATTCAACACCAGTTTGGGTTCAGGACGCATATGTTCCAAATTTATCTCTTTCTCGCAACCGGACAAGACAAACAACAACAAAACCAATATACAAATATTATATCTCATCTTTTTCCTCCTTCAAAATTTATATGTATATGAAACCGACGGTATGATCGGAAAAATACCAATAGACTTGAATGCATTCCGATAGGTGACATTCGGATTCCCATAGTCGTCTGATCCAGCCTCCTCTTTGACATCTCCTTTATAAACCAGGATAGGATTCATCCGGCTGTACACGTTATAAATACTAATATTCCAAATTCCCATACGCCCCTTCTTTTTAGGACGATATATATTAATGCCCACATCCAAACGATGGTAGGCAGGAAGTTGATAATTATTACGTTGGTCATAATAATCTTCACCAGTCCCATTTTCCCAGAAAGGTCTTTCTCCCGGTTGGTGCAGATGGTCACTCGGATAATAATTTTCCAGTGACAATGTTGTATAATTACCAGACGAATAAGTCCAGGCAGCCGACAGCTCTACTTTTTTGGAGAGTTTATGCATGACAACAATATTCAATTTATGCCGATTGTCGTAACGGGAAGGATAGCGCCGTCCTTTATTTATTTCGTCAAACTGACGATCCGCCCACGCCAGCGCATACCCGACCCATCCGGTTGTTTTTCCTGTTTGCTTACGAACCATAAACTCCACTCCGTAAGCACGTCCTTCACCGGAAGCCATCTTATTTTCCCATGAAACGGATGAAGGAATCAGACTATAACCATCCTTATATTCCAACAAGTTGTTCATCCGTTTATAATAACCTTCAACAGAAAAATCCAATAGCTGATTCCAATTGTAATAACCACCCAAAGAAATCTGGTCACTGACAAGCGGCTTCAACTTATTAGTCACCGGCATCCAAGAATCAGTCGGCAAATCCATAAAGCTGTTACTGATCAAATGTACATACTGGTTCATACGGGAGTAAGAAGCTTTCAAACTAACATCAGGTGAAAGCAACCAGCGCATAGAAACACGCGGCTCAATACCGGTATACGTCCTGTTATCAATATTAAACAGGCTGAAACGAAGTCCGACATTTAAACGAAAAGCATCGGAAATCGACCAATCATCTTCAGCATAGGCAGCCAATTCATGTGCCCACAACTTGTCGTCGGAAAAAGTTTTAGCAATCTGCATAGAATCCGGCAGACTATTGTCCAATGCTTTCATCCGGTTATACTCCGGTTGAAAATAATGAATCAGGTAATCACCGCCAAAACGGATACGGTGTGCCGCCACCGGTCGATAATCAAACGAGGTACGAACACCAAAATCCGTGATTCCTGTCACATTGGTCGTCTCGTCCAAAGAATACTTATATCCGGAATCACCTTCCTTACCGGAAACATCTTCCTCTTTATATCTGATTTTAGAACGATATCGCGTATAGAAACCGGACAATTTTCCGAATAACTTATTACTGAACGCATACGTCCAGCCAGCAGAAGCGACCAAATTCCCCCAACGCATATAGGCGTCGATCGTATTACGATATTCGCTTGTATATTCGGAATAAGCAAAATCTTCACTTCCTACTTTCAAGACATCATTCCCGTTATAGAGGCTCAAATACATCCTACTCCGGTCGCTGAAACGATGGTCGATACGAGCATTCAAATCATGGAAAGCATAACGGACATTAATACGTTCTCCATTCTTTTTATTTTTCTTATTTACAATCGCCAACACTGGAGCCGTCAGCACATCCAACCACGTACGCCTAAGCGCTATATTGAAAGAAGTCCGGTCTTTCCAAATCGGCCCTTCCAGATTCAGATTACCGGAAACCAACCCTAAAGAGGCGGATCCATGAAATTCTTTCATATTCCCCTCCTTGGTATGCACATCCACCACCGAAGAAAGGCGTCCGCCGTAACGGGCCGGGAAACCGGCTTTGAAGAAATTCATGCTTTTAATCGCCTCATTGTTGAACGCAGAGAAAAAACCGCCAATATGATTCACCTGATAGACAGGATTACCATCGACAAGAAAAAGGTTCTCATCCGAATTTCCACCCCTAACATACAAACCAGAAATACCTTCCGTCCCAGCCGACACTCCAGGTGTCAATTGCAAGGTCCGGATAATATCGGCCTCCCCCAACAAAGTCGGAGTCGCACGAATAGTAGCATGATTCACCTCCAATGTTCCCATTTGCGTACTACGGACCGTTTGGCGGGTTGTTTCCAAGGCTGTCACCAACACTTCTCCGATTGCGGCATTAGGCTGCAAATCGATTACCAAGACTGTGTCTCGCTTCAACACCGGAATTGTGAACAGATGGCTCTCATAACCGATATAAGACGCTTGCAAACGAACGGGAGCACCATCACTGCCCGACGGTACAGGCAACGAAAGACTAAAGAATCCATAGGTATTGGCAGCCACACCGCTCAGGCTGTTCACTTCATACACAGAAGCCCCGACCAGGGATTCTGCGGAAGTTTTATCCCGCACAAAACCGCTGATCGTGACCTGTCTGGGTTTACGTTTCAGAACGACAATATTTCCTGTCCTCTTGTACACGAACGGATAGCCGGCAAAAAGTCGTGCCAGACAATCGTCCAATGCAGCATCGTTCACTTTGAAACTCGTTTTCTGAAACTCTTTCAACAAAGATGATTCATACGAAAAAGTCACTCCGGCCTGCTTCTCGATCTCTGTCAGAATCTCCTTCAAAGAAACGTTCCACATGTTCAATGTAACCGTTCGAACCTCATCTCCACCATTTACCTCTGCCGACAACTTCTCCGATATCAAAAAACAACTCAAACACACAAAAACACAGGTAAACCATCCTCTCGACATAAACTTCTTCATCTTATCTTTATTGACTTTTCATCCATAAGACAGGAAAACAGGAAAAACCCCTACTCGATCCGGAATTTTTTTTAAATCAATCATAAACGGCAAACGGATTCCAAGAGGGTTCTTTATCACCGAAAGGCATTGTAAAACGGCGATGGGCCAGTTGGCAACCGGCAACAATTCCAAAACCACCTTCGACATTCGTATAAGTGGCGGTGGGTTCCACCAAACCATCTAAGTAAGCATCACCCAACGAGATAGAGAAATTACGGATTACAACCAGATACCGATAGTATTCTTCCGAAATAGCCATCAGACGAATATCATAATGCACCGTTGTCGTTACAGAATCGCCCTTAAAGGAACTATCGACAGGCCAGAAAGAAGAGCGGACCGTATAGTCTTTGCCATCGAACATATCGTCCGTAAACGTGCCCCGGCAAGTCGTCCCATCTAACTGCTCAATAACCGGATTCGTCACTGTCGAACGAAATACCGGATCTTCATAAACTACACCCAACCAATCCGTATAATTAAGTTCTGACCGGTACATCGAACTACAGGTTATCACACTGTCTCCCTTCTGGAACTCTGTCTGTTTTTCAATTATCAAGCGATAATAGTTTCGTTTATCCAGCTTGTCACGGAACCGGACATACAGCCGTATGGAAGGATATTCATATCCTCCATAACCAAAGCGGGTAAAACGGACCGTATCGACAGACAACACCTCCACCGGATCCGGGATAACTGTCTCTCCCCCTACCGGATCGAAACCACCCGCCTCTGCTTCCAGCCGTAAGCGATCGCCGGCCCTCACACGGCATCCGGGCAACACGTACCGTCCTGTAAACCGGCTATCGGAAACGGGCTGCATACATCCTTGCAAACGGTCGTTTATAAACACTTGTATGCTGCCATCCTCGACCCCGTCGTCCGTAACCGTGTCCAAGACAAACCAACTTTTGGACAAGAAAGCCGTCACATCCGTATCCGGCGAAACGGAAGCATTCAGCACCAGGCGCGGAGAAACGGGCGGAAGGACCAGCACCACGTCGCGGGTACAAGAGACAAACAAAAGCAGGCACAAGGCAAACAGTATCTTCTTCATCGCCATCAAAATTTATATGTATAAGAAACAGAAGGGACGAAAAGGAACAACAAGGTCTGCTCCAACACGACCTCCCGCCCTTTTTCCGTTTGATAATAAATAGGCCGGACTGAGAAAGGATTCGCCTTAAAATAGGCATTGCAAAGACTCAGGTTCCAGATTCCCATACGCCCGTTCTTCTTATACCGGTAGAAATTAGCACCTAAATCAAGCCGGTGGTAAGCCGGAAGCTGGTAATTGTTGCGCGAACTTGCGTTCTCGCCATATCCCCACCAAAGCTCCTCCTGATAGCCGCGCTCCGTCAGCTCCGGTAACGGGCGGTATTGCACATCCTGAATCGTCAGGTGATTACCGGACTTATACATCCAGGCTGCCGTCAGCTCCACTTTCCTAGAAAGTTTGTAGGAAGCGACGATATCGACTTTATGCCGGTTGTCGTATTTGGAGGGGAAACGATGTCCTTTGTTGACCGTCCCATCCGGAAACCAGCGATCGGACCAGGAGAGCGTATACCCGATCCATCCGTTAAACCGCCCGGTCTTTTTCTGCACCATCAGTTCCAAGCCGTAGGAACGTCCCTTCCCCACTCCGACCCGGTCTTCCCACCCCTCAAAAGAGGGAAGAACCGGACCGTTATCCTTATATTCCACCAGATTATTCATCCGTTTGTAATAGCCTTCAGCCGAGAAATCCAATTCTTTATAATGCCAAAATAGGCCACCCGTTACCTGATGCGCATGCATCGGACGGATATTCCCGGTAACCGGCACCCAGATATCCGTCGGTTGGCTGATATAGCTGTTGGACAATAAATGGACATATTGGTTCATCTTCGTATAGGACACTTTTGCCGACAGGTTCCGCCCTAACAGATAGCGGGCGGAAAAACGGGGCTGGAATGACTGGTATGTCTCTCCTTGCACATGGAAAAGGGTAAAGCGCAACCCGGCATTCACCCGCAACCGGTCGGTCAGCAACATTTCGTCTTCCGCATACAGGGAAACTTCGTGGCCATGAATCAAGGAATGCGAAAAGACCGTATTATTCATTTGCGAAACAACCGAATCCTTATACCAGGAACTCATATTGCTCTGTTCGGGACGAAAAAGATGGAACAGGTAATCGCCTCCCATCCGGACCCGGTGGTCGACATTCGGACGATAGTCAAAAGAGGCTCTCAGACTCACATCTTCCATAGCCGAACGATAATGTCCTTCCTGAAAATAGACCTGTCCGCTCTTATCCGGCGATGAGACAAAAGCATTCTGCTTCTGGATTATATGCGAACGGTAGCGGGTATACCCTCCGGTGAAAGTGGCAAACAGTTTCCGGTTGATCAGGTAGTTCCACCCGGCAGACCCGATCAGATTTCCCCAGCGCCAGCGGAAGTCCCGATCTTCACCATGTATATCTTTCGAATCCTCACCGTTACGATAACTGTCACTTCCCATGTAAAAACTCAGATAAGCACGGCTACGGTCCGTAAAAGAATAATCGACTTTAGCATTCATATCGTAGAAATGGTATCCCCCCTTCCATTCAGTATCGGCCTTCTTGTTCACTGCCGTCATGAGTGGCCAGGTAATCAATTCCATCCAAGTACGCCGTACCGACACGTTGAACGAAGACCGATCCTTGATGATCGGCCCTTCGAGATTGGCACGCGCCGCCAGCAAGCCGATCGAGATATTCCCGTGATATTCTTTCCGGTTTCCTTCGTTTGTACGCACATCTACAACAGAAGAAAGTCTCC
>ULPW01036999.1_pt1 | contig 15771 bp, 12 predicted proteins | sample 1953871 | NCBI WGS metagenome assembly ULPW01 (sample SAMEA4835639, study PRJEB28245) | human gut metagenome | biome: gut microbiome; material: fecal sample | place: Denmark | collected 2008 | reverse complement strand
GAAGCCAAACGCAGGGAGAATGTGGGTCGCCCCAAGAAAGGAGAAACAGCCAAAAGTGTCAAGAAAGCCCAGGAAACCCGAGCCACCTTCATTGTGGATCCGGATTTACTCCGCAAGGTGAAGTACATTTCCCTTGTGGAGGGCATTCTTTTGAAAGACGTTATCTCCGAAGCTCTGAATAACTATGTGGATGCCTGGGAGGAGAAGAACAAGAAAATCCGGTTGCCGAAGGCGAAGTGAGGACAGGAAAAAACGGAGTAAGCTGTTACAGCCTGCTCCGTTTTGCATATGTTTTCATTTCTTGCATCACAAAAGCCTGTCACGTGCTTAATTCGTTGAATTTTGTTTTCCTTGAATCATGATTAAAATGGACATCAAGAGTTTTTTCCAAAACCTCTGCTAAAATCTTTCATAGCCCACCTATACCTTTGCAATGTCAATAGTGACAAGCAACAAATAAATATCTATATCATGCCTTTATGGTCAATAGTGGAAAGGAGATGCTTTGTATCTCACCCAAAGATAGCAAGAAAATCGAAGTAGAACATACTTTTAGGGCATGGTAAAGAAAAAGGTCCATTACATTATGGACATGGTCGTAGATAAAGAAAATGCGAAAGATAACACTATTATAGTGCGTGTTTTGGCAACAAATATAAAATTAAAATGAGTCTTATGAATCATGTAGTCAGAATGTGTGATTTGAGTTTCAATTCGAAACTATTTGAATCGTTCCGTTGCGGGACGGCCATGGACGAACTGCTCAGTTCACATCAGGGGCTGCCTCGTGGTGTGAACTACATGATTATTGGCGACCCTGGTGTTGGTAAGACCACCATTATACTTGATATGTTGGCCAATATGCAACAACGTTATCCCCAGGCGCGTATTCTCTTTATCAGTGCCGAGATGAATGAGATAGACCTCACCGTTTATGTAGAACGTTATCCAAAATTCCAGACATTACCTATTCTATTCGTGGAATCGGATTTCGATAATGAAGTTCACAATTGGGATATGGTGAAAGATGTTGTGGAACAAGGTTGGGACATCGTAGCTATCGACTCCTTCTATGAACTACAAGGAATAATAAAAGATGAGGAGAACATTCGCATGAAAGATGCTGAGAGTTGGCTACTGCAACTCATTAAGAAGCAAAATAAGGCCCAAAACAACCGGCATCTGAATTGCACGTTTCTCACTATTCAGCAAGTAACAAAATCAGGGAACTTTGTGGGTTCCAATCGTTTAAAGCACTCCATTACAGCTATGATGGAACTTCGTTTGGAGAATCCAAAGAATATATATTCCGACCGTTATGTCACTTTTTCCAAGCATCGAAGAGGGGATGTAGGCGTAAAACTCTACTATAGTTTAAGCAGTACAGGTGATGTCTCTTTTGACGAGCAACGCTTCCGTCAGGACCAACGTATTAAGCATATGCAAAGTGAAGTAGCAGGACAGATCCGTGATTTCGCCGACCAATTCGATAAACTATTTAGTCCAAAATGATATGAACAACTCAACTTTTCAACAAGAAAAACAACGCTTTATGATGGGTTTATGGCCTCACAAGACAATCGAACTCAGTGAGCTACAGCATGTGTGCGAGAATGTATATTCCCTCAACGGCGTAGAACTTCCTGCTGACAGTGCATTTACTTCGTCTTACGACCAGACAATAGGAATAAACAGTAGTCAGCGTTCCATGGTAAAGGAGGCATCTGGTGAGACTGGATTAACAAACTACCGTAACTATATCAATGTGGCAGCCAACCTTCAAAAGCCCAAGTCTGTTGTAATTATTGCATCACCCGAAAGCCGTCAACTTACCGAAATCATCCCCATTGTCAATGAATACATTTCACCTACCATATTCTTTGACTTTGCAGAAATGATGGCAGAGGAAACAAAGTATCATATTTCAAATGTAAAATTTAACAACACAGTGAATCCGCAAATCACGGTAATCTATACCAAGCCAAATGCAAGAATACATAAGTTTGGGCCAGGAGAAGATTTCATGATGGATGGATTCTATCTATCATGGAATCCATCAAAAGTTGAGCTTGGACATTACTATGAGCGGTTAGTCTGTTCAAACGGGCAAACAGTTAAGGAAGCGCGAAAGGATGCTACAGTCTATAATTTATCTCCCAATGAAATACATCGCATGATAGGGAAAGCAAAAAATGAGTCTTTTTTGATTAGCGGCATAGAGCAGTTTGGCAAACTCCTGACAAGAGCTTCTGCTTCGAGAATATCTTTGGCTGAAATGAAAATGGCGCAGAAATTTCTTCTTGATAAGGATGTTACGTCTGAGCAGGCAGAACAGCTTGTACCTTATGCCGAGGTATGCTCATCCTATCAAAGTGCAGGCCTTTACGATTCTAAGAAGGAACATATAATGAAAGGTGAAGGCACCATTTGGAATACATACAACATACTTACTGAGTTTGCTACGCATACCCCCATTTGGACACCTAATGACCATCGGCGCGTAGCCATTATGAATGATGCAGTAAGATTGCTACAGCGAGAACCAGACATCGTAAATTATCTTGATATATACTGATATGGACACTCCTTTCATTAAATACATTGCAGGAACCCAGCATTATGATGATGTATTGGCAAGGGTTGCATCGGTCAAGCATACATTATGGATTGGAACTGCTGATATTAAGGATGTATATGTGAAATTTGGTGCAAAAGCTATGCCATTGCTTGCAGTACTAGACCAGCTGGTTAAACGTGGAGTTGCAATCCGTATCCTCCATGCAAAAGAGCCCGGCCCTGCCTTTCGGGATGATTTTGATAAATTTCCAGCATTATGGTCGGCAATGGAAATGACTCTTTGTCCGCGCATTCATTTCAAACTGATAATATTTGATATGTATACTGTCTATATCGGTTCGGCCAACTTGACAGGGGCTGGCATAGGTATGAAAAGCGCTCAAAGAAGAAATTTTGAAGCAGGTGTTCTCACGAACGAACCTTCGTTGGTCAGTGCTGCTATTGGACAGTTTGATACAGTTTGGCGTGGAGATTATTGTGGAAAATGTGGAAGAAAGCAGTTTTGCAAAGGTCTAATACGTTAGAAAAAACTTCTGCAAACAATCAGAATCAAATCTTGTATGAAAGTTTCTGAGCAAAACAAGAAAATCCGGTTGCCGAAGGCGAAGTGAGGACATGTAAAAACGGAGCAAGCTGTTACAGTCTGCTCCGTTTTACTATTATACCATCCACACATCAGAGATAGCGTGATGAACTATCATTTAATCAGCTCGTTGAGTTTGTCCTCTCTGACAATTTTAGGCTGCGCCTTACCTGCCAGAATCAGGACTTTCTTGCCGTTGCGGTAGATATGGAGTTGGCGACTGCGTACCACTGCAGTGATTTCTTCATCCTCCTGTATGGCTTTCCATATCGGATAGTATTCACCTTCCTGAAGAAACAACTTCTTTTGAAGGTGGGAACACATATTGGTAGTATCAATGGTCATCATGGTTGTCATTCAGCTATTAAGTCTTTCAATTTCGTAAAGTACGGGGTATAGTTATAGGGATTGTATGCTAACTTACCCATATTGATTGGTTTTGTATCTTTAATGCGGAATACTAGATAAGTATTGCCCATGCATTCAAATCCAAGAGAATGGAGGTAACTTTTGTCTGCCAATGCTGGTTCTTCCTTTTCTAATTCATAGACTTCCGTTTGTTCTTTGTGATGCATCAATAGGAATTTTGGTATCATGTCGCAAGATTCTTTAAACATAGAACCTGGTCTTCCATCAGAACGAATATAGTACAATTTGTTTTTAATGATACAGTCATGTTGCCATGTATCTTTAAAGTAGCCAACAAGAACATATTCTTCCAAAGTTATTCTATTAGACTGTTTAATAGAATCAATCTTAATATTATTAAGTGCGGCTAATATGGACTGCGCTAGAACTTTGGCTAAACGGGGAGGCACTGCATTACCAATCATTTTATATTGGGCCTTTATGTCTTTTCCTTCGAAAGTAAAACTATCAGGAAAAGTCTGGATTCTTGCGCATTCTCTGACGCTCAAACGTCGATATTCATCCATTCTATTTTTTTGAAACTCCCAACTTTCATGCCCGAAAAACATCATTTTGGGCGAAGAGGGATGGAGTGGGATATTATCCGCGGTTGCATGAATAGTAAACGAGGGTTGTTGCCAGCCTCGACGTCTATTTCCTCTATTGTAGAATGTGGTAAAATCTGAATTTAACACATCATGATTAGCACGATAAGGATTGGGCTGGACCAGTTCTTTGCTTTGATAGGCTACTGGGCTCTCTTTTATATCTCCGATGGCGCGTAGCAATGAAATAGGAGTAGCGTAAGTGGCTACTGGAAACTCGTAGTTCACATCGATATCGTTTCTAAAACCGATAATGAAAACCCTTTCTCGATTTTGAGGCACTCCGAAATTAGCTGCATCCAATAACCTCCACTTCACCTTATAGCCTGTTTCCGTTAGTTTGTTGAGGAAACTTTGGAGGACAGGCCGGAAGATTTCATCTAGTAACCCTTTCACATTTTCAATCAAGAAAAATTTGGGGCGTTTGATTCTAATCAATTCAATGTAAGTATTAAACAACAATCCTCGTTTATCTTCTAAACCTTTTTGATGACCAGCTATACTCCATGACTGACATGGAGGCCCACCGATAAAACCATCACAATTAGGAATATCATCAGGATGCAGATTATTGATATCTTTAAGAAAAAATTGAGTATGAGAATGATTCTGTTCATAAGTGGCCCGCACAGATGGGTCAAACTCATTGGCCCATACTACACGGAAACCAGCCTGTTCGAAGCCTAAATCCAAGCCTCCGCATCCTGCAAAAAATGATACCACATCCATAAGCCTAAATTTCTTGAATTCCGATTTCCTTTAGATAATTATAAATACCATCATACCATTCTGGTTTGCGCGTTTCATCAGGAGGAACTCCGTGATCACCGTTGGGAACAACAATTACCATGCCTTGCCGCGCACGCGTCAGTAGAACACGGTATGCATTTATTTGGTATTCTTGGTTGATAGGCTTATTGATATTCTGCCATTGTGTACCACTGCGTAATTGGTGGTGCGACCATTTTTTCCCATCTTTGCTAAGACGAAGGTCTGCATCCCATGCCACACATGCCCAGTCAATTTCTAGTCCTTGAACTTTAAATTCAGTAAGTGTATCCTCCAGTGCATTACTAGAACGAATGTCACTATCATCTTCTAGGAACCAATGAACAAAATTAGGTTGATAGCGCACATTGATAGAGATGGCTTTGAGTCTTTCTGCCTTGCTACTTGCCAGTAATCCCATACGCTCACTGCCACGATTATGACCTCGCAACCACTGTTTTGCAGTGTCCAACGAACGTGTCATTACAATCGGATATTTTTCAAGTTCACGCAGGGTAGCTGTCGCCTCTTCCTTTTGAAGAGCGAGCAGTTGATTGACAAATATACTTACCTTTTCTGAACGGAACGAACGCATCGACATCTTCAAGTGCAGATCAGTGCTCGATTTTAGTTGCGAATGAATAAGCCTCATTTGTTCTTGCGTAACGTCGCCCGATTCCATCAGGTAATCCGACATATACACATCCCAATCTTTATAACTGCGATGAATACTTTCAATCCATTCTGTCAGTCCGGCTTCACCCTTATTGATGCTTTGTCCGTTTCCCACCAAACATACTACCACGCCCCAATCTATTTGGCGATCCATGCATGAAATCAGATATTCTGGCTCACTGTAAGGAAAATCCTTAATTCCTTTTTTTTCACGCATAAATCTCTGCAGTTCTTCACGAGTCCATGCGCGTTGTGCTTCATCAAATATGGCCACATGCTCAGCAGGGATGTAAGCCTTATCTGTATGACTTTGGAAATAACTCGGAATTGGAACAATATTACCATTTTCTACTTGTGTACCTTCAAGATAAAGGTCTCGGTAATGATGAATCATCTGTATAAATGCTTTCACCTTACTTTTAGCTTCTTCCTTGGTACAAGCCTTTCGGTTTTCCTGTTTTGCCTTCACCTTGTCTCTGCGTACATAGTCGCGCGTCAAAGCCTCTTGAAGCACCTCTACTAGTGGAAAGTTACCTGATAAATAAACAGCTTTTTCGCCTTTGTTAAACTGGTCGATAGCGGTATTTAAACCTATTAAGGTCTTTCCTGCTCCTGGTACACCAGTGATAAAGCATATCGCCTTTCGTTTATTATCACGGCAGTATTGAATAATTCGATTCAGTTCAAGAGCAGCCTTATCTATGTCCCCACCATGTTTTGTGATGTCTTCCACTGTATTCTCCTCATAAAGAGCGATAGCAGCTTCAATAATAGTTGGCGTCGGCTCATAGCCACTCTTTGCCCAAATATCATCATCGATGGCACTTTGGATTTTATGCGGAATACTTCCCAGCACCTTAGCAAGTGCAGCGCCCAAGAACTTTTCATTGACCATAAGCGGTTCATATACATTATCTTCATAATGCACCAGTTCCAACCTGCAGTGCCTGTCTTTTTCTCTTGGAGCTACAAGAATGGGAACAAGTACGCGATGAAGGCTTCCTTCCTGAAAATTTTTTAAATCAAGAGTATAATCCCAAACCTGTATCATGGCCTCACGTTGAAATTTCTGTTCAGATGTCTTGTATTCCAGTACAAAAACAACACCATCGATGATAGCTATCACATCGGCCCGACGCCCCATACGAGGTATGTTATACTCAAAATAAACGCTGCCATGCCCAGCATAAGGAGCAAGAGCGTTCCTCAATGTCATAATCTCTTCCACCCACGATTGTGAAGTCTCATCATTAATATCATGCTGAGAAGACAAGGTGAGTTTACCAATAATCTCATCTGTATTTCTTTCTAGAAAATCTGAGATTGTATCTGAATAATAATATCTTGTAGCTGCCATTTTTATGTAGCTGTTTCACAGGAGAACAGGATTTACTACTTAATATAAAAGTTGTTTCCAGCCATTTCTGTGGTCTATTTAATTTTTTCTAAAAGATCTATTTTGATGCAAGAATTATATATTTTCCTTAGAATCAAGATAGGTTGAAACGATTTTAAACCATTCGTTCAATGACATTTTTACGTAATAGTCACCGAATTGGTTCATACATGCTGAAACTATAGACAATTTAGAACTATCATCCATAGAATCAATGAGCAATTTGACTGATGCATCATTATGCACATTAGATAATTTGCCTAATACGTCCTCTTTTGGTTTGTTGCCATTTTCTTGCATAGGAGTATCATCTTCCTTTTCGTTTTGCATTTCTGGGAAATGCTGTGTAATCATTTGAAAGAAAGAGATGATATCTTGTCTCTTAAACAACACAAATTTATCTCCATTGCTTAAACATTCCTCCCTAATTTCACCCTCTTTTACACTTTGCTGAATGGATAGACGACTATAGAAAGATACATAGCTCTTCTTATTCAATCTATTTTTTACTTTATGCGGTTCCCAGCATACGTAAACGTCGTTTTCTAAATCATAGCCTAAAAAAAGAAAGGGAATATTACTTGCTTTTACTGAATCAAATTCAGGGCGCTGTGGCAGTTGTGATCTTTGGTGTTCTATAGGATGAGGTCCTCCTTCAGGCGAAACACATTTAAAGAACAAATAGTATTCTTCGCCATCTATTGAAATATGACATACAGTAGCTTTTGGCTCAGAAAGTAATTTGAATCCAGAATAACTTTTTATAGTATCTGTAAAATTCTGAGCTAATTCATAACTTCTTGGATAGGATTTTCTGGCCATAAATCATAAGAATTTAATGGTGAGCAATGTTAGCATTTTCGAATAGAATCGATTTGATATCTCCATTGTATTCCTTTACTTCTTTCATGCATACAGAGAAACTAACGCGGCTTAACTGCTCTGGAATATCCTCTTTTTTAATGCATGGAATAGAGGTGTGATTGTACCATTTTATACTAGAATGCGCGTATTCAAGATCGTATTTAGCACTTTTAGTCTCTTCAATATGTCCGCTAATAGTCTCTATGACTATAGCTTTTAATTTTAAGAATAAGTCAGTATCAGTTATTTTAGACGCTATTTTATCAACCAAATCAAAGACGTTTAAACCTAATCCTGAGGGCAGTACGACGATGGAAGCAACTAGAAGATTGCTGCCTTCGTTAGGCTGAAGTTGTTCTACTGCAAAATGATGCGTTCTAGACTCATTGCCTGTTGATTTTATTTCAATTTTGTCGTTGCAGTCATTAAAATCATATTTGTCTTCAGGAGACTCATGCCAAGATTTAATCATATACTCACAATCCTTGGATTGTAGTATAACAAGTAATTCTGCCCATAATCCTTTAATGGTTTCTTTAGAAATTTGTGCCGAAGAAGTAAACAGACTGATAATCTTGCTTATTTCTAACTTCAACGCCTCTACCGATGGCTGCTTGGGGAGCCTTTTCAATATTAAATAGGTCAATTCCAAGAAGTACTTTTGTATATCTATGTTTAGTGAATTAAGTTGAATGATACAATACTTTTTATTTTTGATGACATCATTGTCATTTAGACAGCAGTTGCGATTGAAGTTAACTTTGAACATCTTAAGGTTAATGTCCGTGGTCATCTTATTGTCTATGCATTCAACAAATAGCACAGGTCCTCCAAAAGATGATATGCCTAATCTATGGGGCATCTGATCATCTAAGGTATCAACTACAAAAGAGTCACCCTCTGCACTTGGTGAGAGATTCTTGAATTTATCGTACAGTATTTCTTGAATATCAGTCATCATAATCATCTTCATTTGCGTCTTCGATACCAATAAAGGAATTTGATATATCCATCGGATAATAGAAAGACAGGTTATACAAATTGGTTTTATGCCATTTACTGAGTGGATGATCAATTTCAATATGATGAATTTGAACTGAAACGCTATCATCCATTTTGATGTTATCATCGCCAGGGTAAGAACCATTTGCTGCGCGACCAGCCATTAGGTTAATTGGTCTATCTTGATCTTTTTCTAATTTACGCGTTCTTAATTGTCCTGTTCCTTCCGCAGCATATGCCATTTGGAAGATATAAATATAATCAATGTTCCTAATGTTTTTTAGATAAGACAGGTATTGGATGGTAACTATCTTTCTAGTGATATTAGGTACGTCACCGAATTTTACTTCCTTGAAAAAAGAGATAAACCGATCTATTGGGCAGCGGAAATAGCGATGGTTACGTTTAGGATTTCCGTCGTAATCATAGAATAATACGAATTGATCACTGGCTATTCCTTTGAGGAATGATTCAAACTTGGTTTTGTTTTCACTGGCATAATCTAAACTTCGCATTTGTTTCCAGCCTGTCATTTTTGTTCTTATGACATCATTAGACAATATGTTAGACCTTGTGGGATTGAGCGTTTCAGCAAGAAGCATAGAAGAACGGTGACGGTGAAAATCCTCTAGTGATTCGCACTGCTTTAGATTGGCTCTTAGTACTTCTTCGTGATCCACATAGTCATTATACTCTTGAATGCTTTTTATAGGCAGGAATACTCTACATATATCAAGATAAGCTTTCTTGTAACCAAAAAATCGACAACGCTGCTCTATTGTATCGGCTGTTGCTTTTCCCTTAGGGGTACGTGGCATGTAGGTCATAGAGAGATTCTCAACGGTAAATCCTCGATTCAACATGTCTGCTCCGACTAAAATATGTGCTTTGTCTGACTTCCAATCTACATCATTCTCGCTATTCCCCTGAATGAGATGAATTTTTGTGTAAAGTATAACTTTTGGGATAATGGAAATTACTTCTTCAAAAGATGTCTTTGTTGATATTTTAGAAACAATATTGTTGTAAGATTTTTCCATAGTTTTCTTATAAATTACCAGGCTTGGATCTCCTTCTTGTGCTGATGCAAAATCCATGAGTTTTTGGATATAATATGAAATCCACTTAGCAAATTTCTCATTACTTTCCCTTTTCCCATCTATGTGAACCATCATAGAAAGAAACTTCATTGATTTTTGAAGGAAGACCTTAATAGCAACACTTATGAGGAACTCTCGAATAGCTTCTTCCAATGATGCTGGTAAAGAAGTTAGTATATTGTCTTTGCTATATACTTCCTCGTTAGGAATAACTTGAATGATATCACGATCTTTCTCTTTGAAGAAAACCTTACCTCCTGTATATCCCTTTCCTGGTGTTAACACCGTGTGATATTTAGGAGAAAGAATGTCATTATTATCGATTAGGAATGCTGCTTGCGGAGTAGCTGTATATTGAACATAGGAATGGCTAGGAAGCGACTTCTTAAGATTGATAATAGCTGAATATGTTCGGCTATATTCATCTTCTTCCCATTCTCCTTTCGTTCTTGCGTTCTTTCTTGCGTAGGTATTAAAACTAGATTGATCAGCTTCATCATCTATTATTATAGCACCCATCTTCTCAATAACAGGAGCAATGTCATTAAAAATATCCGCGAGCCTATTTATATGCATGTAATGTTTCAGTATGGGAAATAGCAAAACTTCTTTTGTTTTGGTCAAGAAATTACTGACATTATTTGCTACGTTCACATCTTTATCAATATCTGAATATAGCCTATAGGTATCACTTTCGTCAACTTCTAAATCATTCCGAAGACGTTTAGTGGTTTGGCTTTGTAGGTTAGTTTTAGTACCTGTGAGGTAAATAACGATACGATAACCATTATCTGCGGCCAAAGCTGTTAAGGTAGTAAAAGAAAGCGTTTTTCCACTTTGCACATAACCTACAGCTATATTTGTAATATCAGATTTCACTCCAGGTGCTATACATTTTCTGAGTATATGCATAGCTTCATCAATGACTATTGTCTTGCCTTCGTCATCAAGTTTAGTCTGGCTAGACATAAAGGCGAGCGTATTGTTTCCTATGTTCACCTTATGTTCATCTGTTTGATTATTAATGATTTTAATTGTAGACATGTCTTCCTAATATTAGAGTTTATGATTAAATTCGTCCAAATAATTTATTGAATTTATTCCTGAATTCTCCTCCAGCAGCAGAACCATCACCTGTTAGAGAAAATTCTGAAGCTACCATGGTTTTTAATATTTCTGTAATTATAGTCATGCCATCTTTCCCTGATAGTTGATCCCCATATTTTTCAAATAATGGGTGGCTCAAATTAAGAACAACTTCATATTCATCAGGATTGTTTAAGATTCTTAGAGTGTAGAATTCGTGACAGGATGGACGATTTTCGCATAACAAACTTAATCGAAAAACCTTACTAGATGATAACTTTACAATCACAGATTGCGCTTCAATAGCGATTTCTTCTATTGTAGCTGTTTCTTCTGAAATATTTTGGATGCTATTGGCGTTAGGTGATTCAGATTCCTCTTTTATTTCTTCTTCTATTTGGGTCTCCTCTTTAACTGTGCCCATTGCTTCTGCAATATTTCTTACGAGTTCCTCTCCGACGTTTCTCTTTTCTTTTGCAGTCTTTGGCTTTGTGTAGTTTTGAGCTTGCCCAAAAAGGTCCATATTCTTGTCTTCTGAAATATATTCCTTTAGCATCATTATAAAGGAGTGGAAGTCGTCATCTTCTTGAAACGAATTCTTAGTAAAACTGACTTCAAATCCTTCTAAATGCAATTCACCAAAAATACGTTTGTGACGGGGACTTCCAGACTGTCCACTCAATTCCGACGGACGATATCTATCATCGTAACTACTACCGATGACACGTCCGCGTCTAAACAATAAAAAGCCATTATCCACATCTGTACTCATTGTCTCAAGAATACCGATGAATCCATCAACTTTATACAATCCTTCACCATATGGTCGTGGTGCTGAGAAATGAATTTCTTTTTGCCAAAGCACAGATTCTCCTTTAGGATCTTTATAGTACGGCGCATTTAAGACCTTCAATTCCTTTATTTGCAGATATTCTCCATTGATGATAATATCCACTAGCCCTTCTCTCAAATACTTTGTATAAATGCTGGCTATGTGCTTCTTTATATATGCTATTTGTCGAGAAGTGGGCCTGTTTAGAGATAGGTTCTTTAAAGTGATAACAGTATAGTGGTCTTCTATTTTTGCACTTTCTTCTAATACGGGCAATTCTGTTTCTTGACGTTCAGTTACTTCCTTAATATTGAAAGTCATTGTCTTTTTTACAGGTTCGCCATAAGCCGAAGTAACAACAGACCAAATATCTGAAAGCCAGATTGACGAAACTTTCATACCCATACCAAACTCATTTAACCCTTTAGCGTCTAATGGGATATTGGCTAGCTCAAAAGCTCGTTGATAGTTATCTTCAGTTATGCCATAAGCATTGTCAGTAATGACTATAGAATCATCACTGATAGATAATTCAACTGTCAATTTCCCCTTAGGGTTGATTTCCTGAAGAGTCTCTTTATGATCTAAAAAACTTTGAATTGAATTATCAATATACTCTGCAAGAGCGTTCCAAACTTTATTGTTTATATATCGAAAAGCCGAATATACTAAAGGCTTAGTTGCGATGGATACATTATTTGCCATAATCTAATAAATTTGTAGCAATTTTCTTTACTATTTCTACATTAACAGCATTCCCTAGTGCTTCAAAACATCTACTAGGGGATAGTGAAAAGTCATCATCACCAAATTTTAATTGTTGCATTCCTTGCAAGGCTGCTGCTTCTTTGATGGTCATATATCTGCCATGATATACTTTACCACTTTTATTAACGTCAATCCAAGGGAATATAGGAGTTTGTGTACCCACTAGGTTTAGCGCTGGCGAGTAGGTAGGCATCTTGATTCGTATGCCGCTCGCCCTAAACTGGATAATCTTATCCTTTAATGTAGGGGTTGCTTTATCACAATTCCATTCCATTTTTTGATGACTATTCTCCAAAGAAATAATTTTTTTTATCCATTCATCAAGCCATGCTTTATGTTTAAGATAAAAACTTCTATTACTTGCAATATATTTCTTTTTCCATATCGGAAGAACTCCTGCAGGCTTTGCATCCTTTTTAGTTGTTCTATCCATGGCAGGTTTCCGCACATAAGAGGGTAGTTGCATAAGACAATCCTCTTTAGTAATACCATTTATTTCTTGTCCAAAACGCCCTTTAAACCCACAAAGTTCTTCTTTTGTTTGTATTGCAGGGTCTTTTTCTTCGTACGGATATGTAGCACCGAATTCCATAGCCCATACAGGAAAACGAGGAATAGAATCGCCGTGCTGAATAGTCTTCTGAATAAACTCTTCCCACAATTCTAAAATCTCAGATTTATCTTCACATATAGGTACTACATGCGTATCGTTCTCATCAATAATTGAACGTATGTCACATGTTACTTTTTTATTGGCTTTCGGAAAAGAAAAATATTCAAGTTTCCCTTTCTCCTTAAGTTGACAAACTATGTATATTCTTTTTCTATGCTGTGGAATACCAAATTCGTGCGGGGAGATAATCTCTGAGCGTACATCATAACCAATACACTCTAATTTTTCTTGAATAACTTTCCAAGTATTACCATTATCATGTCCTTTTAGATTGGATACATTTTCAAGGAGAACGTAACGAGGTCTTTTAGCTTCAAGGATAGCACAGATATAATCAAATAAATTTCCTCTGTTTTTGCTGTCGTCAAATCCTTCTCTATACCCTGCTTGACTAAACGGTTGACAGGGAAAACCTGCACAAAGGATATCGTGTGATGGAATGTCTTTAATATCGACCTGCGTGATATCTCCATCAATTTTCACTTCTGGGTAATTGATGGAGTATAAACGACGCAAATCTTCTTTTATTTCGCTGGCATATACACATGTGCATCCAAGTTGTTCTAAGGCTGTATGAAAGCCACCTAATCCAGCGAATAGATCTATAAACTTATAATTGACTGGTCTCATTGTTTTGTCTAATGAAGAAATTAAAAACTTCCTTTTGAGAAATTTTTTCCCTTGATAAGTTCTCTAGTATCTATTTCTAAGATATCAGCGATTCGATCAAGTACAGGAAGTGTTGGTTGAGTGATATTTGAACACCATTTACTAACAGTTACAGAGGAAACTCCCAATTGGTGAGATAACCACAAACCCGTACGTTTCTTTTCTGCTAATACTACTTTCAACCGGTTTAATTCCATAAGTTTTATATTTAAATTCTTAAATTCTAAAGCAAATATAGTAAATATATTGTTTATGACAAAGATTTCTCTTTGAGGTCATGTTCTTCAAATGGTGATTTGCTCGATGGCTTTACCGAACACAGGTTGACGCTTGTGGAAGTAGAGTCATCGAATGATATTGGTGGTTGGTTCACAGATGTTGGTCACCACTTCCGACTTATCGTATTGCATGCGATGCCGGAATGACGACCTTTTGGGGATGGATGTGCCATCCGATTTGCTCCGTGTCTGCGACACCAAGTAAAGCTCGGCTGATTGGCTTTGGTTACGAATGGAAAATCCAGTCCATTGACACTGTGAGAAGCAGCAGGGTTTCTCTTCGCTCCACTCAGCTGTTTCTCACAGTGTCAATGAGGTTGGGCAGCTGGTCTTCAAGCGGAAACTTGCTCGATGGCTCTACCGAACGCAGGCTGACGCTTGCAGAAGTAGAGCCATCGAATGGTTTGAACAGTTGGCTCACAGATGTTGGCCACCACTTCCGACTAATCGTATTTCATGCGATGCCGGATGTGACGACCTTTTTGGGAAATGCGCCATCCGTTTTGCTCCGTGTCTGCAACACCAAGCAATTCCGGCTGATTGGCTTTGGCAACAAGTGGAGGAGTTCAGTCCATTGACACAGAGAGAAGCAGCAGGGTTTCACTTCGTTCGACTCAGCTGTTTCTCACAGTGTCAATGAGGTTGGAAAGATGAGGCTTCAAACGATGATTTGCACGATGGCTCTACCTAACGCAGGCTAACGCTTGCGGAAGTAGAGCCATCGAATGTTATAGGCGGTTGGCTCACAGATGTTGGCCGCCACTTTCGACTAATCGTATTGCATGCGATGCCGGAAGTGACGGCCTTTTTGGGAAGGATATGCCATCCGGTTTGCTCCGTGTCAGTGACACCAAGCAAAACTCGGCTGAATGGATTTTGCGATAAGCGGGGGACTCCAGTCCGTTGCCATAGAGAGAACCTGCAAGGCTTCACTTTGCAGGTTCTCACAACGGCAACGATTTTCGGGAGGACGTTACTTCGTAAGGGTTTGGACGTTAGGTCGCTCAGGCTTGTTCGTACTAACGTACACCCATTATACATTAGTACATGAAGGCTTGAACGAAGTAACGTGTTCGGCGGCTTGTACTAAGGTACTTTTCCCTTGGAGTTAGGCAGAGTGGAGTGTCTGGTAAATCCTTGGAGCTTCCCGGTCTTTTTACGTTTTCTCGTGCAAAGGTACTGCGGACGGGAGAAACGTCAAGTGCCGCTTACGCTTTCGGACGGAGTACTTTCCGGCAGCCTTTCACAATTTGTGCCAAATTGGGTATTCCGTAAAGTTCTCTGTCCTCACACTTGCCTTATTCTCCCCGGTGTCCGCAGTGAGGGGATGCACGTAAAACGGTTTTCCCGACCAAGAAGCTCTAAAGGGCTTCACAAGAGGGAAAAGAATCGGATTCGTAATCATCAAAAATATTTGTTATGGACTATTCAGAATTGTCCGGAGCAACCATCTCCGAACGTGACAAGGCTTTTGCCCAAGAGTTCGC
>ULPW01030757.1_pt1 | contig 16440 bp, 24 predicted proteins | sample 1953871 | NCBI WGS metagenome assembly ULPW01 (sample SAMEA4835639, study PRJEB28245) | human gut metagenome | biome: gut microbiome; material: fecal sample | place: Denmark | collected 2008 | reverse complement strand
CCGCCGATAAATTCGAGTGCTGTAGTGCCGTTTTTCCAGCTATTGGCAACTTCCTGCAACAGTACGATGTCAACCTTGCCAGCGCCCACCCAACGAGCGCGGATAACTGCCCTGCGATCCTCAAGGCTCTGCCCTGCTCTTGGAATAATGCCTAGCTCGTATTCGTAATATTTAATCGCCTGCTCTGTAGCAGTGTCGAAAAAATTATTGTTATAAATCTCATCGACCGTTGTAGCTAGGTTATCCAGGTTAAGCCCTACGCTGTTAAAAAGCTCGTTAATCCATTTATCTGCCCTATATAGCTGGTGTAGGGTTTTAATGCAGTATTCTTTGCTCTTAAACATTTAGGTTCACGCCCTTCAGTACAGCTACATTTTTATCAGGGACGGCAACTCTATCTGTGTTGCCATTGACTTTAAGGCCATAATAATCGCTCACGCCATCTGTGCTGATAATGATATTACCAATCTTAGCAGCGGAAACATATTCTGCATTTAGTGCTACGCTTGCAAGATATTTTTTGATAGCCTTTTCAACATTGGCTTTGATAACGTCAAGCTGTACAGTGTTGTCTAGGATAATTGTAGCAACAACATTAATATCCAATCCCACCGCTGCAGTAACAGTACAGTAAGCTCCTATGGGAGCCTCGCCCATGCCAGTACCTGCACTATTAGGATCTATATAATCTTGGCAACGCTTTACTGTTTCGCTGTTGGGTACAAGGCCGTTATCATCGACAATAACTACTTGTACTGTGTTATCACCTTTCCAGAGCGGATACACTTTACAATCGCCTACGCCTTCTACTTCTCTAGCCCAACGTCGATAGTGTGCGATGTTGCCGCTTGTAGCAGGCTCTCTGAGCGCTTCATAATAACGTTGGCGCAGGCTTGTATCTGTTTCAGCTTCGTAGCCGTCTACAGTGGGCTTATCGTTGGTAATCTTTGCAATGCCGGGAATAGTTACAGGCATTTCCACAATGGTTCCTGTAGCAACATTGCCAGCGATGCCAGGGACAACAGCTTCTACCATTACTGTATCGTTTTCTGCTACAGTTTTGGTTTCTGCGGCCTTAAATTCAATGCCGCCAGATGTAGAAAATAATGCACCTTTTACAATCTCGCCTGCACCTCTAACAATCTTGATTGTGCCGATAGCGGCGGTAGCAGCTTTTCGGTTGATACCCTTGCGCTGGTAAACAAAACGCTCCAAATCTACACCTGTAAGGTTATCAACGTCCTGTTTATATTCCAGGTCGAAAACTTTATCCCACACACGCTTAATGCCGAATGCAGTAGCTTTTAGAATATCCCATGTAGGAAAGCCTTCCGTTTTTTGATATGTATCGGACACATTCCCCAAGAGCTCATCGTGCACTTTTTCTACGGTAGCGTTTTTCAACTCACTCGCCACTAATAACTACCTCCTCTCCTGTGTTCGTCTTAACAGTAAAACTAAACGTACCTTTGTCAAAATTCCATTTACTCACGCTGACTACATCAGGACATTTCATTAAAATACCTTCATTAATACGACGCATTATTTCAGCCACCTGATATCCTCTAGGCAAGCGGTAACCAACGAGTCCGCTAGTGTCTATGCCGAACTTCTCAGTATATACAGCGTATTTATTGATTTCAGTTCGGATATACAGCTCAATCCACTGCTTAATTGCATCAATCTTGCTAGGCTCCCTTAGCTTACCGTCTTCAACAACAAATTCGTTTTTCGTATAGTCAAAGGCGATGCTACGGCCGATAGTGCCTTGCTTGTTTTCCTGCTCCTCGTTGCCAGCAATAGAAATATTAAAATTAACATCACTGGGAAACATCAGCTCACCCCTCTTAAAATATCCACAACAAAATAGTGCTGCTCGCTTTGATCTGGAACTACCATTACATAATCGCCAACCTTCCATACCTCGTTAAGGTGTACCCTGCCGCTTGCCTCGATGTCGCCGTTTGCAGAATAACTGCCACCTCCGGGCTTGCAGGATACTGAAATACTACCGCTCTGGCTTTGGGTAGCAACATAATCTCTAAATGTAGTTTCACGTTCCAATATCTGATTACAGATATAAATCTGCTCTGCCTGCAACATAAACTTGCCATCTTGTATGCTTATAATCACAGGCGCCAGACTTTCCACCTTGCCGATGCAGGCGCCTAAAGGCTTTGGATTTTCTCGTTCTTTAAAAAGCTCTGCTAACTTATATTCCCAATCCTTCAACGCCTACACCTCCAAATTGAGCTCCATAATATGGTTAAGGCCATCGTATCGATGGTTACAATTCTTAACTAAAAACGCACCTGCCAAATTAATCTCTGGCTGATTAAATACGAGCGTTCTTCCTGCTCGCACTGCATCATCACCAAAGAGAGTGATTTGAAAAGTGCGCTTTACTTTGTTAAGGTTTTTCAATTTTTGTTTAGCGATGTTAGATGCCTGGGAATTGTTTTTATCGTCCAACTTTTCCACCTTGGTAAGCAGGCCGTACTTTGCGATAGTCTCGCTATCCTCAGCAGTAGCTCTGATAGTAGCGTTTTTTTCACAACTGGAAGCAATCAATACTCTTGTAGCCATTTCTTCGATGGAATAACTGGAACGAAAAGAACCGGGAATATCTGCAGGATTAAAGCCAGTACCTCCAGCAGGCTTGTAATATGCAGTAACAATTAAATCTTCATATTTTTCAATATAAAGCTTGTTTTCGCGTACTTCTAAACGATATTTGCTTCCCGTTTCGTTCTCGCCCATGGCAAGTAAGTCCCTGATAATATCGGAGATTTTTCTACCATTGTAGATTTTCTTAACATCTGTACTGATATCGCAAATAGAACCAATAGGAATATCATTCTCACTACAAAGCTTTTTGATAGCATCACTCACGCTAATGCTATTAAATTGAATAATTGCCTCGGATTTGTTTAGATAAAAGCCGTAATCATAGGCTCTGTAGCTATATTCTGTCAAACTAGTACGATCGTAACCAACAATAATTCCGTTGAAAACCTGCTTGCCGTCGCTGAGGAATGTTACCTTTGTTCCAATCGGTAATTCTTTGCCGCTTAAATTCTTGTCAAGAGGATTACTGAGTAACTTGAAATCAAAACTCATCCCTAACGCCCTGATGTTATCCGCCCTGCTATACGCTCCTGTATGAGCAGTTATATCCTGCCAAGCCCCATTGATATTAGCCATCAATGTAATCACGATGCCAAGCCTCCTAGCGGGACTATAGAACGATATTCTACAAGCTCCATACGATAATGATAGTCCTTAACATTATCAATGTAGTAATCAAAACTATTGATTAAGCAGGACATATTTAGATAAACAGAGCCGTCGGAATAAGCTATAACAATGCGTGCTACGTTATTGTTTGCACGGCAATTATACACGAAGTTAATAATCTCGCCAGATGTGCTACCTAATGGATTGGCAAAAGGATATTTACTAACATCCACTGGTAGCAATCCGCTTAGAGTTACTTTTCTTAAGCCCATTGTACCCATAACGCTCATGGTCCCCAATACGCTCTCAAACGTTTCGTTGTTTTGCGGATTGCTTACCTCAGGCAAATCAGCAGGGGCCAGAGGCAGAACAACGGCGCCGTTTTTAGCGGTTAAAACGATACTTGCCTTGCTACCTACGCCCATTTTAGCCGTTACAAGACGGCTTACAATCATATTTAAAATGCTGCTCATTGTTCCACCTCCTATACGTTGGCTAACGCAGTCATCAAACGTTCACTGATTGCGTTGCCACATTCATTATAAAAATCCTCGTTGCCAATCACGTTGCCCGAAATGTTTAGATTAATAGTAATGTTGGATTTACCAACAACCGCCTGCTTAGCCAAATCGTGTGGTATAATTTGAGATCCGGACGGCAGATTGATTAACTCCCCTCTGTTGCCTTCGTTAACATAGGTTTGTCCGCCTTTAAAATAGCTAGTACCTAACGCATTGTGAGGAGCTTCTCCGCCTCCAAAGAGCGGTTTATCTTTCCATTGCTGGAATGCCTGATAGGCGCCCTTCATAGTTTCCCAGGCTCTTTTTACAGATTCAGTAACCTTATCCCAGTTTTTCCATAACACAACAATGCCAGCAACAAGCAAGCCGATTGCTGCAGAAATAAGGCCTATGGGATTGGCTAACATAACCGCATTAAATGCAGCCATTGCCGTTGTAGCGCCACCTAGCGCCGTTGTTACTGCAGTAATAACTCCTGCAATCTTAAACGCCGCCAAACCTGCGCCTATTCCGCTCAGTACGCCTATAACAATATCGCCGTTGTCAACCAGCCATGTAAAGCCATCAATCAGCACAGGCAAGGCGGTAATAAGGCCGTCAGCAAGCGCCTTGACCACAATGCCTATGGAAGCGCCTAAGTGGTTAAAACTAGCAGATAACTCGCCATTACTAATAGAGTTATTTAATTCTCCCAAACTGCTATTGACGTCAAATAACGCTTCGGTAAGTGGCTTTTTAAACTTATCATAAATAGAAATGCCGATGCCCTCTGTTACTGATTGAAATTGCTTAAACTGGCCTTGCAAGTTGTTTTGCATAGTCTTTGCCATATTGGCAGCGGCACCATTGGAGTTGTTGATAGATTTAGATAATTTATCAAAATCACTATCCGAGGCATTGACTAATGCCAAAAATCCGCTCATTGCCTCCTGCCCTGCCATTGCAGAAGCATATTCAGCCTTTTCAGAATCAGATAATTTACTAAAGGCTTTGCGTAAATCTAACAATGTTTCATTTAATGGTTTAACAGTGCCATCAGCATTTTTTACGTTAATACCTAATCTAGCCATAGCGTTAGCCGCTTCTTTTGGCGGATTGATCAACCTTGTAAATGTGGACCGTAAGGCAGTACCTGCTTGTTCGCCCTTGATGCCTGCATTAGCCATTAACCCTATAGCAAGAGCTACATCTTCGACGCTATACTTCAAAGAGCCAGCTAATGGAGCTACATATTTAAATGTATATCCCATAAGGCCTACGTTAGTATTTGCGTTGCTGGAAGCCGCTGCCAATACGTCAGCAAATCGTCCAGAATCCTGGGCGCTCATACCAAAAGCAGTTAAAGCGTCAGTAACAATATCGGATACGCTAGCAAGCTCTTCACCAGAAGCCGCCGCAAGGTCCATAATGCCCTTAATGCCGTTTAACATCTCGGTATCCTTCCAACCAGCCATTGCCATATATTGCATAGCCTGAGCCGCTTCGGATGCACTAAATTGAGTAGTAGCGCCCATCTCTTTAGCTTTAGCGGTTAATTTTTCAAGAGCACTACCAGAAGCACCTGAAATGGCTTGTACCTTGCTCATTGCCGCTTCAAATTCAGAGCCTACGCTTACACTATAGCTTGCTAACGCCGCCATAGAGCCAACTAACACAGTGCCTGCATATTTAGCAAGGGAACCTAACGCACTAGCTCCTGCCTTGCCATAATTTACCAGGGCATTTTGAGAGCGTTTTAATTGTTTCTCCTGCTCTTTAGTTAGATTGGTGATTTTCTTCATCGGCGCAGAAAATCGGTCCTGCAGGCTCATTAAGACGTTAATATTTTTGCTCGCCATATTTTTTTGCTTCCTCCTCTCTTGTTAAAATCATACTCGCCATTAAAAACAACATTTCTGTAGAAGTCATAGCCACTAATTCTTTCAGGCTATGCCCTCGTTCCAAGTAATAATGGATTGTATAAAGCTCCGTATCGGAGCTAATCAGTTTTTTAGTTCTTCGATAGCACCATTATCGTTGATACCGTACATTGCACCAATCTCATCGCCCAGTGCAGTAATTGCAGTCAAATTCTGTTCGAAAAGCAAAGTAACGATATCGGTAGGCTCTGCTACTTCGTATACTTCCTGCAATTGTTTGTTTTGGAATAACGGCACAGACATATAAATCAGCTCTTTGTAGAGCTCGAATTTACCGCCAAGGGAATCGTCATCTTTGTATTTGTCAATTAACTGCAGCACCTTGGCAAGCGGCAGTTTTTCAACAGTCAAGGTCATATTGAGAACGGGTACTACAATTTCTTTGACTGCCATTTTTGCCTTCATTGCTTGTGCTTTGCGTTCTAAAAGTGCTTCTAATGTAGCTTTTTCCATAATAGCCTCCTATAAGAAAACTCCCTATCTAATTAAAGATAGGGAGCCATTCAATCAAATCAAATCGATATAGTGATAGCCGCCTGCTTTAAATGGAACAGATTCCTCTGCAATAGAAGCATTGGTAAACGCTAGCAAAGCAAATTCGTCCAGAGTTACATCGTAAATTTCAATTCTTTCAGAGCCGTTAGAATCTGGATCAGCAACAGAACCTACGATTTTAATTTTAGGTAATACGCCTGTTTCAAGGCCATCGCCAATAGTGCGAGCAATAAAGCTATCAATTTTGTGTAATACCATAGTGCCAGCAAGAGAGTATCCTACCATACGTTGTTGTTGGCAGAGCTCGCCGTTAATATCAACAGTTTCGTAATTGATAGTAGCTTTAATCTCAAAGCTTTTAACATTGGCAATGTTTTGGCCGTTGATATACAGACGACCAAAGGTGCCACGAATGATTTTGTTAGTTACATCAGCCATTACTCAGCACCTCCTATTCCATCTCAATTTCAAATTTCAGATCTTCAATAGCATCCAAAATCTTGATGTTGCCTTGTAAAAATACTGTGGATTTGTAGGTCATATTTTTAACCTTGTTTTCGTCCCAGTCAATCGCCTCGGTTTTGCCGATTGCAAGCCACGCATTACGTTGTGCTTCTACGTTGACATAACAGATATTCTTATAAGCAGGCTCAAGGATTTCCTCTTTAGCCAACTGGCGGAAATAAGCATTAACGGCACTGATAAACTGACATTGATTATCGTAGCTGTTTTTGTATTTGCCTACATAGGATTCCTTAAAGGTGCTATAAATATCTTCAATGATGAGATTCATAGATTCAACAATGATGATTTTGCGCATATCCTCGGTATCGGTGCTGGTAATGCTAGTTAAAGAGTTGACGCCACGTGCAATCTTGATAACGTCATCATCTTTAAACAAAACCAGATAACCCTTATCAATCCAAGAGTTAATATCGTTGGATACGTTGATAAAGCTTGTATCTACGCCGTCAATATCTTCCAGCTCATAATATGTGCAGGAACGATTCATCGGCAGGTTTGCCAAGATACTGGCAAGGCGTGGCAGATATTGCACCATAGCTACATCAGCATCAGTATCAATATCGTGTACCTTAGCATTTTTTACGTTAACTACATACTTGCTATCAGCGGTAGTAGCATTAGCTACAACAGCTACATATTTACGGCCCTTAGATTGCTTATTTTTAGTGATTACATAGTTAACAAGCTCTTGCTGGATGTCATCTTTAATCACACAAACATAGTTGTACTTAAGGCCCTCCATAGCAGGAGCGAATGCGCTCATATCAGTTGCAGTAGGTGCCGCAATGACGTGTACCTTGTTAACAGGTACCAGGAACGCTCTTTTAATAGCAGCCAAATTCTCTGCTGTGTATTCTTCTGCAACAATCTCGTTTTCATAACGATAGGTGCGAGTTCTCAATTCTTTGGCAGTAGTATCCACGCACAAAATCAGCAGGACGCCACGCTTGGAACGGGAAATAGCAGTAATCGCTTTTTGGGAAAATGTGATATCAATATCGGGAAGACCGATTTTACCCATTTTTCAACCTCCTTATTCGTTTACACCAATATCAGCCTCTAAAGTATCAATGAGCGGATATTCGTTAGTATCAGGAATCCCCTGCACTAACTCTGTGGTCATTGAGCACATCAGAGATTTATCGGCTTTTATAACCTCAGTTCTCACATCGTCAAAAACAACATGAGCTACAACCTTGCCGTTCATATCAGCAATAGGCAAAGGCTCTGAGAGTGATTTTACAAGCTCACTGTTAACATCTAGAAGCCTTAAAAAGCCCTCATAGATATCTTCGGCAAAAAAATCTATCTCTATATCAGCCGTTTCCTTTACCAAAGCACTTGTAACCTTTTCGGTTACCAAGCCCTCTACATCAATAAAATAGCAAGGACGAGGAAAACCCTCGTTTAAATCCCTATCCACAACAGGGAAATCAGGGAATTTCTTTTCAATCAGCAGGGATAAGGCCCTGATGATATCAATTACAGATAACATTAGCCGATACCCCTTTCCAGTAAATCATCCACAAATTTTTCAGCTAAATCAGCAAACTTGCTACCAAAATCTTTAGCAGCTCTGCCTGCAATATGCCTGCCTTTTACATAATTGCCTTTAAAGCGTTTACTTGGAGCATGGCCAACGGCTTTATGACCGTATTCAATCAGCTGAGCGTGAGGAGCTGTATTTTTCACACGCACCTGATATTCAGTGCCCTGATATATGTAAGCACGCCCACGGCTAAGTCCTTTAAGCAGATTGCCTGTACGCTTCTTGGTATTACGCTTATATGATTTTCTCATATCTCTACGGAGCGCATTGCCTGCTCTCTGCATCAATTTTTTAGCTTCTTTAGGCATATCCTGCTCAACCATTTTCAACATATTTACGTTAAACTCGGATAATTCGCTAAAGTCTAAATCTACAGTAGCCATCAGATAAGCACCTCGCAGAAAATCTCTAAGCGTTCATGGTCGAGATATGGATCCATAATGTAAAGAATGTTGTAGCGCACGCCATCATAGATAAACCACATATCAGGAGTAATATCTGTGCAGTACCTCATAACTATTTTATGTGTGGTACGCGATAAAGTAGTTTCTGCGGTTCTGCCAGATAAAAGGCTTCCTGTTTGCGGAATAACTCCTGCATACGCTGTTCTGTACAATTTATCCTCTTGCGGATATTGGCCTAAGCGGTCCTTTACTGTGCTTTTTACGTTGTGCCATATCTCTTTTTTTTTGTTAAGCATACTGGATAAGCGTTTATCTTGTTTTCTAAACACGTTATCACCGCCTTAAAAGAAGTTAGTGCAATGAGAACCTAAGATTTGAGCTACAGTAGGATTAACCTGAATGCCAGTCATTGTGTATGCTCTGACATCAAACATATCAGCACATATAGCCATTGCGGCAATGGTAACATCCTCGTATTGGTCTAAATCGTCCAAAGTACGTCCAGTATAGCTAGTGATATAGCTTTTAGCAGCAGGCAGTGCAATATCGGTTATATAGGCAGCATTTTCGGCAGTTTCATCTGCTCTGATGTAGCTTAAAACACTATTTGTCGTCAGCTGGCTTAGTTTCATTTTTAGCCACCGCCTTTTTACGTTTTGCAGGTACAGGAATTGCTTCGATGTAGCCAGCCGCTAACAAATCGTTAGCGACCGCTTTATCATCGATTACAATAATTTGACCAGGAACACCGCATACAAGGCCAGCAAAGCTAACTAATGCTTTATATTCCATGGTGCACTCCTATTAGGCAGGCATTGCCAGAACAGCTACTTTTTGAGATTCAATAACCTTGGTATCAACTTCAAACCAGGTTACCACACCAACTGCGTGCTCATCAGCGTATTTTTCGTGCAGCATTTGCATTTCAATGCCAGGGCGCAGATTGGAGAACAGGCCAGACATATCGCCGTAAACGATAGGTTTAGCAGATGCGCCGATTTTAGCCATATTGTCAGAGAGGTAAACAGGTTTACCAAGCAGAGTAAAGCCAAAACCTTTAGTGATGTCGTCTTGCAGCAGATAACGGCCATCGTTATCTTTCAGTTTACGCAGAATACCCAAGGTATTGGTATTTAAAATCCAGCAAGCATTAGCCTGATATTGTTGAGGAATAAGCAGTTGAAGGTCAATCAGCTCATCAGCAGTAATTGCAGAATTAGCTTTAGTGGTTACTTTTTGGGTTGCACCGGTAACAACGCCCTGGCAAGCAGAAGAGCCAGTACCCAGCAGAGCCTCTTTTTCTAAGAAGCGTGCAATAGCCAGAGAAACTTTGCCAATAATGTAGCCAACTACATCAAATTCACCATTGGTAACCAGAGAACGGGAAATTTTGGTCAGCGCACCAACAAGATAGCCGCTGAGGCTTACAGAAGTAAACTTACCAGTATGAGACTCCAGAGCAGTAAATTCTGCATGGTATGCACATTTCACGCTATCAGTGCCCTCATCATATACAGGGAAATTCAGAGTGCCTTTCACGTTGTATTTGGTAGTCAGGCTAAAAATCGGGCAGATGTTTTCAACAGTTTCGATGATTTTGTTGGCAATGGTGGACGGAATGATTGCGCCGTTATCGCCAGTGCTCATGTTTACTGCGTCACGGTTTTCGGTGTAGTTGGTTTTGCCGGTGCGGATAAAGTTAGCAAATGCACGAGATTCAACCTCAAAAGCATTGTTTTCGGTGATTTTAGCATTGCTTGCTTCAGGAGCACCAGAAGCCTTTTTAGCAGCTTCGTACATTTTGATGGTTTCATCAATTTTTCTGATTTCGCTCATTACCTCATCATAAGCGGTTTTTTCTTCATCACTAAAAGCACGATTTTCTTTTTCTGCATTGATGAACATGCCGTTCATTTTTTCAACGAGCTCATTACGTTTTTCTAAAAGTTTTTTGAAGTCCATTATTTTACCCCTTTCTTAGTTAACGGTCATATAAAAATCAAATTTTCGCTTGAGCATTTCACGCTCTTCGATAGCGCCCTTATCTGGAGCAGGAGGCTCTTGGGGAGCAGGTTCGGAATTGTCCACAATCTCTACGTTATCGCCCAGGTCTCGGCGCTCTTTTAAAGTCGTCTGCTCTCCACGCATTTCGATGCTGGTGGCAATATACGCAGGAGTTACATCCAAGATGGACACTTCCAACAGGTCTAAGTCTGTGATTGTTCGGCGGCGTATTCCATCAGCACGAGTGTCCCATGTGTCAGCATTTTCCACAAAACCAAAACTCCAGCCAGTCAGCTTATTCTCTTTAGCTCTGCGGATAACTTCGGCATCTTTTACCATAGCCTTGGCATACAAGCCAATGTTGTCCTCAACGAGTTCAAGAGTGTTATCGGTGGTGCTAACGTTTCTATCGTGGTTAAACATCAAGCCTACAGTATCGGTTTTGTCTAAGGCACGCTGAAATGTTCCAGGTTCGATAACTTCTACAAACTGACCGCTGACATCGTGAAGCACTCTGCTTTCCCTGCCAACTACGTTAACGTAGCCAGTAATAAGGGCAGAGCCGTCTTTTCTAATCTCAACTTTCACTACTCGGTTCCCTCCTTTCCAGGCTCTGCAATATTGCCTGAGCAATTAGTATTAGGCACAAAAATCTCTTTAGTTTTCGGATTATAGAAAACGTCTGCCAAAGAGAGTTTCATGAACTCAAAGCCAATAGGTGCCATTTTTTCAATTTTTCGCACCTCGTCCACTTGCAGCCAGCCCGATTTAATGGCTGTATCATACGCTGTATAGCGGTCCTTAATGTTGCCTTTTAGAATTTCGCTTGTATCTACTGCAAAAAAATAAGCCCCTTTCTCTTTTTCCAAGAGCAGGAACTTGTTAATGGCAGTATTAAGAGCTTCTACAACTGGCAACACTGCAGTTTTTACGCTATTGAGATAAATACCGTCCATATCAGTTGAGCTAGTGTTAAACAACGCACAATTAATGCCAAAAATATTGTAAACAAGCTCGTTATTGGTCTTTTTAAGGTCATTGAGCTGCGTTTCCGTTGCAGTGCTCTGTGTAGGCTCAAAGCTGATACCTTCATTTAGCACTAATACGTCATTTTTATCGCCGTCCGTGGAAGTTAATCGGCGCCATGCAGCCTTTAACTCGTCCATCATAACCTTATCCAAGCGCCTTGCAGACTTTAAAAATCCTCGTTTGGTGCCGCTTGCTACAGCAGTATTCTCATATTTCAGAGCGTTATACATAGTGGAAAAAAGGAGGGAATGAGAATCAAGCACGCCGATGCCCTGTATGCCGTCAAATGTATCTTTAGTAAGCCTTAATACGTTAAAATCTCGTACCTTTTGGCCGTTAAGATGGATTTCAACGGATTTTTTTACCTTGTCGGCACCTACAATAAGATTTACATATTGGCGCTCTATATAATAGATGCCAGTAATCTTATTGCCCTGTTTATCAACATAAGCATACCCAGCTCCCTCTAGTAACATATCTGTTATAAGGGCCCTACGGAATTGCTCTGCATCCAGCAAGTCGCCAGTATCATCATTTAGCAGTTTTAGACGGTAATCGTTAGTAATTTCCGAAACATTATCGCCATCACGCTTATAAAGTCGGATTGGTAAGCCTGCAATAGTGCCTGCAATAAAGTTCATCGCAGTGCCCACGGCAGGAATATCCAGCGCCTGCGCCCTTGTTATTCGGTTGGAAGCAATAGGTTGGCCTGCCAATATACTAGCAACTTCGGCTTCGGTATACCTTTTTTCTCTAAATCGATAAAAAAATTCAAACATCTTTTATTACCTCCTTTCTTAGATTTGCACTGCCCAATCAAGAGTATTTTTCAAGATTACATCTTGCTGGAGCAAATACAGAGCATTGATAATTGCTACAACCTCATCAACTTTGCCATTAGATTTCTTCTTGTTTACATAGCGGTTGAGGTTTGTATCATAGGTACAACGAGCATTATTAAAGTTAATCTCTAGCAGTTTATTGCTGTCGTAGCGCACCTTACCATTCTCTATAAGCTCTGAGAGCCATTTAGTTGGAGCATGCAGCAAACTACTATGCTGACGAATTTCTATGCACACAAGGCCTGCATCATTCCATTTCTGAGCGCTAGAAATTGCATTATAGCGGTCGTATCCGATACTGCAAACCTTACAGCCTAACTTTTCTTCCAGACTGAGTACGTAATTTTCAATCACTGAATAGTCAACAGTGCGATCACCACACGCAACGCATTTCATAGCTTCTATAAACTCGTTATAGTTGACTTTCTCGAATTTATTTTTCTCGTCTATCTTGCCCTCTGGGATAAATGCAATAGAATCCATCATGACAACATCAATATCCTCATCATAAGAAACAATACCCACGGCACAGTTATCGTTGCTCATTGATAAGTCAACGCCCAAATATACCTCTCTACCCTGCCAGTTAATAGGCTCATTAGAGCGGCAGGCCTGTAAATCCTCCATAGATACATAGGACTCAGAGCCTTGCCCTGAATAGGAAATATTGCAGTGCTTAGTAACGAAGTTCTCGCGCTTAGAAGGCATTTCAATGTCTTGCACTCTTTTCTTTTTTAGGTCAGCCATAATGTCAGGCACTTCCAAAGCTAGAGGATTCGCCTGCTCCAATACGCCGTCATCGGTTGCCCAATCCGTTTTGTTGTCAGGCTCATAGAGCAGGCTGAAAATGGTATCATCTTCAATCTGTTCGTCCAGGACTTTTTTAGCATACCCTACCTCGTCCTCAAACGGATTATTGATAGTCGGATATTTTGTAGATATAACAAATCCTAACTTATTTAAAATAGTAAGTTGGCCTGAGCGCATTGCTTCAATCGGATATGTGTTCGGCAGTGCTCCTGCCTCATCCACAAGGAATACGTTAGGCAGTTTACCGTCCAGACGGCTAGTAGAATAGTTAAGCGGAATATACTCACTATCAGTAATCTGACATTTCACAGAATCACGAAGCTTTTTAAATTTCAGTTTTCCCTGGTAAGTGCCACACAACGCAGGCGACATTGATAAAATATCATCCAACGCCGTTTTAACTTCCCTAGATAAACTGCCATCTGGAGCAACGGAGTAAAATTTTGAGAACCTAGGTTCCAGGAAAAAGAGCAAAATAAAAAGAACGGCAACAATAAATGTTTTTCCGTTCTTTCTGCAGATTTCGAAAACGCAGTTTTCATAACGCCTTTTAGCCGGATTATCTCGTTTGACCGTACACAACACAGCTATGATTAAAAGCCATTGGAAGCCCGCTAGAGCGTTTTTAACACTCTGCCCTGCCTCTAGTCCTTTAGCCATTATAAGCAGGTTTAAAAGGCGGTCTATTTTGTCCACCAAAGCATCATCAATCTTATACTTAGCTAGTTTATCATTAGCGATTAGTAAGAACTCCTGGCATTGCAGTTTGACATATCTAGGAGCATTTATATGGCCATCTACTACAGCCTTAGCGTAAACATAAGACGGGTGCTTTTTACTTAGCACTGTCATCACCGCCTAATGCCGCTAGCAGAGGATCTACCTCTTTTTGTTTGTTGGCAACTAAAGTTCCCATTTTAGCCCTCGCTGCAGGAGATAAGCAGAGCTCAGAACAGATATTAAGATACTGTTTAAAGTAATCTGCTCTGGCAACCCTCAAATCTCTATCTGTTACGCCTGCACTATCAATCATTCTATCTAGCTCGTTAAGGCGGTCAATGACGATGCAGGCTTGACGGAACGTGGTAGTATCCAGTGTAGATAAAACACCGCTAGGTTCCAATGCATTATACAGCCATTCATAAATAGCCGCACGCTCGGCAGTAAAGTCGCTTGGCGGTGTTGCTGTTATTCCAACCCCTGCCAACTTGTCCTCTACCACCATTCTTGTAGCAATTTCTTTTTTAGTATTTGCGCCCTTAGTAGCTCTTACTGGTTTAGGAGTCCTAGGCATTCGCCTCACCTCCTAAACTAGCAGGCACATAGATGTTAAGCCCTTGGAACTCAATTAAATCCTTATATTTTCGGCTGATGTAGATATCTCTGGAAATATCTCCCATACTAGGCACGGATTTAATCTCTTTAGGTTCAAGCAGTTTTTGCAAGGGATTGCCCAAACCTGCGCTATTGCCATACGCCGCAATAGCTTTAAGATATTCAATTACACCCGTAGCATTAGCAATATATTCGGCGGTCAAGCTATTAACAAGATTACTATCATATTGTGTCTCAGGAGCAGTTACTTCAGTAGGCACTTCGGGAGTAACCTCGTTAATGCTGGCGTTAAACGCCTCTTTAGTAGTGAGCGTCATTTGTTTGTTAGCGTTGACGAAAAAAACAGTAACATCATTGTAACCAGGAGGCTCTTGGTTGTCGTTGGCATCAGAGCTACCATCAGCATAAACAATGCCAGTGCGTACAAGCCCATGAGTAATTGCTTCGATAGCTTTTTCTACATCCTTAGCAATATCTACGGAATAATAGCCATTAATAGCGGTTTCTAACGGCGCCAGTAACGCAGTTACCTTTGTACTATCTTTGCCCTGCTCGATTGCGTAGCTTTTCAAGCTCTCAAGATGAGCTAAAACTTGTTGTTTTGTTTTCACTTTTTAGCCTCCTTTCTATGAGAACAAATTTGTCCCATTAGTGTATAAAGAAAATATTTTGTGTTTTTAGGGGAGCAGTCCGGTCTACATGGTATAGCTCCCTCTTAGATTATTTTACCCGGGGGGATGCTTGCCAACCTGGTCAAAAGAGATTGATAAGAACTATCATCCTCTACTAGCTCGTGGCAGTCCCTGCATAGTGTAATCAGATTGCGATCGTCTAATTTCAATTCCGCATTCTTTTTAATAGCTATGATATGATGCACTTCTAAACCTTTGCTATTCAGCCTGTTATTATATAGGCACAGCTTACATAGATATGCATCACGTTCTAGTATGGTCTTGCGCTTGCGTTGCCATGCTCTGGAAGAACGAAACCTAGTAATATCGTTGGCTATCTTTTTTCTGTTGTATGGTATTGCTGATATACTGCATTGTCCATACTCATGGACTCTGCCACACCTGCTACAAGCCTTTAACATATAATCCCCCAATAGAAAAGCCGCTGACCAGTTAAGGCCAACGGCTTTCGTTATTTAGTTCTCATCGCTTTCGCTATTATACATTATAGCACAGGAAGTATGTGACATTCTATGCCATCTTTTATAAATCGTATTTTTCTTTATAAGCCTCAATATCAATCTCGCCTGCTTTAAGCATCTTTACAAAATGCTTGACGATGATTGTCTGCTCTGCAGTAAGGCGGAACTGTACTTGCTTAGTAACGTCAGCACCAGTCAGCTTAGGACGTCCTGCGCCCTCTCTAGCACCGCCAGTATTAGGACGTGCACCGCCCCATGTTCCTTTTACTTTATTCTCTTCATTGCCCACCATACTATTACACCTCCAGTAATTAACGCTTTAATGGCTTCTTTGTCAAAATTTATGTAGTATAATGCCCAGCCAAAACCTATAACCGCCAAAACATCTGTTGCTTTTATATTCATTGCAATTCCTCCTTTATCTTGTTATAATATGGTTAGGGATTGGAGCTTTCGCCCCGCTCCCTAAACTCCTTTACTTTGCTTTGGTCGGCTAGGGTTTAGGAGTTTTCTTTTTGTTCTTTAACCATTCTTTTACTTCGTTGTAAATGATTGGAAACAGCAAACTGATTAACCATTTTAAGTCTTCTTTAAAATCCATTGTTTACCTCCTTTCT
>ULPW01063330.1_pt1 | contig 16970 bp, 7 predicted proteins | sample 1953871 | NCBI WGS metagenome assembly ULPW01 (sample SAMEA4835639, study PRJEB28245) | human gut metagenome | biome: gut microbiome; material: fecal sample | place: Denmark | collected 2008 | reverse complement strand
CTCGCCGCCGACACCCTCGCCGCCGACACGATGCAGCGCGACACGGCCCGCAAACCGCGCAAGGCCACGGGGTTCCTCGACGGCGCAATCGAGGGCAAGAGCACCGACTCGCTCGTCTACGACGTGCGCAACAAGCTGGTCTACGTCTACAACGAGGGTGACGTCACCTACCAGAACAGCAACCTCAAGGCCGATTTCATGCGCATCGACATGACCGACAAGACGGTCTTCGCCTACGGCAAGCCCGACTCGCTCGACGGCAAGGCGATCGTAACCAAGCCGGAGTTCTCAGACGGCTCGGCCTCCTACCAGATGGATACGATCACCTACAACTTCGCCACCGAGAAGGCCAAGATCAAGGGCGTGGCGACGCAGCAGGGCGACGGCTGGCTCGTGGGCGGCAGCGTGAAGAAGATGCCCGACAACACGATCAACATCCAGGACGGCATGTACACGACGTGCGACGAGACCGACCACCCGCACTTCTACCTGGCGATGACCAAGGCCAAGGTGCAGCCCGGCAAGAAGGTCATCACGGGCCCGGCCTATCTGGTCATGGAGGACGTGCCGATCTACTTCCTCGGCATCCCCTACGGCTTCTTCCCGATCAACATGGGGCCCAAGTCGGGTCTGCTGATGCCCTCCTACGGCGAGGACGGCACGCGCGGCTTCTTCCTGCGCGACCTGGGCTACTACATCACGCTGGGCGACTACGCCGACCTGGCCGTCCGCGGCGGCTTCTACACGCTCGGTTCGTGGGAGGCCTCGGCCGCCTCGCGCTACATCAAGCGCTACAAGTACAGCGGCAGCTTCAACATCCAGTACTCGAACATCAAGACCGGCGAGAAGGGCGAACCCGACTACCTCAAGCAGAGCAACTTCCGCGTGCAGTGGACCCACTCGCAGGATGCCAAGGCCAACCCCGGCTCGACCTTCTCCGCGTCGGTGAACTTCGCCACGAGCGGCTACAACCGCTACTCGGCCAACACGCTCAACGACATTCTCTCGACGCAGACCAACTCGTCGATCTCCTACTCGAAGAGCTGGACCGGCACCCCCTTCTCGCTGTCGGCCAACATGGCCATCTCGCAGAACTCCTCGAACCAGTCGATCTCGCTGACCCTCCCGACGGTGGTCTTCAACGTCTCGCGCATCTACCCCTTCAAGCGCAAGGAGAAGACGGGCAAGGACCGCTGGTACGAGAAGATCTCGATGCAGTACACGGGCAAGATGACCAACTCGGTGACCACGACCGAGAGCGAAATCTTCACCAAAAAGACGCTCGAGAACATGAAGAACGGCATCGAACACTCGATTCCGGTCTCGGCGTCGTTCAACGTCTTCAACTACATCAACCTCTCGCCTTCATTCAACTACAACGAGAAGTGGTTCTTCAAGAAGGTCGAGTACGAATGGAACCCGATGACCAACAAGGTCGACACGATGGCCAACGAGTACGGCTTCTACCGGCTCTACAACTACAGCATGAGCGTCTCGGCCTCGACGACCGTCTACGGCATGTACGACTTCACGAAGAAGAAGCGCGACCGCAAGATCCAGGCCATCCGCCACGTGCTGACCCCCTCGATCGGCTTCTCCTACACACCCGACTTCGGCGACTTCAAGTACGGCTACTACAAGTCGCTGCAGCGCGACTCGCTCGGCACGACACAGACCTACTCGCCCTATGCGCAGAACGCCTACAGCGTGCCGTCGTCGGGCCGCAACATGTCGATGAACTTCTCGCTCTCGCAGAACCTCGAGATGAAGGTGCTCTCGAAGCGCGACACCTCGGGCGTGAAGAAGATCAAGCTCATCGACGAGCTGCGCATCAGCGGATCGTACAACTTCCTGGCCGACTCGATGCGGCTCTCGACGATCCCGATCTCGTTCCGCACGACGCTCTTCGGCAACTTCGGCATCAACCTCTCGGCGACGCTCGACCCCTACCGGCTGACACCCGACGGCAAGCGCATCAACAAGCTCTTCTTCCCGGGCCGCATCGTTTCGACGGGCTGGTCGTTCGGCTATACGTTCAAGTCGCGCGACGACCGTTCGCAGACGGCCATCAACGACATCACGTCGATCCCGCCGGAGTACATGAACCCCTTCTACGACCCCTACGGCACGATGGACCCCGTGCTGCGGCGACAATACATGGCCCAAACCTACTACGACTTCTCGCTGCCGTGGAACTTCGGCTTCAACTATACGGTCAACTACTCGATCACGACGGGCAACTACCCGCCCAAGGGCTACAAGAAGAACGTCACGCAGACGGTCGGTTTCAACGGTTCGCTCAACCTCACGCCCAAGATGGGCATCACGTTCCAGGGCGGTTACGACATCAAGGCCAACCGCCTGACCACCTCGTCGGTCTCGATCACGCGCGACCTGCACTGCTGGCAGATGTCCTTCTCGTGGATTCCGTTCGGCACCTACCGCTCGTGGAGCTTCAACATCGGCGTCAAGGCCGCGTCGCTCTCCGACCTGAAGTACGACAAGTCGCAGTCCATGTACGAAAACATGTACTGACACGCCGCGAGCCTCTTCGCGCCCGTCCATCCCGCACACTCCCGTTTCCGAGCGCACACCCGTCTCGGCCTGCCCGTCTCGGCACGTCCGTTTCGCACGTCACCGTTTTCACTCGCCCCCGTTTCCGGGCGCCTGCCTCTTTCCGCTCGCTACCCATACCTATTTGTATATACGGACAACGATCGCCCGTCGCCCGGCTGCCTTAACAACCCGAACAACCCTAACGGCCTGCTCCCCCGGGCACCAGCGTCTCCGCCTTGTCCGCAACCGTGCCGGCGCAGGCCCGACTTCCGACACTTCACGCAACGTACAGCCGACGCATGCATGCCCGCTGCCTCCGCAACGTACATCCGCCCCACGCCGGCCCGGAAACAGCCCCCTCCCGCAACGTACAACCACCCTGCCCGGCCCCCGGAGACAGCCGTCGCAGGCAACGTATTGACAGCCTCTTCTGCACGTTTGTACCGCTCCGCAACCCGTGCGGAACATCCCGTCGGACGAACAACGCATAACACGAGCCCGGAAACACACCCCCATTTTGTAAATGTCATACGAATTTATACGTTTTTTAATAGCGATATTGTACAAAATTTATTAGTTTTGTATATTCAAGATTTCAGCACGCACTGAAAAAACGGAACATACACCATCAAAAAAGTAAAATTATGAAAAAACCTATCCTCAACACGCGGGGGGGGGAATTTGACTATTCCGCCCCGACGCTTGAAATTCTCTCCGTCACGGTGGAGCAGGGTTTCGCAGCGACAAATCCTTCGTGGGAAGACTACGGCGACTACGGGTTCGCCGGAGACGATCTCATGGATGACGATTATTACGATTACGGAGACTTTTAAATCCTTACGGCCATGAAAAATCTTTACAAATACCTGTTGGCCGTCGCTACCGTAGCCATGGCCTTTACGTCCTGCTCGAAGGACGAAATTTCCGACCCCTCGATCGAGGCACAAAAGGTTACCTTTACGGTCACCTCGGGCAGCGATCTTGAGACGGCACCCGCCTCCCGAACGGAATTCGACGAGGAAACTGGGCAGATGAACTGGAGTGCTGACGGGGAAGCACTGGAAGTCATCCAGATTCTCGGTTCCGAAATCAGTCACGCCACGACGGAAGCCTATACGATCGAGAATCGTGTAGCAAAGTTCCAGGTCACCTTCGACGCCCTCACCGGCAGCGAGCCTTACGACTTGACCTATTCAGCCGTCTATCCGGCAGTGAACTACTCAAACAAAGAAAGTGATCCTACCAAATTTCGCATCAAGCTGCCCGCAGCGCAGACCCCGACCGAAACAGGGTTTGATCCCAACGCTGACCTGCTGCTGGCCAAGCCCGAAACACGGACTGTACAACCCGTCGAAGGCGAGGAGTTGAATTTCCGTTTCAAGCGCGTCGCTGCCATTGCCAAAATGACCCTCAAGGGCATTCCGGCCGGTGAAAAACTCGCCAAGGTTGAATTGACAGCTTCGCAACCTATGGCCGGCTACAGCCGCACCAATCTGAAGACGGGTGAGATTTACGATATCGGCTATTACAAGGAGGAGACGATGACCCTGACGCTCAACGACCGCGAGACAACGGGCAAGGATGTCATCTGGTTCACCTCTTTGCCGTGTGTATTTGGCGAGGGCGACAGCTTCACCGTCAAAGCCTATACCGACAAGGCAACCTATGAGAAGACTGTCTCTTTCTCGACACCCGAGGCTTTCAAGTTTGTTTCCGGAGGCCTTACTCGCTTCGGTATTACGGGCATGACCCGCACGGAGAGCGTAGTAGATGAGTATGTCCTGCTGACTAACGTGGCCGACCTCTCCGTAGGCGATCAGATCATTATCACCAACGGCACGGACGGTGCAGCCAGGGCTCTCGGTCCACAGTCGGGCAACTTCCGTGGTGAAGTCGCAATTGAAATTGCGTCAAATACAATCACTACAATACCTACTGGCGTACAAATTATTACAATAGAAACCGGCATAGAAGCAAATACCTTTGCACTCAATGTCGGTGATGGATATCTCTATGCTGCAGGTGGTACAAAAGATAACTATTTAAAAACTCAGCCTTCAATAGACGGCAACGCTTCTTGGTCTATTCTGATAGAAAGCGGTGCCGCAATTATTAAGGCTCAAGTTCAAGGCGAGAAACCTCGTAATTGGTTGCGCTACAATAAAACTAGCCCACGTTTCTCCTGTTACTCAAGCGGGCAGGAAGATGTATACATTTTCCACAAGGCCGGTACGCCCAAGACTGCTCTTGAAACGCCGACCGATTTGGCTACGGAAGTTGATGGGAACATGGTTCTTGTTGGTTGGAAGCCTGTTGCTGGTGCTACCTCCTACACCGTATCGTTCGAGCCTGCAACCATCGAACCGAGAACAGTCCTTCATGACGATGCAATGGCAGAGTACAGCGAATTGTTCGAGGGCCTCGACTACGCTACGGAGTACACGGTTTCGGTGGTAGCCAACCCGGCAGACACCGAGAACTACAAGGCTTCGGCTCCCGCCACGGCTACGTTCACCACGGGCGAGAACCCGAATGTTACCTACACCCAGATCAAGGACCTCGTGGACGGCGGAACCTACAATGTCAAGGACGCAATGGTAGTTGCAACAAGTACCAATGGCCCCGTATTGCAGGATGAGACCGGAGTGATCTTTGCCTACCTGCCTTCCGAGACCCCGGCTGTCGGTTCGATTGTAACAATATCGGGTACTATAGAATCCTACGGAAAGGCACTGCAATTCAAGCGAGGTGCTACTATTGAAATCACCGGAACAGGAGAGGTACCTGCACTGACCGCAACGGAAGTGACAGCCACCAATATCGGTGAAATGATGACGGCAGCAACGGTCACACCCGCCTACGTGAAATTCACGGGAACCATGAAGATATCGAAAGGCAAATACTACAACGTAACATTCCCATTTGAATCTTCTTATCAGGGTTCAATCTACTATCCTGACGCAGAAGCATTTGGTCTTGCAGTTTTGGACGGCCGTGAGATCAATGTTGAAGGCTGGTTCATCAACGTTTCATACGAAGACAATCCTCTGTATCTCAACGTCGTAGCAACGCAGGTCAGCTCGGCTTCCGAAGCTCCCTACATCACGGCAGACGAGACTGCATCGTTTGTTGCCGCAGGTGAGACCAAGACGATCAGTTTCCTGACGGACAACCTCGGATCGAATCAGGTATTTGCAGAGATCTCGGGTGATGGTGCCGGACAGTTCTCCGTCGGACAGATCGGTGCAGAATCCATTACCGTAACGGCGGCTGAAAATACGGAGACGACGGCCAAGACGGCCACGCTGACACTCTACATTGCAGCCAGCGAAGGCGGCGAGCACCTTGCCGAGGCAACCGTTGCACTGACGCAGGCCGGAGTATCCAGCGGAGAAAGCACCATAACTACTTTCATATTTAGTGAAATGGGATTTAATAATGGCGAAGTGTTAAGTTCATACACTAACATTTGATAAAGGAGGTAATTCTAATAGTCCCAAATTTTATAATACCAGCACTCCATGGGCCGCAAGAGTATACGCCAAAAATACAATTACGATATCTTGCGAATCCGGATCGATAACAAATATTGAATTCCCGGATATTAGAAAAGATAAAGACAATAATAATCTCACGTGTGATAACGGTGCAATATCATCGGATAATAAGACATGGACAGGAACTGCCTCAAGTGTAACATTTACAGTTGGAGGCACAAGTGGCCATGTTAAAATTACAACGATCAATATTACACATAATTGAACTCCGGGCGGGGGTGGTGAGGTAACACCTCCCACCCCGGACCCTACCCCGGGATTCGATGCAGCGCCCTATGTGACCGTGCAGTCGGAAACGTCCGCAATGGTCTACTGCACCGGAACCAACTGGGAGTACGCCTCGGGAGGAATTGCGTTCCGATACGCATCCTCGGACGGCAGCGACACGGGCAGTGTCGCTGCTTCCGTCACCGGGACAAACGCCCAGGCAACGCTGACGGGGCTGCGGCCCGCAACCGACTACACGGTGTGGGCCGTCGCCACCACGGCAACCGGTGCGACATACACTTCGGCTGAGGAGTGGTTTACGACCCCGCAGCCCGCGACGAGCCACAGCGGCTGGCTGGAGCTTCCGGCCAAAAGCACCTCGTCCACGGCGCAGGAGTACACCCTTTGGGCCGGAGAGCGCAATTATACGATGTACTACGACCGCAACCTCTACACGGCCCTGTGGGTCGCCTACCCGCTGGCCGCGGGACACATGGGATCAGAACCGCGGCCGCGCAGCTGGTCCAAGAACCCCGACATATCGGCCGACCAGCAGATCAACGTGTGGGACGGCAGCTACGGCGTAAGCTACGGCTCGACGTCCTACGCCCGCGGGCACCAGATTCCGAATGCGGACCGCAACGGCAACAGCGCGATGCAGAAGCAGGCTTTCTACGCCACGAACTCGACACCGCAGATTCAGGACAAGTTCAACGGCGGGATTTGGGAGCAGTTCGAGACGGCCGTGCGCGGACAGGTTCCGACGCGCGACTCGCTCTACATCGCCACGGGAGCCGTCTTCCGCACGACGGGCGGCTCGGAGCGCATCACCTACATCCGGCCGGCCGAGGACTCGAAGCAGTGCCCCGTGCCGAACTACTACTTCAAGGTGGTGCTGAAGGTGAAGCGGTCGGGCAGCACGATCACGTCGGCAATGGCGGTCGGCGCCTGGTTCGAGCACCGACAGTACTCGGACAGCTGGACGAACTACGTGGTTTCGGTCGACGAGATCGAACGGCTGACGGGCTTCGACTTCTTTGCGAACCTGCCCGACGACGTGGAGGCCACAGCGGAACAGAACGGCAGTTGGAGTGCCTTCTCCTCCTTCTGACGCAACAACAGCCGGCGGAGCACCGCCGACTGCGAACAGACAGACTGAGACGGACAACGGGCCGAAGGGCCCACACGGCGGCGACATTCCAAAACGGGAGTGTCGCCGCCTCTTTTTATGTATGAGTGCGTCTACGCAGGGCCGGGCTCTCCCGAACGGGGCAGGCACACGGCGCATCACACATGCAGGCCAACCGCGGCCGCATCCCGATGAAGCGCATCCGCACCGGTGGAATCGGACGCGACAGACAAAAAAACGCTTTGAAAGGCCCGTTTGCGGCCCGCAGAACGATTTTCGCGGAGCGGAGGGTAAACCCTCCGGACAGCCCATCTGCGCCCCGCATGGCCGCAAAAAAGCGGGCAGCGAAAAATCGCCGCCCGCCCATAGGGAATGAAATCGAGGTCGAAAGCCCGCCGTCCCGGCCGGAAGCCTCACACGGGGTCTCCGACGGGAATCGGAAAGGATCAATGCTTTACGTTGCCGAGAGCCTCGGGGTTGTGCCTGTACTTGAAGACCAGTGCGAAGACCACGCCCACGACAAGGGCATAGCCGGCAAAGATGAGCCACGTGGCGGACCACCCCCCGGCCACACCTTCGCGGGCGACCAGGAAGCCGCCCTGCCAGTCGCAATAGTGCGAGACGATCTTGCCGGCGATCCAGGTGCCGACCGAGGCGCCGATGCCGTTGGTCATCAGCATGAAGAGCCCCTGCGCACTGGCCTGCATGGGCTTTGCGGCCTCCTGCTCGACAAAGAGCGCACCGGAGACGTTGAAGAAGTCAAACGCCACGCCGTAGACGATGCAGGAGAGGAAGAGCAGGACGATGCCGACGAGGCTCTCCGTGGAGCCGATTCCGAAGAAGCCGAAGCGCAGCACCCAGGCGAACATGGCCATCAGCATGACGATCTTGATGCCGAACCGCTTGAGGCAAAACGGGATCAACAGGATGCACAACGCCTCGGAGACCTGCGAGACGGAGACCAGCAGGGTCGGGTTCTCGGCAAACCAGCTTTCGGACGTCGCGGCAAAGCTGTTGATATAAGGGGTGGCATATCCGTTCGTGATCTGCAGCGACACGCCCAACAGCATCGAGAAGAGGAAGAAGAGGGCCATCTTGCGCTGCTTGAACAGCACGAAGGCATCCAGACCGAGGCGCTGGGCGAGGGATTTGTGTCCGGCGGCGGCCGAACGGTCGATGGGGCACGACGGAAGGCTGAAGGCATAGAGCCCGAGCACCAGGCCGAGGACGCCGCAGACGATCAGCTGCATGTAGGTGAACTGCGAGGCCATGGGGACGAGCGCGAGGGTCTCCACTCCTTCGTGAAGCTCTGTCTGAACGCCCGAACCGCCGAAACCGACGAAGTTGACGAGCCACATGGCGGCGATAAAGCCGACGGTGCCGAAGACACGGATCGGCGGGAAGTCCCGGACGGTATCGAATCCGCGGTTTTTCAGAATCGAGAAGGCCACGGTATTCGAGAGGGCGATTGTCGGCATGTAGAAGGCCACGCTCAGGCAGTAGGCTGCAAAGATCGGGCCGATGGAGGTCGCCTCACCGGCGAGGGTCAGCTCCGTGGCCTGGAAACCGAACCAGGCGGCCACCAGCATGAAGACGGCGGCTGTCAGGTGTGAGATACCGAGCAGGCGCTGCGGCTCGATGAACTTGTCGGCAATGGCTCCGATGATCGCGGGCATGAAGATCGAGACAACCCCCTGCGCGACATAGAACCAGGAGATATACTCTCCCAGCCCCACGCGGCCGAGGAAATTGCCGATACAGACAAGATAGGATCCCCAAATGGCGAATTGGAGAAAGTTCATGATGATGAGACGAGACTTGATTCCCATAAATCCTTGTTTTAGTGTACGTTTCAGGTTCTGTAAGGTTCTCTTTCGGAACGATTAGAACAAATGTACGAAATTTTTTTTTGATTTTTCTTTGTAATTGCAAAATAAAGTTCTACATTTGCATCACCAAAACGTCATTGAGCTATGGTGTAATGGTAACACAACAGATTCTGGTCCTGTTATTCTTGGTTCGAATCCAGGTAGCTCAACACCGAAAACCCGCAGTCAGCCGATTGCGGGTTTTTCGTTTCCTGCCACTCATGCCACCTCTTCCACACCCCTGCGCCGGGGCACCGGACCGCTGGAGCTCCCCGCGAGAAAGAGCCGCCGGGTCCCCTGCGCTAAAGAGCCACCCGGACCGGCACGTGTCCCCCGGACCGGCACACACAAATCGAAAGACAGGCTACCCTCTCCCTTTACCCGATCCGACCGGACATCGGGCCGTCCCGTTCGGCGGACCGCTCCCCGGCGCCTCTTCCGATCGACAAATCCATGTCGGCTGAAACAGGACGGCGTACAGGCAAAAAAGAACAAAAAAACAGAGGTTTAGTCTATTTTTTGTTCACAAAATAAACAGATACGGTTAAAAATCCGCTCTTTTTGACAAAAAATCCATCCCCAAAAATAACAATCAACCTACCTTTGCAGCCGATCCACATTATATAAAAAAAATATCATGCAAAGCATTACTAACCAGAAGAATCCCCGTAAGGGGGGGGGGTTGCTGCGCCCGCAGGATGCCGTATGAGGCGCCCGACATGCAGATTGTACACATTCAGATCGAAAAGGGTTTCGCTCAGAGCGGCATCGGCAGCAACGCCGGAACTGTTGAAGCCGTATCGTGGGAAGACACCGACTGGCCCGAATAGCAAACCGTCAAAAAACCGCATGACCATGAAACAGCTTATATTTCTGCTTGGAGTTCTGACCGCTTTCTCGTGCGCCAAGGAGCCGGACGTAACGCCCGAAGCTCCCGAACAGAAGGGGACGCCCATCACCGTTACGGCCCACAATGCGGGCTACGACACCTCCAGTCCGTCGAGCCGTGCCGAGTTTGCCGGCGACAACTTCGGAGCCCTTACATGGACGGAAACGGAGCAGCTCGGCGTCTACTACAAGCAGGCTGCCGGCGACAACTGGGGCATTTTTGAATATGGCAGCACCACCGAGAACGGCGGCGCTATCTTCAACTCTCCGGAAGGCTTCGTGTGGAACGAGAACGAGCTGACCCACGATTTCCGCGCCTACTATCCCTACAACGAGGTACACCACGCCTTCCGCCAGAGCAACAACTCGGAGGCGGTGACCTTCACGCTGCCGGTCAACCAGGGCGAGTTCTCCTATACCGAAAGCCAGCTCTGCATCGCAGAGACGACCGGAGTGGCCCTCAAAGACCAGGTTGACTTCCAGTTCCAGCCGGTGCTTGCCTACCTGCAGCTGAAGCTCTACACGACGGATCAGGTGACCGAGGGCGAGAAGATCTACCTCTCGCAGCTGAAGATGTACACCGAGGATCAGGACGGTCCCATCGCAGGCAACTACACCGTCAACATGGGTACGGGAGCGATCATCGACGGCTCGTCGCACACGATCAACTTCCAGCTGGGCAGCAGTACTTCGAGCGGCCTCGACATCACCGACTACACCTCGAAGGAGAACGCCTATAAGTTCTATGCCGTCATGCTGCCGGTCGATCTGAGCGACCGTCCGCTGCGTTTCCGCGGTCTGGTCACGCATGAGAAGGACAACGGCGACGGGACCAAAAGCTACACATCCTATTCAATGGTCGCACGTGCCAAGGCCGGTACGGCCTTCCAGTCCGGCATGGGCTACCCCATGACCATCGAGATCAAGTCCAATGATTCGATGGTATTCCCTGCCGACGCCGACTTCGCCGTCCGTCTGGGTGACCGCTGGGTCAATTTCGACACGATCTATACCAAAAACGCCGACGGGACCATCACGATCAATATGAGCGAAGAGGAGCTCATGGGCATGGGCAGCGACCTCTACTTCGCGGCCAACGCAACCAAGGACGTTCAGTTCGACCGGGACGGCGGACAGCTGGCCGTCATCGACGCCCTCGTTGAGAGAATGTACGCCGCACAGGACGGCACGGACCCCATCGACGTCGATCTCTCGAACATCAGCTTCGACGGCGAGTTCGGTCTGGGAGGAATTTTCGAGGGCAACACCGCGCTGGGCAGCATCATCCTGCCCTCGGGCATGACGAAGATCAACACCCCGGGATTCGCCGGCTGCACGAAACTGGCATCGGTCACCCTGCCCCAAACGCTCGAGACCATCGGCGGCAAGGCCTTCAAGGGCTGCTCGTCACTCAAGAGCATCATCATCCCGAACAGCGTCACCTCCATCTCCGGCAGCGCCTTTGAAAGCTGCACGGCCCTGACCTATGTGAAGCTCCCGGACGGCATTACAGAACTCTCCGAATCGACCTTCCGCTACTGCTCGACCCTGCCCTCCATCACGATACCCGCATCCGTGACGGCCATCGGCAAACATTGCTTCCTGGATTGCACGGCGCTGGCCGAAATCACGCTGCTCAACCCCGACGCGGTCGTTATAATCAACGGCGACGACACCCTGGAGAATGTCGGCGCGTCCGCAGCCGAAGGCACGACGAAGAAGCTGCGCGTACCGGCCGCTCTCGAAGAGCAGTATCAAAGCGACTCGAACTGGAGCGAACTGCTCAATGCCGGCTTCGAACTGGAGACCTTCTGATCCGGGAGATCCGAATCCGCATACGAAAAAACCGTCTGCCCTCCGCAGACGGTTTTTTCATGCACACGGCGAGTGCACCATCACCTTCTAAAACGGCAATCCAGAAGACACCGGCTGCCCTCACCAGAACCCGGCCGCATAAAACAAGGTTCCGCCAAAACCGACAGCAAGGTAGAGGGAGCTCGGCGCTCAAGAGGCGGAGGATGGCAGGAGGCGGTTCCCGCGCCCAAGCGACAGTCCAAAACAACCGGTTCACTGCACCGCCGTACCGCCGCACGAAAAAGAGGCTGCTCCCGACGGGGCAGCCTCTTTGACGGTGCAATCCGGGACCGTCCGATCCGTTACTTGCCGAGACCCATCTTCTCGATCAGGGCGCGCGTCTCGGGCTTGTGGCCGCGGAAGGCGACGTAGAGCTTCATCGGATGCTCCGTTCCGCCCTTCGAGAGGATGTTCTCACGGAACGAGTCGGCCACCTCGCGGTTGAAGATGCCCTTCTCCTTGAAGAGCGAGAAGGCATCGGCCTCGAGCACCTCGGCCCACTTGTAGCCGTAGTAGCCCGCGGCATAGCCGCCCGAGAAGATGTGGCCGAAGGCCGGTGCCATGGCCGTGCCCGGCACGACGGGCAGCACCTGCGTCGGGGCCATCGAGGCGACCTCGAACTGCTCGACATCCCCCTCGAAGGGTTCGGTCAGCGTATGCCAGGCCATGTCGGTCATGCCGAACGAGAGCTGGCGCACGTTGGCATAGGCCGCCAGGTAGTTCTTCGCGGCAACGATCCGCTCGACGAGCTCGGCGGGAATCGGCTCGCCCGTCTCGTAATGGACGGCCCACAGGTCGAGGAACTCCTTTTCGGTGGCCCAGTTCTCCATGATCTGCGACGGCAGCTCCACGAAATCGCGGTAGACGTTCGTTCCGTTCAGCGACTCGTACTTGCCCTCGGCGAGCATGCCGTGCAGCGAGTGTCCGAACTCGTGGAGGAAGGTCTCCACCTCGTCGAAGGTCAGCAGCGAGGGGGTCTGCTCCGTGGGCTTCGTGAAGTTCATCACCAGCGACACGAGCGGGCGCGTCTCCACGCCGTCGACGGTCTTCGTGCCGCGGAACTCGGTCATCCACGCTCCGCCGCGCTTCGACTCGCGCGGGAAGAAGTCGAGGTAGAGCACCGCCATGAAGCGCCCCTTCTCGTCGGTCACCTCGTAGGCCGTCACGTCGGGATGATAGACCTCGATCGCCGGATTGGGCGTGAAGTTCAGTCCGTAGAGCTTGTTCGCGAGCAGGAAGACCCCCTTGCGGACATTCTCCAGCTGGAAATAGGGCTTGACCGCCTCGTCGTTCAGGGCGTACTTCTCGTCCTTGTACTTCTCCGAATAGTAGGACCAGTCCCACGGCATGAGCTCGCCGCGGAAGCCCTTGGAGGCGGCGTACTCGCTCACGGTGCGGTAGTCGGCATCGGCATACTCCTTCGTCGCATCGAGCAGCTCGTCGAGGAAGGCCGTCACCGTCGGGGTGTTCTCGGCCATGCGCTCCTCGAGCACGTAGTCGGCATAGCACTTGTAGCCGAGCAGGTTGGCGATCTTCAGCCGCGTGTTGGCAATCTGCTTGACGATCTCCGTATTGTCGAACTCACCGCCCAGCGCCCGCGCGTTGTAGGCCTTCCAGAGGCGCTCCTTCAGGGCTCGGTTCGACGAGTAGCGCAGGAAGGGGGCGTAGCTCGGCGCCTGGAGCGTCACCGTCCACCCCTTCTCGCCGCGGGCCCTGGCATCGGCGGCCATGCCCTCGCGCACGAAGGCCGGCAGCTCGGCCACGACCTTCGGATCGGTGATGTTGATCGTAAAGGCGTTCGTCGCCGAGAGGGCGTTCTGCCCGAATTGCAGCGTCAGCGCCGAGAGTTCGGTGGTGTACTTGCGGTAGAGCTCCTTGTCGGCATCCGACAGCGCCGCGCCGTTGCGGGCAAAACTCTTGTAGGTATTCTCGAGCAGCTTCCGGTCCACGGCATCCAGACCACGGCCCGGATGTTCGTAAACCTGCTTCACGCGGGCGAAGAGCTCGGGGTTGAGCATGATGTCGTTCGACAGCTCGGTGAGCTTGGGCTGCACGCGCAGGGCGATCTGCTGCATCTCGTCCGACGTGTCGGCCTCGAGCAGATTGAAGAAGAGGCCTGCAATGCGGTTCAGCAGCGCCCCGTGGCGCTCGAGCGCCACGATCGTGTTGCCGAACGTGGGTTTCGCGGGGTTGGTGACGATGGCCTCGATCTCGGCGCGCGAGCAGGCGATCGCCGCATCGAAGGCGGGTTCATAATCCGAGAGTTCGATCTCGGAGAAGGGAGGCGTCTCGTGGGGTGTGTTCCACGCCGCCAGCAGCGGATTCGTCATGTCCAGTTCGGGGAACTGGGCCTTCGGAATCGAATTGTCGGCACAGCCGGCCGCAAGGGCGGAAAATGTCATGATTACAATTGCTTTTTTCATATCCGTTCGTTTGTGGGTTTCTTCTCGATGGGAAGACCGGCGGCAATCAGCGCGCCGCCTGCATGTTGTCGCCGGGGCGGGACTCCGTCTCGTCGGCCGGTTCGGGGTCGGGCTCGTTCCACAGGCCGCGCCCCTTGAGCATGGCCCGCTTGTCGGGGTCCTTGCCGCGGAAGGCGCGGTAGAGGGTCATGCCGTCCTCCGAACCGCCGCGTGCGAGGAGCTTGTGGCGGAAGTCGTCGGCGATGCGCCGATTGAACAGGTCGCCGCTCTCGCGGAAGGCCTCGAAGGCATCCTTGTCGAGCACCTCGGCCCACGTATAGAAGTAGTAGCCGGCCGAGTAGCCGCCGTCGAAGATGTGGCTGAAATAGGGATAGCGGTAGCGGGGTTCGATCTGCGGAATGAGTCCGCGCTTTTCGGTGAGCGCCTCCCGCTCGAAGGTCATCGGATCGAAGGGCGCGTACTCGGTCATCGAGTGGATGTCCATGTCCGAGAGCGCCGCGGCGATGAGCTCCGTGGTCATGAAGCCCTGGTTGAAGAGCTCGCTGCGGCGCAGCTTGTCGATCAGATACTGCGGAATCACCTCGTCCGAGCGGTAGTGCACGGCATACTGGCGCAGCATCTCCGGCTCGAAGGCCCAGTTCTCCATGATCTGCGAGGGCAGCTCGACGAAGTCACCCTCGACCTCCGTAAGGCCGCGGTACTTCACGTCGTGGAAGAGGAAGTGCAGCGCGTGGCCGAACTCGTGGAAAAGCGTCTCCGTTTCGTCGAGCGTCAGCAGTGCGGGGTCATTGCGCGTCGGGCGCGTGAAGTTGCAGACGATCGACACGACGGGCGCCACGCGCTTGCCGTCGCGGTAGGTCTGCTCGACATAGTTGCCGCACCAGGCCCCCTGGCTCTTGCCGTCGCGCGGGAAGAAGTCGAAGTAGATCACCCCGAGGTGCGACTCGTCGACGTCGAGCACCTCGTAGGCCACGGCCTCGGGATGGTAGAGCGGCACGGCGACCGGACGGAACGTAATACCGTAGAGACGGTTGGCAAGGAAGAAGATGCCGTTCTGGACGTTCTGCAGCGAGAAGTAGGGGCGCAGCATCTCCTCGTCGAGGGCATACTGCTGCTTGCGGAGCTTCTCGGCATAGTACCACCAGTCCCACGAGGCGAACTCGCCGTCGGGGTAATCCTTGCGGAAGAGCTCCTCCATCCCGGCAAGCTCCTTTTTGGCGCTCTCGAGCGCCGGCGTCCAGATCTCCTCCAGCAGGTTGTAGACGGCGCCGGTCGTCCCGGCCATCTCGTCGGCCACGACGTAAGCCGCGTAGGAGGGATAGCCCAGCAGGTGGGCCTTCTCCGTGCGCAGGCGGATGAAGTCGTTGATGAGCTGCTTGTTGTCGTATTCGTCATCGTGGTTGCAGCGGTTCAGATAGGCCGTGTAGAGCTCCTCGCGCAGGCCGCGCTCGGAGGAGTAGGTCAAAAACGGCAGCATGCTCGGCTTGTGGAGCGTGAAGACGTACTTGCCGCTCTTGCCCATCGACTCGGCCTTCTCGCGCGCCAGGTCGCGGACCCCCGCGGGCAGCCCGTCCAACTGGTCGCCGTCGAGCACCAGCGCATAGTTGTTGTTCTCGGCCAGGAGGTTGTTGCCGAACTTCACGGCCGTGAGCGCCAGCTCCTCGTTGATCTGCTTCAGGCGGGCCTTTCCGTCGGCGTCGAGCAGCGCTCCGGCACGCACGAAACCGTCGTAGGTCTTCTCCGTCAGCCGCAGCTGCTCGGCATCCAACCCGAGCGTTGCCCGGTTGTCATAGACCGCCTTCACCTTGTCGAAGAGCTGCTCGTTGAGCCGGATCTTGTCGGCGTGGGCCGTCAGCAGGGGCATCACCTCCTCCTGCAGGGCCTGCATCTGCGGCGTGTTCTCCGCCGCGCAGAGCATGCCGAAGATCAGCGAGGTCTGCGCAAGCATCTGCCCCGAGTTGTCGTAGGCGAGGATGACGTTCTCGAAGGTCGGTTCGTCGTTGTTCGACGTGATGGCGTCGATCTCGGCGTCGTGCAGCGACATGCCCCGCTCGAAGGCCGGCATGAAGTGCTCGGGGCGGATCTTGTCGAAGGGCGGAACGCCGTAGGGCGTCTCCCACTCCGAGAAAAAGGGGTTCTCCCCCGTCTGTTTCGCGGAATCGCAGGATGCGAGTGTCATAAACGTCAAAAGTGTGAATAATCCGGTTATGCGTTTCATGGATCGTGTTATTTTGTTTACCTTTGCGGCAAAGTTAATAAAATTACGGTCAGAGCCGCACTTCCGCGCGTTTTTTTCTGGGCGGATGCGGACCCAACAAGGACAGCCATGCAACTCTTCTACGCCCCCGACATCCGTCCGCCGCAGTACACCCTCTCGGAGGAGGAGTCGAAACACTGCGTGCGCGTGCTGCGCCTTGCGTGCGGCGACACGGTGCACCTGACCGACGGACGGGGCACGCTCTACCGCTGCGAGATCACCGACGACAAC
>ULPW01069922.1_pt1 | contig 17308 bp, 9 predicted proteins | sample 1953871 | NCBI WGS metagenome assembly ULPW01 (sample SAMEA4835639, study PRJEB28245) | human gut metagenome | biome: gut microbiome; material: fecal sample | place: Denmark | collected 2008 | reverse complement strand
AATCAAATCTTCGTCAGAAAAGTTTAGACGACTTCAATAAGTAGGTGCTTAAAAATAATTCATGCATTGAATCTCCACTTGGCTGTGGCAGTTGCTGAATTGATTCCTAAACACCTACTTACTCAAATGGTCGTGTGTTACAAAACTTCGATTTCAGCAGGCGATAAATGCGTAATCGCTGCAATTTGCTCAATGGGGATTCCGGCTAATTTCATTTGGCGGGCCGACGACGCAATGATGGAGTGTTGTTCTGATAAACGCTGCTCCTTCTCAGCCAACTGCTCCTCTTTCTCAGCCAATTGTTGTCCTTGTTCAGCCAATTGTTGTCCTTGTTCAGCCAACTGTTGTCCTTGTTCAGCCAATTGTTGTCCTTGCTCAGCCAATTGTTGTCCTTGCTCAGCCAATTGGTCCTTTTGCTCAGCCAACTGTTGTCCTTGTTCGGCCAACTGATTCTTTTGTTCAGCCAACTGTTCCTTTTGTTGCTTGAGTGCTTCTTCGCGTTGCATTATGAGTGTATCGCGTTCTTCAATGGCTTGAAAGAACTCCTCTTCGACGTTCATGTTTTGTCTGACTTGTGCATCGGCAGCAGCGGCTACCAATCGATTGATCAGGCACATCATTTCCGGGTCATCGCGGTAAATGCTTTCATCGATATACATAACCCGGTTGTCGTCGTCGCTTTTAAGCGTTTGATCGAATAGGCTTAGCACTTTTTCCAAGCGGTTGTTCACCCGGCTGTACAGTCGTGGAATTTGTACGATGATGCTTTCGTGCGTCAGGCTTTCGACAAAGGGGTCGGGCAATCCTTGGGTCACTTCATTGCCTTCGTAGTCGTACGAGCGATGTTTGACATAAAGAATAGGTTCTTCAATGTTGCCCACACGATGTCCGAGCAAATAAACGGCCACCATCGGGATGCCACGGCTCGACAAATGATTGTCCTTCAGCATGTTATCCGGGTTGGCATATTGTGCGCCCAGGTATTGACGGAAGCGGAGCGTTTCGGTTTCGAGCCACGTTTTTTGCAGTTCAATCAGTACCAAGTGGGTGTGACCATCTTCCTCGCGCACTTTGGCTGCAAAATCGATGCGAAACATGGATATTTTGTCGCGATACACATTAGCATATTCGTGTTTACGCATTTCCACTTCCACCACCGTTTTTTTGAGCAGGGCAGAAAGCAGGATTTTCACTACACGTTCGTCTTCAAGCCAATATTTGAAAACGGTGTCATAAATGGGATTTGCAAAATACAACATGATTGCCTCCTTTCGTTACGGTTGTACCGATAAGTACTGTATTGATTTGTAAATACGGATTTAAAGGGGAAATACTTTACAGCTATTTATTATCCACGAAGATACCACTTTATTTGCATAAGTAGGTGCTTCCGATTATTTATTATAATGCTATCGAAGTAAAAATAATTCGGAACATCTATTTATGGAAAATAAATTTGCCTCGAATGTCGCTAATCTATTGTATGGTTTTCGCGTTGCGAGTCACCAAGTTAAAGCGCGGCAAATTTGCGCACCGATTTGTCCCATAGCGGAGTGGTTCGAGCCAGTTCGATGGCTTCGGCCGGAGTGTGTGCCACACGCCATATTTCAGCGTGCTGGCTACGCATAAAACGTTCGTCGACGGCATGCTGCAACTGTGCGAGCAAGGCATCGAAGTAGCCGTTGGTGTTCAGGATGATGATGGGCTTGAGATACAGTCCCAGCTGTTTCCAAGTGATGATTTCGAGCAATTCCTCCAATGTGCCTACGCCCCCCGGCAGCGCAATGCAAGCATCGCTCATTTCGGCCATCAGCTCTTTGCGGCGGTGCATATCGGGCGTCACGATGAGTTCGCTCATGCCCGTGTGCTGCCATTGCTGGTCGATCATGAATTGCGGAATAATGCCTACCGCCTTGCCGCCTTTGCACAGGCAAGCATCGGCACAAGCACCCATGAGTCCCGTGCGTCCGGCACCGTTCACCAGCGTGTGGTTGCCTTGAGCCAGCAGCGAACCCAGTTCGCGAGCCGCATCGGTATACACTTCGGGCAGTTGTCCGCTCGAAGCAGCGTAAACAGTAATGTTCATGTATATGTATTAAAGTTTCAGAGTTTATGTAGTGAGCAAAAGCCCCTTATCCCTTCCATGCCACGTTGGCAGAGGAATGGATAAGGGGCTTTTTTTGTGTGTATATCAGTTCGGCAAAATCATTACAGACCGAAAGCCTGCTTGATTTTCTCAACCATGTTGAGTTTTTCCCAAGTGAACAATTCGACGTTCACCTTTTTGTCGGGTTGGCCAAACGAACGGAAGGTTTTCGTCACGCGGCGCGGTTCGCGTCCCATGTGGCCATAGCTGGCCGTTTCCTCGTAAATGGGGTTGCGGAGTTCCAGGTCGCGTTCGATGGCAGCCGGACGAAGGTCGAACAGCTGTTTTACCTTTTCGGCAATTTCGCCATCCGTCAGGTTCACGTGGCTGCGACCGTAAGTATCGACAAAGATAGAGATGGGTTTATCCACGCCAATGGCATAGCTCAACTGAACGAGCATTTCGTCGGCCACACCGGCAGCCACCATGTTTTTGGCAATGTGGCGTGCAGCGTAAGCCGCTGAGCGGTCCACCTTCGAAGGGTCCTTGCCTGAGAAAGCACCACCACCGTGTGCGCCCTTGCCACCGTAAGTGTCGACAATGATTTTGCGTCCCGTCAAACCCGTATCGCCGTGCGGGCCGCCGATAACGAATTTGCCCGTAGGGTTCACAAAGTATTTGATGTCGTTCGTTTCGAAGAGTTTTTTGATTTCGGGCGTATTGACACGTTCTGCCACCACGCGCGGAATCAGAATTTCGCGTACATCCTTTTCAATCTGTGCCACCATCTGACGGTCGGCCTCGTCCTGCGAGCCCGCTTGTTCGGCAGTGATGAATTCGTCGTGTTGCGTCGAAACGACGATGGTGTCGATGCGGCGTGCCACATGGTTGTCGTCGTATTCCACCGTCACCTGACTTTTCGAGTCGGGGCGCAGGTAAGTCATCACCTTACCCTCGCGGCGAATTTCGGCCAATACATACACAATGTCGTGCGCCAGCGAAAGGGGCAGCGGCATGTAGTTGTCGGTTTCGTTGTTGGCATAACCAAACATCATGCCCTGGTCGCCGGCACCCTGTGCCATAGGGTCGGCCGCGTCTTTGCGGTCAACGCCTCGGTTGATGTCGCCGCTCTGTTCGTGAATGGCACTGAAAATGCCGCAGCTTTCAGCTTCGAATTTGTAAGCAGCTTTGGTGTATCCGATGCGTGCAATGGTATTGCGCACCACGTCCTGCAGGTCGACGTAGGCTTCGCTTTTCACTTCACCTGCCACAACCACCTGTCCGGTGGTAACGAGCGTTTCGCAAGCTACTTTTGAGTTGGGGTCGTAAGCCAGCAACTGGTCAAGTACGGCGTCAGATATTTGGTCTGCCACCTTGTCGGGGTGTCCTTCCGACACCGATTCGGATGTGAATAAGTATCCCATAGTTTTTGTAATGAAAAATAATAAGTAAGGGTTAGCCCGGCTTGGTGTTAGGCTTGAAACAGCTTTTCCCGTTGGCCCGGCGTAAAAAAAACAAGCCTGCTTTCGCATGGCGGAAACAGGCAGAGTGGGATTCGGCTATTGTTCATGTTAGCATCGTCAGCAGTTGGGGCAGCAGCGTATCGTTGTTTGGAAACGCCGGCCACAATGTGCACCACCTTGACCCGTAAAGTCGAAGGAGCACGTGTCCGCTGTGCGAGTTTTAGCATTGTTTTATAGAGGTTGCAAGCAGCCAAATCTGTCCTCTTGTCTGATTTCGCATGCAAAGTTAGGCATTTTTTCAGACATAATTCGTGTGTTTACAAATTTTAGGGTTCGTCTGAAATCTGAGGCGTGCAGTTTCAATTGCCACCTCTCTGTGGTAACTGTTAAACGGGATTCTTCGTAATGTGTAAAATTACATTAAAAAATGTCCACACTTTTTCACTGTTTTTCGGCTGTTTGAGTGGCCGGTTGGCCTATTCTTGAAATATACTCCGCGATTGTCGAAATTAGTTCCGAGCTAGTTTGAATTAGTTCCGAGCTAGTTTCAACAATTTTGGAACTATTGATAATCAGCGTTTTCAAAAGTACCATAAAGTCGGTCATCCATACGCAAGTTTCGCGCTTACACACACGACGAGGCAATCTTTCCGGTTTTACTTTTGTTCAGAAATTTGTGAATGCAAAACGCATACAAAAAAACCGCCTGCACAGTCTGATAGCTGTACAAGCGGTTTTGATGTGAGTGACTAATTGTTAGTCGGCAATGAGCGAGAACTCAGCAGCCGAAGCATAGTCCTGACCACTCTGTTCGTTGAGCGCACGCAAGCGGATGAAGCGAGCCTTAACGGGCTTGCTGAACATCACACGCTTCAGGTCGGCATTGTTTTCGAAAGTGCCTTTGTGAATGGGGTTGCCCCATTCCTTACCATCGTTGCTCACGTAGATTTCGTAGTCCTTAATCCAGCCGTTGCTGCCGCTGGTACGCGGTTGCAGCGTAAAGCCCTTCATGTTCTTCGGTTCACCGGCGTCGAAGTCTACCCAGTGGGGATACTTGGCCAGGGTGATAGAGTACATGGTGTGCCAGATAGAGTTGACATCGCCGTCGACCATGTTCTTGGCATCGCCGCTGCCCGGTTCCTGTGAAGAGGCAAAGGCCACTTCGAGGGGCACGCTTTCGATGCGGGCATAAGTCATTTCGGTAGTCAGTTCGGGGTTCTCCTTGTACCAAGCCTTTACCGTACCGCCTGCGCGGAGGTCGATGGCACCGGTATAGGGTTTACCCTTTTTCGCACCATTGATGCTGTACATGATGGTGCGGTCTTTGGCAGCGGTGCTGAGCGTTACTTTGCCCACGCGGCTGTGTTCGAAGCTGATGGGTTTTTCGCCCGAAGCCGAAACCTTAGCCGTTTCGTTGATGATGGCAGGCATGGCACGACCCATGTTGACGGGACGGATGATGAAGCCAAACTGATAGCTGGTGCTGAGCGTCTGGTCGGGGGTAAGAGGTCCGCCCTGTCCGCAGCTTGCACCGCCCAGACCCGTTACCTTGGCATCGAGGTGCAGGTGAGTGCCGCTCGATTTGGGCAACTGGTGCGGGTGAGCAGCCAGTGTGAGTTCCTGTTGGCTCCAGGGCAGCGCAGAGGCTGACATGGTGCTGTCGGCAATGAACACTACGCCCTGTCCGCGGTCGTTGGTCAGTGCGCACCAACGCACTTCTTCGCGGTTGCCTTGAGCCTGAGGCTTGGGCAACATGATGCCCTGGTCGGCTACGGTCGAAGTGTGAAGTTCGATGAACTGGCCCGTTTTGCGGTCGTTGTAGTTGTTGATGGGGCCGCGGCCGTAGTAGTTGTAGTTGTGGAGTTCACCGGGCAACTGCAAGGCATAACCGATGCGCGGCAGTACCACAGAAGCGCGGTTGGCCGAAATGGCACTTTGCAGTTCGATCGAACCGTCGGGATAAACGGTGTAAATCTGGTTCGTGGTGAACTTGAAGTCGTCGGGACCGAGTTTCTTCTTGTCGATGTCGAAGCTGTACGTCTTTTCGGGCGTACGGTCGCGATCGCCGTAGTATTGGCGTGAACCCTCGGGAGCCTGACTTTCGACGGTGAAGCTCAACTGCACGGTGCCGTCTTTCTTCGTAATCGTCTTTGCACCCGTCACCTTGTGATGCAGGTTGTAAAGTCCGTACTGGAACCAGGCGTTGGGATAGCCGATACCGGCATCGTTGTCTGTCGGGGCACGGAAAGCATCGAGTTTCGGACCTTCGCCTTCGCGAATAATGGTTTGGGCACCATAAGTCAGCGCAGCGAGCGAACCCGTTTGCTTGTCGAACTTAGCCGTAAATCCTTCGCCCTTCACCACGGTGAAGTTGCCTTCGTTCGTGGTCGTTACCTTGCCCTTGCTTTCGGCAGCCAGGGTTTGAACGGCAGGTGCCTTTTCGAGTGCACCACGTACGCGCAGCTGTTCTTCCATCTGCACATAGCCCTGCTTTGCCCAAGGTTTGTCGCTGGCCAGGGCAAACACCACTTTCACAAAGTATTCGCTTGCCGGGTCGAGCTCGTTGTAGTTGTAAGGCAGGGTGTACACCTGCTTTTCGCGCGGACCAACAATGTTGCGCGGACCCTGCAGCGGCTGCATGCTGCCAACGAGTACGCCATCCTTGTAAAGTCCCCACTGAATGTTGTACTGCGTGAGCGGTTCGAAGTAGTTTTTGTTGAAAATTTCAACCAAGCCCTTCTTCATGTCTACCGCCTTGACGCCAACATTCTGGTACACCTTCTTCACTTCGTAGTACTGTGCCTTCGGGCTGAGGTCGGGACGCATCACACCGTTCATACAGAACATACCGTCGTTGGGCTTGTTGTCCTGGCTGAAGTCGCCGCCGTAACCAAAGTAGCGGTTGCCGTTGTCGTAGCCGTACATAGCCTGATCCACCCAGTCCCAGATGGCACCGCCAATGAAGAAGTTGGTGCTTTCGATAGCCTCCCAGTAGTCGATGAGGTTACCGCAGGCGTTACCCATAGAGTGAGCATATTCAGAAATGTGGTAAGGATACTTCATGTTGTAGTTACCCTTTACCGCACCCTGTACCCAGGGAATTGAGGGATACTGGTTCGAACCTATGTCGACGATGTCGTTGTTGCGCTCGTACTGCACGGGGCGCGAAGTGTCGTATTTACGGATAGCGTTGTAGCAGTCCACAAAGTTTTTGCCCGGTCCGGCCTCGTTGCCCAAACTCCAAAGCACCACTGAAGGCGAGTTCACCGTGGCGTGTACCATTTCCATGTTGCGCGCAATGTGTGCGTTGCGGAACTCAGGTACGTGCGAAAGGCTTTCCTTGCCGTAGTAGTACTGGTGGCTCTCGATGTTGGCCTCGTCTTCGAGGTAGATACCGTATTTATCGCAGAGGTAGTACCAGTAGGGTGCATCGGGGTAGTGCGAGTTACGCACATGGTTGATGTTGCCGCGCTTCATCAGGAACACTTCTTTTTCCATCTGTTCGCGCGTAATGTAGTGACCCGTTTCGGGGTTTGTTTCATGACGGTTCACACCCTTCATCTTGATGGGCTGTCCGTTCAGGTAGTAGTAACGTCCGGCCAGTCCGAATTCGTCCTTGTCGGCCGGTGTGTTCTTGATTTCGATTTCGCGGAAGCCCACAATGGTTGAGAAGGTTTCGACGGTGCGTCCCTTCTTGTCCAACAGTTCGCCCACCAGCGTATAGCGGTGCGGAGCTTCGGCGCTCCAAGGCTTCACGGTGTTGCCGGCATCGAGCGTAAACTCTGCCACAATTTCGTTGTTCTTGCCAACGGTAGCCACCGGAGCGGTCTGATTCAGCACCAGGGTGTTTTCGTCCGAATAGAGTTTGTTTTCGAAGAGCGAGTATTTGATGCTGTAGCCCTTGGCATCCTTCTTCGTCAGGTTCTTGACGAAAGCCGAGATGTTGAGTTTGGCATGCGTGTAAGTGTCATCGTAGTCGGGGATCGCCTTGAGGTCGCGCACCTGAACCTGCGGTTTGGCCGTGAGCGAAACGGTACGGAAAATACCCGGCAGACGGAACATGTCCTGACTTTCGAGGAACGAACCGTCGCTGTGGCGATACACTTCAACGGCTACCAGGTTCTCACCCTTTTCGTTAAGGTAAGGGGTGATGTCGAACTGTGCCAAGTTGCGCGAGTTCTTTGAGAAGCCCACGTATTTGCCGTTGACATACAGATAGAAGAACGAGTCGACACCGTCGAAGTTCAGGCAAACCTGCATGCCCTTCCATGCAGCAGGAATGGTAAAGGTGCGGCGGTACGAACCCACTTCGTTGCGGTCGGTGTAGCTCTGCCAGTCCTTGGGCGGAGTGCGCATCACGCCACCTTTCCAGTCGCCTACCTTTACAGAGTGTTGGAATATTACGCGCTGGTTCGAGTAAAGAGGCTTACCGTATTTGAAAGAGCCGTCCTTTTGGCGTCCGGCCAGGTTCCAGTTCATGGGCACCTGTACGTTGTCCCATTTCGAGGCGTCGAAGTCGGTTTTGTAAAAGTCCTTCGGGCGCTGATCGGGGTTCGAGGCCCAGTGGAATTGCCATTCGCCATCGAGCGACTGCCAGAGCGAGCTGTTTTCGGGCAACACCTTGCGTGCCTCGTCGACGTTGGCAAACGAGAAGAACCACGCGTGTGGTTGCTGCTTGTTGTAGGCCACAGAGTCAGGGCTTTGCCATTCCCATCCGGTGGGGGCGGGCATCTGTCCGTAGAAGTAGCCTCCGAGCGGCGCTACCTGTGCCCATAAGGGAGCAGCAATCAACCCTGCCAAAAGGGTCATCTTTGTCTTGCGCATAATAATAAATGTGTATGTATGGTTTGTGAATATGTTTTTCGTTGAATGAGCCTTACGGCAAGTTGGTGCAAATGTACGAATTATTGGTCGTAAAATCCGACAAATAGGGCAAAAAAGTGGGGCAGTAGTTTACATTCCGACTGGTTTCGTGCCTTTCGACTGTTAAATGCTGCCGCGCAGCACCAGCCGGCTTTCCGGTCCCATGTTGAATAGCAAGTCTGCCATGCTCAGGTTCGGCAAAAAACCCGTTCGTTCGGCAAACACCTGGTAATAGGGCTTTGCGCAGAAGCCGGTGGCCGACGTTTCGCCCGGTACACAGGGCTGCGCTTTGGGCGAAAGCACCTGACGCAAATCGGTGAAATCCTCGGCGGGCGTGGCATCGACATAAGTGTCGCTGACAGCTATGGGCAGGTCGAGCGAAAGTTCTTCGAGGATGAGCTGACACAAATCTGCGTTGAAATCAACTAAAAACTCGTATTTCCGCTCATAAATGCGGCGGAAGTCGTCGGCGTAGTATTCAAAGAACGGACTATTGTCGTAGGCCGACACCAGCGCATTCCAGTGTAAGTGTTGCCAGTTCCCGTGGTCCGACAAGCGAATGTCGCGCGTAGCCATGTGAGCCGCTCCGGTGCGCACCACGGGCAGCGTCAGCGCCTGCGGTCCGTTGGGCGTGGCAATGTAGCAACGGTTGCGAAAGGTTTGTTTCACATAATGTTCGCCCCGATCTTCCACGGCATGACCTGCCGCATACAAGTGGGCGTAGTATTCGATAGGGGCCATATAGGCCGTTGAAAGCAAAAGGGTAGGCATGTGTGATTGAGCGTATGTTTTTTAGGGGTAGATGGAAATCATTTGCAGTTATTTCGAGCTAATGATTTACCATTCCGGGCTAATGATTTACCGTTCGGTTTCGTTAATTTTTGCCGTTCGGTTTCTTCACAGGATGTGCATAGATAATTTTACCCACCAGCGCATCGTGCGGCACCATCACATAAGCATCGGGGCGCGTTTCCATCCAGTAATAATCGCGTGTAGTTTTCACTGAATGCACCTTTTCACCGTCAATCAGCAGTTCACCCTGCGCATTGGCTTCAGCGCGTGCTTTTTCGTAAGTGCGCAGCAAGTAAGCCATGAGGCGCGCGTTGTGTGGTGTAATTTTGATGCGTCGTCCGCGTTGCGGAATAACGATGGGTTGTGCGTCGGGCGAAGTGCGTGCCGGCAGCACTTTTTGCCGTACGGGGTCAATCCATACGGTTTCGCCCGGCAGTGCGTGGCAAATTCCCACGGTTTCGGGTCCCGGTCCGTGCTGTGCCTTTGGTCGGGGCAAGTTAAATAAGATAGCATCTCCCCATTCGGGCACGCGGTATCCCCAGCGATGGTATCCCCAGATGGCTTCGCCCGGCACCTTCAGCCCGTAGTAAGTAAGGCTCACCAGCACGTGTTGGTTAGGCTGCAAGCCATATACCGCCGTGTCGGGCGGTAATTGCACGTGCGTAACGAGCAAGCCCCGTACGGCCAACAGCAGCGAAGCCGTCAGCAGTACAGGGCATACAAGTGTGCGGATGAATTTCATGCAGTGCGGTAACTATTGATTGACAGCGCGTTGAATGCCGCAGCGCGGGCACACGGCTGTCTGTGCTATTTGTGCTTACCGGATGTCCCAGACGGGTTTAAAGATGCGGTTCCAGCGCACGCCGCCGTCGAACAATCCATAGTCAGGGTCGAGCGAGAGCCAAACGAATAGCGGTTTGCCCACCACGTGATCCTCAGGCACGAAGCCCCAAAAGCGCGAGTCGGCCGAATTGTCGCGGTTATCGCCCTGCATCCAGTAATAATCGAGTTTAAAGGTATATTCAGTTGTGGGCTTGCCATTGATTACGATTTGTCCGTTGCGCACTTCGAGCGAGTTTCCCTCGTAGTTGCGGATGGGACGTTCGTAAATAGGCAAGTTTTCGAGCGTAAGTTTCAGCGTAGCTCCTTTTTTCGGAATCCACAGCGGTCCATAGTTCGCCGTAGTCCAGTTTTTAGCCATGTTCTGGGGGTAGAGCCAATCGGCAGCAGGCAGAGCCGGCTTAATGGAACTTACCAAATCGGTACGTTTTTCAAGCTGTTTTTTCACAGCATTGGTCAGCGGCATCCACGCCACATTGCCGTTTCGCGAAGCGTAAAGGTCCTCGTTCGTAATGCCCCATTCGCGTTTCAGTTCGTCGGGAATTTCCTGCACGAAAGTCACCTCGTAGGCATACTGCACGTTTTCGGGTTCGCGGTTCGGTTTACCATCCAGGTAAATCACGTTATTCTTGATTTGCAGCGTTTGTCCCGGCAGTCCCACGCAGCGTTTCACGTAGTTTTCGCGGCGGTCGGTGGGTCGGTACACGATGTCGCCAAACTGTTCTGCATTTTGGCGCATATACTGCACACCTGCATTGTAAATTTTGCGATAGGCTTGCTGTTGCTGTTCGTAGCTCATGGTGGGCGTAATGGCAGCCGAAGCCGGTACGGGCAGTTCGCCGGGCTGTGTAGCAGGCGTTCCGAGCAACTGGTCGCCCGACTGGTAAGCCAATCGGTAATAATCCTGATTTTGTGCGTTCAGCGCCACCGTATCGCCGGCCGGATAGTTAAACACCACAATGTCGTTGAGTTCCACCTTGCCCAAGCCCTCAACGCGGCGGTAATCCCAGTGCGGGTGCTCCAAGTAGCTTTTGCATCCCAGCACAGGCAGCGTGTGCTGTGTCAGCGGCATGTACAGCGGAGTTTGCGGAATGCGCGGGCCGTACGACAGTTTCGACACCAGCAGGTAATCGCCCGTGAGCAATGTCTTTTCGAGCGACGATGAAGGGATGACAAAGTTTTGGAAGAAAAATTGGTTGAGGAAGTAGATAGCCACCAAGGTAAACACGATGGCATCAACCCAGCTCATGATAAAGCGGGTTACGGGGCCTACTTCGGGTTCGCGCCACCAGCCCCATTTTATTTTGCGCGAAATGTAAAGGTCATAAATAAGCGGCAACACAATCAGTCCCCACCAGGATTTCACCCAAATGAGGAAAAGCAACCAAAGGGCCGTAACAATCGTGAATTTTATCCATCCAGCCTTGCCCGGTTTGGTTTTTTGTGCGGCTTTATTGTCAGTAGTCATGGTTGTGAAGAGTTGAAGCCCTTGTGTCAGAAAATGCGCGGTGAAAAGGCCGTTTCCGGCTTTTCCCAAACTCAATATCTGCGATGTAAAGGCTCGTTTTTGGAGGATTTAAAAGTTGAACAGATCGTCGGTCGTGAGCAATCCTTCGTGCGTAGCCGTGAATTCCGCAGCCAGCACCGCGCCCAGGGCAAATCCCGAACGGTTATGCGCCGAATGCTTTATTTCGATAAGGTCGGCTTCAGAGTTGTAAGTAATGGTGTGAATGCCCGGCACTTCGCCTTCTCTCACCGCGTCGATGCGCAGCAAGTTGTCGGGGTGGCATTTCGAGCCGCTAACGGTGCCATCAGCATTTTTCACCTCGCCCTTCACCCAATCCGTTTTGCGGTCTATTTCGGCGCAGATTTGTTCAGCCAGCGTGATAGCCGTACCGCTTGGCGCATCGAGTTTATGAATGTGGTGCGTTTCCACCTCGCTCACGTCGTAATCGGGGTAACGGTTCATGATGCGTGCCAGGTATTTGTTGACCGCCGAGAAAATGGCCACGCCCAGCGAAAAGTTCGAAGCCCAGAACAGCGTGTGTCCCTCTTCGGTGCAAGCACGTCGCACGTCAGCCTCGTGTTCGGCCAGCCATCCCGTGCTTCCGCTCACCACTTTCACGCCCTGTTCCCATGCGCGCAAATAATTGCCGTAGGCAGCAGTGGGGTTTGTAAATTCAATGGCCACATCGGCACTGCGGAATGCGTCAGAGTCGAAGTCGTCCATGTTGTTCACATCAATAATCGATACGATTTGGTGTCCGCGCTTCAGCGCTATTTCTTCGATGATATGGCCCATCTTGCCATAGCCTATCAATGCTATTTTCATAAAGCTTAGGAGGACGTTAGTTTTGTATTCTGTTTAATGATAAGCAAAAGTAATGCTTTTCGCGCTGAAATACAAATTTTTCGGCTTTTCTTATAACAGCAAAACTCCCCGAAGGGCACTTTGTCAAGCACCTTTCGGGGAGTTTTCTTAAGGGTTCAGCAAACTGCCGGACTCTTCAGCTCCGGCAGTTTGTTTGAGCATGTATTACTTGATAACAACCTTCTGACCACCGATGATGTACACACCACCCTTCTGCGGAGTGAGCACACGGCGACCGAAGAGGTCGTAAATCTTGTTGTCGCGCGGTTTGCTTTCAGTAACGATGCCATCTACGCCCGAGGGATCGTTTACGATGGGCTGATAGCTAAGCTTCTTGAGGTTGAAGCTTTCGAGCGACATACAGTTCTTACCGCTTTGGTTAGCCAGCAAACCAATGCTTACTTCGGTTTCCTCAGTCAGTGCAAAAATCAAAGTGTTCGATTTCGTAGCACCCACAGGTTCCATGCGCAAGTAAGCCAATGCTTCGGCATCGAGGTCAGCCGTGTTGGGCAGAGCCTTGCCGGCAGCAGCCACCAGGTAAGTGTTCACAGCCTGACCTTCCCATTTGCCATAGTTGGCGGTAAATTCGTAAGCACCGGCAGGAAGCGTAATCGTTTGATACGTTTTCTGGTCTTCGATGCTTGCCGAGAAGCCGTCCCACGTCGTGGTAATGGTCATGTAGCTGTCTTTCTGTGTGTCGACATGGAAACCGGTACCCTGAGCGTCAACATTTTCGAGCGTCCAGTCATCCAGTTCCTTGAAGCGGGCACCGGTGTTCACCACCTTGCCGGTAGTAGCAAACGGAGCCTTGTAGTTCGTCAGGAATTTAGCCGTTACATCCTCAGCCTTTCCGGTGAAGTTGAGCGAGAACACACCCTTTGACAAGCCCCAGGCGTCGCCTTCCGGACCGAAGTTCGTGCGCACACCGTGGTTAGCAGCGGGGGTAGCATCCTGCACGTCGCCACCAGCCTGGTTGAACTGATAGTAAAGCTGTAAGCCGTCCTTGCTGATAGCCGTTTCGAGTTCGGCACCTTCGAGCGGCTGGTTGCAGTAGCCCTGGAGTTTAGCGTCGGTCATCGACTTGCTCCACACGCGGAACTCGTCAATCTGTCCGTCGAACGGAGCTACGCTGCCGCCGATGCAGAATTGGCTGAGTTCGGGAATGGTGCGTCCAACCACCATGGTAGCCTTCTTTTCACCGTCGCGGTAGAAGAAGAGCGAACCATTCTTGAGCTTCAGTGCATAGTGATGCCAGCTGCCGGGAATTACGAAGTTGGCTCCCGAAGTAACCTTACGTCCGTCAACGGTTACTTCCATAGCACCGTTCGACGAGGTAGTAATCATAAAGTCCTTCACGTTGTCGCCGATACCGTTGCCCATAGCCTTGAGCTGACGGGGATTCATCCACCAGTCTACGGTAAATTCGCGCTGTCCCTTTTTGAAGGGCACCTTCGTCAGTTTCAGAGAAGCGTTGCCCGTAAAGTTCAAGCCGTTTTTACTGTCGGCGTTGCACACCACGAGTCCGCCCTTTTCGGTAGCCGTGCTCTGTCCGGCTTCGTTCGTAGCCGTCAGAATTACGTCATAAATACCGGGCTGGTCAGGACGGAAGGCAATGAGTTCGCCCTCGCCTGCCATAACGTTGGCAGCACTCTGGAGTTTCCATTCCAGCTTCTTGGCACCATATTTCGAGGTGTTGATCAGTTTGGTCCATTCGCCCTTCATCACCACGTTCGGTTCAACGCGGAACGAAGCCAACGGAGCCACCTGAGCTACGGTGATTTCCACTTCGCTGCTTGCCTTTTTGCCGTCGGGGCCGGTCACGGTGAGTGTCACCTTGTACTTGCCGGGCATATTGTAAACAGCGGCAGCATTCGGTGCATCGGCCGTTTCTTCCTCAGCACCGGGCATATCCCAGTGGTAAGTGTAGCCCTGCACAAAATTCTTGACGATGAACGAAACGGCATCGCCGGCGGGAACGGTGGCCTTCGATGCGGTGAATTCAGCCGTCGGAGCGGGCGATTCAGCCACATTGATTACACGTTCAGCCTCGGTAGTTTCGCCCTGAATGTTGTGTGCAACCACCTTAACGGTGTGTGCTCCTGCCTTGGCAAAGGTAGCCACGGGGCTGATTACCTTGAGGGCATTCATGCCAGCTTCGGTAGCACTCCAGCTGAGCGATTCAACGCCCAATCCGGCTTTTGCGCTGAGTTTCACGGGCACACCGGCGTAAACCGTGCCTGCGGGTTCGTTGATAGCCACGCTGAGGTCAGCAGGTGCTGTAAGCGTCGGGCCACCAAGGTTCATGGCCGTGTAGTTTGCGTCGAGAATCACACCATGGTGCTGACCAACCGTGTGGTCGCGCAGTTTCATCACGCCATTGTCGTTAATCATGTCGCCCTTGTAGTAAACCATGAGGTCTTCGGGCAAACCGGCATCGCCAAATTCCTTATTATAGTTGTCTTTGATTTCCTTGTCGGTGCGAGCCGTCTTCCAGATACGGAATTCATCAACCTTAGCATCCAGGCTCTTGCCCTGGGCGTTGGTAAATACCAAGTCGCCAAAGCCACCTACACCGCTGAACAGGTCAGAGGTGAATGAATTGCGGCGTACACCATTGACGTATGCCGTCATCTTGTGACCGTCGATTACGATGGCAATGTGTTTCCACTGTCCGCGCGTATAAGCACCAGAGATGTCCATGCGGTCGCCATTCGTGTTCCAACCCACGGTGAGTCGGCCATCGCTGTTGGCATGGAACATGAAGTTACCCCAGCCCGGTCCGGCCGACTGGTTCCAGTCTGACAGGCTGTTGCAGTTCATCCAGTACTCGATGGTGGCCTTTTGGTAAGTATTGCCAAACACACCGGGGATGCGCAAGCCCGACTTCTTGAAGTTCACGTTCTTCTGAGCCGTTTTGCCTACGGTTTGTACAAGGTTAACCTTGGTCGATTCCTTTTCGCCGTAGATAGCCGATACCGAGTAAGTGCACACACCGGTTTCTTCGGCATTCAGGTCGTACGAAAGCACATCGGGAGCCAGTGTAGCCACGAGTTCACCGTTTTTATACACCTTGTAGCCCGTCAGCACGCTGCTTGATTTCACAGGAGCCTGCCACATCAGTTTATCTTCGGTTTGCGAAAGGTTTTGCGGAGCATTTACGCCGCGTCCCTGCACCACAACCGAAATGATGGTGCGCTTGCCCTTGTTCTGAATGTCAACCGTTTGTCCGTCGGCAAAGAACGGAGTTTCAACGCCCTTGGCATTCTGCACATAGTCAATGATTGAGGCAGCGTGAATTTTACCGGTACCCTCGGCATAGTTTCGGGTGTCGATGATGAAGAAGTACTTCAGCGGCTGGTTAGCATCGTAACCTGCCGAAAGGTCAGTCAGGTCGTAACCAAACTCCATGGGCTCTTCGTGCAGTTTGCCGTCGGCCCAGCGTCCGAGCATCGGCACTTCGGGAGCAGGTTCGCTCCATCCGCCGTTACCGTCGCCGGCATACTTAAAGTGTTCGAAGGCCACAGCCGATTCGGGTTCCGTTGCGTTCAAGTCGGCCGACACGCCTGCGCTCAGGTAGAGTTCAGAGCGGCGCGAGTAGTTCATTTTGAGTTTGATGGTACGCTGCGGTTCATAGTTTTTGCGCACGCGGTAAATTTCGGGCATCCAGTAATTGTTGGGATGCGTGCCGTTGGCATTGAAAGCCGGCACAGCGTGAGCGTAGGGGCAGTAAATGAAGCCATTGTTGCACCAGCCGTCGCCCCACGAGTTCACGATAATCCAGGCACCCACCTCGTCGGCCGATTTTTCGCCAAACTTGCCGTTGCCGTTCAGGTCGAACTCAATGCGGTCGTCGTAGCCCACGATGGTCAGGGCGTGGTCAACCTGCGTACCCCATTTTTTAACGTAGAATTTACCCGTCACCCCGATTTCGTCGTTCGTCGGAGTTGATTCGATGTTAAACCACTGTCCGCCACTGGCCACACCGATACCTGCGATACCGCCCGCGCTGAATTCATCATCGCCGTTGTGGTTCCAGAGCCAGTTCTTCACAGCCTCGCGTCCCTCCTCGGTTTGTACGCTCACGGGGAAGTTCTTGGGTTGAAGCATACGGTTGAACATGGCCGAGTACCATTTGTCGTAGCCGGTCATCCATCCAAAGTCGGGATTGGTGGTGTCCTGGTTGCCAAAGTACTTCGAGTAGGTTTGTCCGCCGTAAATGGCTGCCGAAGGCACACCGATGTGCTGAACAAAGGCGTCTTTACCTGAGTTGCCATTGGTGAGCAGCCAAACGAAGTGCGAGGGATAGTAGTTGTTAGGGTCTTTACCGTCGAGATTGCGGAAAGCGTTGAGCTCGTGGGTAAACATGTAACAAATACGCGAAGCCGAGCCACACGAGCCACCATCCTGGTTAAACACAGGCGGGAAGTGCTTGGTTTCCGCATTGTTCACATAAGCCGGACGTTGGCCTCGGGTGTTTTTAATGCGCATCAGCGAGGCATCCGGATTTATTTTCGCGTTAAAGTCCGGGTATTTCGTGCGGTCCACTTCCTGTGCAAACAGGCTCTGCGGTACCATACTTCCGGCCAATAACGTAAGAGTAAGTAATTTTTTCATTATTTGTTAAGGTATGAATTATTTTCAATCAATGTCTTTCACGTGGCAAATATAGCAAAAGGCGAGCGCAATACCAAATGAAAACCTAAGTTTTCATGGGGTATTGCCGAGCCGCCCTCTATATTCTGTAAATATAGCAAAAGGCGAGCGCAATACCAAATGAAAACCCAAGTTTTCATGGGGTATTGCCGAGCCGCCCTCTATATTCTGTAAATATAGGAAAAAGAGAAAGGCATACAGCAGACTTCGGGATAAAGCCGGCTGTATGCCTTTCTAAAA
>ULPW01018404.1_pt1 | contig 17813 bp, 18 predicted proteins | sample 1953871 | NCBI WGS metagenome assembly ULPW01 (sample SAMEA4835639, study PRJEB28245) | human gut metagenome | biome: gut microbiome; material: fecal sample | place: Denmark | collected 2008 | reverse complement strand
ATTTACATACAAAGCATTCGCTCACCTTGCACGCTGAACTTGTAGGCAGAGCTCCCTGCTCAACTTTTGAATCTTGAGTTTAAACTTCCTCTCCTGCAAACTTAACTTTAAAGCCAAGTACCGTGGCGAATATCATTTCGATATCTTTCCAAAAAGAGTAGTGACGATAATAATAACAGTTCAAGCGTACTTTGTCAGGATAGATAACCGTATCATTATACTCCGTAGCAATCTCTTGCATGGGACGTGTATCGCCCTCTGCCTGTTTCTTTGCCACATATTCGCTAATCATTTCATCTTCCAAACGGTATTTCAACGTGGCAGGTCCGGTTATTCCCGGACGCAATTTCAGCACATCTCTATCATCACCTTGCAATTTATCAGCGTATCCGGGTACATCAGGACGGGGACCGACAAACGACATATTGCCTATCAGCACATCCCAAAGTTCGGGCAATTCATCTATTTTGTAATGACGAAGCTTTGCCCCAAACGGTGTAATGCGGCTGTCTCCGGCCACCGATACCGACGAGCCTGAATGCTTCACCGTCATTGAGCGGAACTTATGGCATGTAAATAACTTACCATCCTTACCTACTCGTTTCTGACAAAAAAAAGCCGGACCGCCCGGCATCTTTCTGTGAATTAAAAACGCGACTATGGGGAAAATCCACCAAATCAGAAGCAATCCCAAAAGGGACGCAACAATGTCAAAGAGTCTTTTGAAAATCATAAGTCAAACTATTCTAAATCCTTATCAAACAAATATCCCCACACACGTCTTCCACAAAACATCAGGAAGTTTGTATCAGAAAATAATCGGTATTTCCAACTATTGCTAAACATGTTTTTCACCAAGTCAATTCTTACTTGTGTATCAGAACGTTTTCCCTTTGCTGCAGGTTTTCTATAAAGTATATCATCCAGCAAACGCTTATCTGATTTCTCATCTTTAGGACAATCAAAAGGTATGCTTACTCCACATACTCTATGCGCTAATCGGCTCATGGCATATCCAAAAGACAACATACCATATTCCTTGCACACACATTTCCATTCATCCCAGTTCACCTTACCCTCATAAGCCTTAAGCAACATAGCCCAATCACATACATGCTTTAATATAATTCCTTCTTCAAAAAAATGCTCTTGAGCATGAGCCAGAATATATACAGCATTAAACATTTCTGATGGTACTTGCAAATAAGAATCGCCTATACATTTCACATCTGCCGTTCCCACCATCTGCATCCGCAGCCATTTTTCAAAACGCTTCGCCTTCTTTGAACCTTTTATCGGCAACAGATATCGGTGATTTTCTATCGTCAGTCCTTTGTAGCAAAACTTCGAATTTTTATAGTAACTTCGATCTACATCAATCCCCTGCTTTTCTACAATACTATTCCCTTTTTCACCACCCCATCCTTTTTCATCTGTCAAAAAGCAATCCATATCACATGAATACCGAGTACTAGGTCTTGGATACATATATGCCAACACAAACCCCTTCATCACGTAAACACGCAATCCTGCATCATGCCAAAATTTTGCTAAAGATTTAGCCGACAACCATTGAGCCTTATACATCTGCTCTTGCTTTAGTGTAGAAGCTATCCATTGCATCTTTATAGGATAAGGCACAACTATTTTCTGATTCAGTTTTTGCAATCCATCCAAACAAATAGCTGCAACACCTTGCATATTGGCTATTTTAAAAACCTTCAGCCAATCTACGTCCTCTGAAAAACTACAGGTGTTATTTTCCTCAAGTCCGGCAGTAACAAGCTTAAAAAGAGCATCCTCAATGTTTTTCATCAGCAACAGCAGTGTTCTTCACATAGTGCAGTTTCTTATACACCCCACACACCAAATTCATTCCTGTCCAAAACATACTTAATAAAGTATTCATGCCCATAGCTTCATGCCATAGCTTATAATGCCAACGTATCATCGTAGCATACCCATGAGTAGAAACACTTCCCTTTCTTCCACGCCTATACTTTGCCAAACATTCATCAAGCAAATGGCAATCAGTCTTTTGAATTACTTTAAGCCACATAGCATAATCGTTATTCTTTTTGATGTCAGCAATCTGCAGCAATCCAACCTGATCTTTATCAAACATCACAGTTAAACATCCCGGCCAACAAAAGCTATACATACCCCATTTTGTAATGTGCTTAGGTCCCGATAGTCTTACCCCGGTAAGTTTGGAATCTTCATTCATTTCCTCATAACCTGTATAAGAGAAATGATAGCCGTTTTGCACCATAAAGGTCAGTTGCTTCTCCAATTTATCATAACTCCAAAGGTCATCTGAATCCAAAAAAGCAATCCATCGTCCCTTTGCTCTGCACAGTGCATTATTTCGGGTAATGGCAGCTCCAGAGTTCTGCGCGTTGCACGCATATTTAATGCGTTCATCCGCTTCCATAAACGGCTTAACCACTTCCAAGGTATTGTCTGTTGAGCAGTCATCCTGAATCAGCAGTTCCCAATTCTGATAGGTCTGCGCTTGAATACTTTGGATTGTTTCGGCTATAAAATTAGCACACGCCCATGTGGGGGTTATGATGGATACTAATCCGTAGTCTTGCATAAAATCATCCACTTTTTATTTCTGTTAAAATACAGCAATGTATTAGCCCTCTTGCTAACACCTTAAATCCGAAAGTTTATTTAAATTCGTTTTCATGAATCAAAAAATCCAACTTAGGAGGAGCAAAATCCATACGTTTGATAAGCGCATTCCTTTTTAATTGATTTAATAAAGTTTTATCTTTTTCTAAAGAAATGACTTTATCTATCATTTGTTGTAGGCCATCCTTAAAAGGAACAATATAACCGCTCTTTTCATCATCAATAAATTCATGAGAATGCTTCCAATCTGTCGCTATAACAGGTATTCCCGAAATATAAGCATCTACTACAGAACCTGGAAGTCCTTCTGTATAAAAATGAGTCGGCAGCAGCATTATATCGTACTGACTAAGTGTTGCATAAATTTCACTAGGCTTTAAAGGTCCTCGGTATTCCATAAAATCATATTTTGCAACATTACTTTCAAAATATGCCTTATCGTCATTATTTAAGGGACCAAAAAACGTAAGCGAAAACTTTTCTCGTAAACCATTCTTTTCAATAAAGTCAGCTAACTCAAAAATCCAATCTATACCTTTTTGTCTCATTACCCGAGCCATAAATACAACCCTAAGTTTATCCGATTCTGTAACTGTAGGATTGAAATCAAAGAATCTAAAGTTAGGAAAAATACTCACATTCTTAAAGTCATAATATTCCTCCAGCTCCTTTTTAAGTCGCTTTGTTTCGGCATAAATTCCCCGAATCCTCTTCAACATATACCTATGTATTGGAAGATTTTTTAAGAATTCCCTCAGCCAACCTCCAACTACTAAATAATATATCTCAACTCTAAACAAACGTGATAGAATGAAAATGATAGGGAAAAATATTTTTAAATTATTATGTGCAGGCAGATAAATCAACTTCTTACAACATATAACGTTCCAGAACATTATGAACAACAACAGTCGATTCTTCTGCAAGCTCTGCGTATCAAAATATTGTACAGAAAAATCATTCAGTTGTTCTTGAGCTAAACGATATACATCCCTAGTTTTCACAGTTTGCCCATCCAACTGTTCTGTTATATACCCAAAATAACCTAGAACTAGTACCTTTTTCATTTTCTAAATTTTATTATCTTAGCTGGCACTCCACCAACTATGGCATAATCAGGAATGTCCTTTGTTACCACAACACCAGCACCAATTACAGCACCATTGCCAACTTTTACTCCCGGCATTATTACTACCCTCATTCCTATCCAAACATCATTTCCAATGATAACTTCTGCTACTCTCATACCTTGTCTACCCATTGGAATATCTGTCCGCTCTATGTTATGAGTATGAGTAAGAATAGTTACATATGGTCCCATCATTACATTATCACCTATTTTAAGCGGTCCATGTACTGAGCAATTGACACCAAGTCCACTACCAGAACCTATACAAATACCCACCCATTTGCAAAATGGGCACCACTTTCAACATTCACATTTTCAGCACATTTATCATAGATATGACGACATATCGAACGTCTAATCTTTCTTGGCCAACGTGTCATCGGACTTGTTGATTTTGGCAAATATCTTGCAAATCCGTAATATGCAACCAAGCATAAGAGTTTCTTTATTTTCATACTATTATTCTTTAATATTATTAACATACTCCTTTGTAGCCCAATCCCTACGTTTTATTACACATGGATTGCCAAAGACTACAGAATGTGAGGGAATATCTACATTTACAAAACTATTCGGTGCAATCAGCACATCATCACCAATTGTAACCTTCCCTACAATAGCTGAATTAATGCCTATCCACACTCTGTCGCCAATTGTTGGACAACCTTTCCGAGAACCTCTATTCACTTGTCCTATAACAATACCTTTATGAATGTTACAATTGCGACCTATTTTAGCTTTACTATTGATGGTTATATTATATGCGTGACCTATATAAATACCCCCCTCCGATTTGATTATTTGCTGTTATTTCCAACCCTCTTCTATTTGCCCATTGACGGAACAAGACCTTATACAGAAGCCTTATTGGTAGAAAAGAAGTTACAGATACTTTACGATGAAGAAAATGGAAAATCCTAATATAGGTCTCTGGTTTTCCACCATATCGAGCAATGTCTGCATTATATAATTCTTTGAATTTACTCATAACATATTATTTTATAAAATTATTTTTCATTTGATCTAAAAACATTTTGATATATGGAACTGCTCCTATTGTATTCATGTGCGTAGAATCATTGAAGAACTCTTTATGTTCAACAAATTCTGGCAACTGAGAGTTGTTTTAAGAACAATGCACCATACTTCTTACATCTCTTCTGCATTTCCACGGCAGACTTATTATTCATATCGCAAAGTCTATACATTGGAGAGTCTACAACTACTACTTTTACTCCTTTCTCTTTTGCACGTAAAAGTGTTGCCTTAAAACGCTCTACCTTTGTCTTACTTAATTCCGTACAATTCAGCTCCACTTTTTTCAAATTCAGTTGTTTATTCAACTTCTTAGAAGATTCTTATAGAGTTGTAAATATTTTTCTGCACACTCTTCCATACTATAAGGAGCAAAAGATTTTTTCGCTTTCTGACTCATTAAATTTAATGTCATCATATCTGTTTCTAAAAATCTTTTCATTGCTTCATAATAAGCAGCCTCTGTATTATCGGTGCTTAAGAAACCGTTTTCTCCATCAATCACAGCATTTGGTATTCCACCTACAGGTGTACATACAGGGATAGCTCCAACAGCAAGAGCTTCTAACAACGATATAGGCATACCTTCAAATAATGAAGACAAAGCAAAAGCGTCAGCTTCCTTTAAATACTCTAAAGGATTATTTCTTTCACCCAAAATATGAGCACATGGTGGCATTACACTTTTTACTTCATCAACAATTGGCTTATTCTCTGTAGAACCAATAAAAAGAAGAGCAAAATCATAACCTTCGCTATACAAGCGATTTGAAACACGAGCCATCATTGGTATATTTTTTTGTGATTGAAAACGAGCCAATTGTATTATAACTCTTGTTTGTTCCGATTTTTTATAACCTGATATTTCTTTTTTAACATCATTGTTTACAACAATATTACTATCAACAGCTCTACCGTTGTTTATTAGGACAGCTTCTTTACCATAAAACGACAAAAAGCTATCATGCGACTCCTGAGATATTGTAACAGGTTGAATTAAGTTATGTTTGAAAGCGAATTTACGCAAACCAACTTCTAATCGGCCAGATGCTTCAAGATGTGCTTCATTATGAACTGTATGAACACCTTTTGCCATAAACACTTGTGGTAATATGGTATATTGTAAAGAGTCTACATGAGAATGTATTATATCAGGCTTTTCACGCTTTATTATGTCTATAATTTGCCAAATACAATTTAAAGAAAATCCTATGCTTTTATGAAGAGAAATATGTTTTACACTTTTATTTATTTCATTTTTATAAAATCCGTATTTTCCTTCTAAATCATAAAAAGTTAACAACAAAACCTCATGTCCGTGTTTTACCAACTCATTAGACAAGTCAACAACAAACCGTTCTGCGCCACCAGAACCAAGGTGCGGAATTACTTGAAATATTTTCATAAATAACTATTTTTAGTTGGCATCTTTGGCAATTGTAGAGTTGCTAATAATATCAACACTAATGGATATGGAGCCAAAAACTGTATAGACTGATCTAATAATAATGTTGCAAAAAATGGTAAGTATAAAACAACATTTTTTTCTTCACATTTATATAAATATATAGAGATTCTTATGATATATGTCAAAAAACCTATTATACCTAAACATACCCATATTTGTTGAAGTCCATTATGAATGGCATTATATACATGTAATGTGTCCCAATAAGAAACAACCCCAGCTCCAAATATAATATAACTAATATCTCCAAGCCATGCCTTATTATATAGGTGAAATAAAATTGTTCTGCCACCTGCAGTATCCATATTAGATTCTTCCATACGCCCTAAAAAGGTGTCATACATATTTAATAAGATATCACTGCAGAAAACAACAATAACTATACTTAATGTTGCTAAAGCTACAATTAGTTTGATCTTTTCCTTTCCTTTAGCAAGAAATATGAATAAAATAGCAAAAAAGAATACAACACCAACAAACGTTCTTGAGAAAGACAACAGACCAGCCACTAAACTAACAATAATAATAACAATAAATAGCCATTTGTTTTTTATATCATTTTTGTACTGTGATAACATTACATAAAATATAGTTACAACACTTACAGCCAAATAAGCTATAGTATTAGCATTCATAGCTAAGTGCCCCCGCATTTTTGTTACATCATTATCAGCAACACCTAATGCTCCACTTCTTAACATACCGCTTAATATGGCATCAAGACCATATTCTATAAACATATTACTATATATTACAATGAAAGTTAAAGTAGCTCCCAAACCATAATATATTAGACATTTTCTAACTGAAAATAAACTTTCACGTTCATCTAAGAAATAAAAGAATATAGCAGTGAAAGAAAGAAATGACAATATACCAGTATATAAACCTTCTGTATTATTGAAAGATTCATTAACAACCTCCAACAAAGCTACAATAATTAAAGGTACTATCTGTTTACTCTTTAGTTTAGGCCCTTTTAATACAAGCAGTAAATAAGCAATTGTTATAATATAACCTGGCGCTCCACACATTATAGGAAATAAGAAGAAAATATAATAAACCATTTTCTCATACTTCAATGTCATCATTGATAGTGCACAAATACCAGTCAAAACAAAATCTGATACATTAACACCAATAATATCTCTGATTATTAGTATCAATGATATGGCAACTATACAAAGAACCAATTTTAATTCATTACGTAATAATTCTAACATAGTTCATTTTTTACACCTTAATACGTTATCATTTATGAAGTAACGGGTATAACCCAACAATACAAAGCAACGCCCTAATCCTTTCTTTTAGATATGCATATTTATCGAATACTACAGACCACTCACAACCTTTATAACTATTGCGCCACAAATCGCGATATTTATTGTTAGACATTAATGGATGTAAGGGAAACTTAGCATTATACTCTAAATATCTTAAACCTTTTTTTATGCCTTTATTAATTCGCTTCTTAGAATAAAATCTTTGCACTTTCTCTACATTACGGCATATTTGGTGGAATTTAGCAATACAATTCTCTTCTGTCTGAACTTGGATGATAGAATTAGTATTCTGATAGTAATAATAGAATACGTCATGCTTGTATGAGATTGCTTTACAATAATACAACAGTTGAAGTGTTAAACACATATCTTCACCCATATTATCAACGGGATAAATAATATCTGCACGATCGTATATATCTTTCCGTATAAGTTTATTACATAAAGACCACCATGTTTTTCTATGCATCATAGATGAAATACATTCAATAGTATCTGTACATTCACCACCAGAATTTATTTTTAACGTTTTCTCTCCATCTGTAAATTTGCAATCAAAAGCAATCATATCCGATTTTAAATTTACAGCCTGATTGTACAAAACTTTATATAAATCTTTGTCTACCCAATCATCACTATCACAATGTGCGATATATTCACCACTTGCTATCTTCAGACCTGTTTGTCGAGCTTTTGCAAGTCCTTTGTTTTTATCATGATGTAATATCTTAACTTGTTTCTCTCTGTTTGGATACTCAGAAAGAACTTTTCGCAAAATAGATATTGAATTATCAGGTGTACAATCATCTACAAAGATGTATTCTATATCTTCTAATGTCTGCTCAAACAAACTACGCGCACATCTCTCTATGTATTTTTCCACACCATAGACAGGGATAATCACTGAAACCTTAGGACTATTCATTATACACATAATCTATGTTGTTTTATTTTTGATAACGATTTAATAAGTTTGGTATAAATAGTATATAAAGGAATACCCAGACATATTCCTAAAAACACATTATATTGCGAGACAGATGCCATCAGTTTAGAAGGCCAAGGGCGCTTATTGAAATGGCGAGGCTTTAATTCTTCTAACAACCTATAAATCATAGTAAAATGCTCCTTCAGTATCAATTTCTCAATAAAAAACAAGACTAAATCATCTATGCGGAAATCGAATAGAGGATGCTGCTTTTTGAATTCAATACACTGAAAAGATGAATATATTAAATCTTCACTACGCTCATTATTTGTAGCACTACACGGATTGTCATAATAGTAATACAAAATGTTGGGGATTCTCATTATTCGTTTTGATAATTCCAAACATGAAAAAACGAATAGCTGATCTTCTGCCAATCTCATTTTTTCATTAAACCTTATATGATTTTGTTTAATTACATCAACACTAAATATTGTTCCCCATACACACAATAGAAGTCTTTTTTCACTTATATATTTTTTTAATGTACAAACATGGGATTCAAAATCAAGGACATCGCCCAACTGTTTTTCATTTCGTGTATATGAAAATTGTAAGATATCTAAATCATATGTTTCTATTTGTGAGAAACAAACATTTAATGTGTTTACATCAATCCAATCATCACTATCCACAAAAGTAACGTATTCTCCTTGCACATTATCCAAACCCAAGTTACGTGCAGAACTTACTCCTCCATTCTTTTTATGAAATACTCGTATGCGAGTATCCTTTTTAGCATACTCGTCACAAATATCACCACTTCTATCTGGTGAACCATCATCAATTAACAACAACTCCCAATCGGTGAAAGTCTGGGCAAGGATGCTGTCTACGCAACGATGCAAATACTTTTCAGCTTTGTATACAGGTACTATTATACTAACTTTTGGCATACTTTATTCACTAAGTTTTTTCAATAACCAGTCCATGGCATAGGTTACAGCCTCGGTTTTGAACTGGTTGACTTTCGGCCAATTGATGGGGGTGTCTGTTGCAGGAATCTGCCCCTTAATCACTCTATCTTGTAATGCAAACTGACTGAGCAGTGAGTCGAAGCGGCTGTTGCCTCGCTGAACATTGCAAAAAACATAAAAGTCTTTATTAAAGTTGATGGAAAAGGCGGTGCCATGGAACGAGTCAGTGATGACAAAGGCGGCATCGCGGAAATAAGAAAGCCATAGTTCTATCGTATCGTCCATACTTACTTCTGCATCAGCACTCTTTATATAATAAGGTAAGCCGCGTTGCTCAGCAAAACGTTGAATGGAGTTTATCTTATCCTCGCTCTTATCTAAAATATAAGCAAAAACAAAAGGCTTGCGTTGGGGAATATCTTTGCATAATGCTGCATAATCCTCAGCCTGTAACAACAATGTGGGATCAAGCACATGGACAGCAGACACACCTAAATGGTCTTTACAGAGCCCCACACCCGATTTTTCTCTCACAGAGATGCCATCAAACTGTTTAGCCAAAGCAGCACATTCGCTTGTTTGCGCATCAGTAAATTCCCACGCGTCTGTTCCGAACGAAGCAGCATAGGCTACACGCTTCACCGACAGTTCTTGAGCGAATTTCAAGAAGCAATCTCTTACGTCGTAATTATACATCGGTCGCCATACCTGATCGCTACCCACTACCAGGGCATCCATTGCATACTTTCTGACCGTCTGTTTGGTAAACCGTTTGGTACGCGGAGCCGTGAGCTGCATATATCGGTTTACGAAACGGCGCAAGGGCATTTCAAGTTGTTGCTGTTCTACAGGAGTCCGTCCGAACTTAGCCTGATGTCCCAACATCTTATGCGCCAATACGCGCCAAGCCATATCTGCCCAAGCCAACCAATTATACTCTCTATAATCTATGGTCCACACTTCATGTCCCATGCGTTTCAGCACTTGCTGCAGGGCATAGTTCTGGAGCACACCGCCATAATTGGCATGTAGGGGCTGTGTTACAATTCCTATTTTCATCAAACTTACTTATTTCTTCAACATCAGCTTCACCTTCTTTCTTACATCACTGGGCACTACCTTATAAGCTATGCGATAAGCAAGCCCTCGCCAAGTAAAAGGCGTTTTGGCCAGTACCTTGATTTTCTGCTGAAAGGTTTGTTCATCCTCTTTAAAAAATGCCTCTCGATTCTTGGGTATAACTGCCGACTTTACCAATGCCGGATTTCTTAGGGTCAATTCATCGTAGGCTACTGCATACATTTCAGCATGGATGGCTTGCAAAGCGTCTGCCCCTTTAGCTGTATTGGCCGTTACTGCTGAGATGCCTTTATCATCGTCAATCTCGGGCATGATGGATGCAATACCCCACCAATCACCGAGCGTCAAGTCACTTTCGCTCTTCAACGCTTTGGCCGGACAGGCATAACATGAGGGACGAAGGTAAAGGTCGCGCAGGAATCCGCGCATGAACAAGTCCTTGTTCAAAGGCTTATACGAGAGCGAAACCGTATTTTTCTCTCCGGCAGCTGACGCTTTGGAGAGGGCGAGAGCAAAACCGAATTTTTTCCACCCGTTTCGTTTATCACGGAAAGCAATGGATTCAATCGCCATCCCGTGACCATCCAATCCATCACTTTCCGTGATGAGAGGAATACAAGGGTGCAAAACCGAATTTTTTCCGTCGCCCTGACGGGCGAATGATTTATTGATTTCTTCTTGCAAATAAGTGCGGAACACACCGGGACTAGGCACACCGTGGCAGATAAAGTCTACGGCCAACAGGTTGTCATACTCCTTGCGCAAGTACTTTTTCAAACCGGCAATCTGACAAGGTGTTCCTGAAAAAAGTACTTTTCTTCCACTCTTCAAGAATCCTTCTGCTTGTTGATAAGTGCTACCTATCTTGCTCTGCACATACTTTGAACCGCGGAACTTTGCAAGTGCTTCTTTCGTTTCTACATAGCTATGTACTACTTCCCAGCGTTCATCAAAACAGGCTCCAAACACCACACCGCCTTCATCAATGATGTGCTCTGCCAGCATGGTAAACACACCGCCCGAAGAACTCTGCATTCGTACCGATTCATTCGGGTTCTTGACAGCATACACGCCTAAGGGAGTACGTTCGTCCGCTTGATTGATTACGGGACAAACTTTTTCGCACAATCCGCAATCTATACAGAGTGACTCGTCTACCTGTGGATAAAGGAAGCCTTCATTATCTTCATGCAAGGTAATACACTGCTTCGGACATCGCTGCACACAGGCGACACAACCGCAACAATCTTGCTTATCTTTTATTGAAATCATACTTATCTTCTTATACGGGCTATCAACAAACCTATCGGCTGACTAATCAGGTCTTTTTCATCTTTGTTCATGCCAAAATACCAAAATGCGAACCCGTAAGCTACAGTAAATAACAAACCTAATCCTACAAAATTCAGAATGCTCATAATGCTGAATGCTGCACTATTGATTACCATCAATCCTGCTACCACAAAACACACTGGAACAAGGCTCATTTTGATGATTTCTTTCCAAAATTTCACCATGTCCAAATGTTGCTTACGATGATAGTATATGTTCATAATAAGCCCTTGGCCTATCAATAGGGCAAGGCTCGTGGCAAAAGCACAGCCGTAACCGCCGTAGGGTTTGGCTAACAGAATAGATAAGCCCAAACTAGCTAATGCAATCACTATATAGAGCAAGGAACGGAACTTCATCTGATTGCGTGCTTGCAAAACGGTGATGCCTAAGTTCTGAATCAATGGAATTGTCAAAGGAATGAAGAACAACAGACATATATAATAGGCATCTTCATACCCTGCGCCTGCCCATAGCTGAATAAAGGGTTTTCCGAACACGATGAATGCAGAAAGAATAAAGGCCATAATGATGTATTGCAAACGACCGGTGCGCACAAACAGATTGGATATTTCCTGCTCATTATTCTCCTTGGCCACCATAGCGGTTACTCGGGGTAAGAACACATTGGATATGGCCGTTGAGAACATCATAAACATACTTTGTAACTGTATAGCCACGGCATATACGGCTATAGCTACTGCTCCGCGATAAATACCTAACACAAACTGCCCGGTACTCCAATATATACGGTCCATGATGGCATTGAGAAATATCCAAAAACTATAGATAGCCACTTCTTTCAAGAAGCCCCAATTAAAACGAGCAAAACGTATCTTGATAGCTAGTCTGTTTTGGCAATACCACCAATTTATCAACAAGGTTACTACATTAAACAGCGTCGTAACCACGACCATAGCAACTGCCTTATACCCTACAACGAGCAGCAAGACCATCACCACGGGATTCAGCACAGAACGTATGATACTGACCAAACGCTGAAATACAAACCGCTCGTAAGCTGTCATGATGCTACCCCAAATGCTCATGGGGAATGTAAAGGCTAAGTTAAAAGTCATCAGCCACAGCATGATGCGGGTGCGCTCTACTTCGGTTTCTGTCATTGAACGAGCAAATAAGTTCTCTACATTCAGCGACAATACGCTACCGGCAATCATAGCGACTACTCCGATGCCTATATACAGAACGAAAAACATGCCGAACATCTCTTCCTGTTCCCGTTGTTTTCCTTCTGCACGGAATTTGGCTGTATAACGCACAATCGCATTTCCAAAGCCCAAATCTAAAACGGTCAGATAGGCTATGATGGAAGCAGCTAAAGAATACAGACCATATTCCGATTGGCCTAACATTCGTAACATGTAGGGGGTATAAATCAACCCGACTACCATGTTCAGGCAAATGGACACATAATTTAATGCGGCTCCAGCTTTAAGTTGGTTCATTATTCTTGATTATTGTAACTTATCAATTTAGGCCATACCCCAAAGAGTAGGCACTTTGCTGTGCCTACCTTCTCTAACTTGTTAAAATTATGATTGATTTTTAACACTAAAGACTATTCCAGTCCGATACATGAGGGTAAGAAAGTGGAATAATCCCTGTAACCCTCAAAGATTTTTGTAAAGTTTTTACCAAGGTACTTTATACAGAACTGCCATATAGTTTCACAACACTGATTAAGCAATGATGTATGGCAAACGATTGAGTACCCTGATTAGTTCCAAAATGGATTTATATGTTATATAAGTGGACTGATTGGAGGAATCGAACCTCCTTCTCCGAACAGAATGTAACCAACAATCAGTCTTTTTGAGAAGGTTAATCAAGTCGCTATTTAGGTTTATACTCATACGTATCTTTTACGTCCTTGTATGCTCCTAAGAGATCGATGTTCAGTTTTAACTCATTAACAATGTTCGGTTGCTAAATATACTGCAACCAATCTCCATTCACACTTAGCAAACTTGTTACTAATGGTGCAACTATGCACATTTTTAGAGCAGCTTGAATCCACTTCTCTGATTCAAGCTACATTTTGAATAAATTCATTATATTCATTATTTTGCTTGATTAGATACTGCACATCAGGCTTAGCAGTATTAGGTTAGTTGCCTGTTTGCTTCGGAATATCTTGATGATAATCAATATATTTACTTTCTGTATAAAGAAACTACTTAGGACATACATCAGGTAAGCCATATTACCCACCTAATCTCTTCTGAAAATATCGCGAGTATATACTTTATCCTGTACATCATCCAAACAAGCATCGTAGCGGTTGGCAATGATGGCTTGGCTTTGTGATTTGAAGGCAGAAAGGTCGTTGACTACTTTGCTGCCGAAGAAGGTGGAGCCACTTTCCAAGGTGGGTTCGTAGATGATTACTTCTGCACCCTTGGCTTTGATGCGCTTCATAATGCCCTGAATGGCCGACTGGCGGAAGTTGTCGGAGTTCGACTTCATGGTCAGGCGGTAGACACCGATTACACAGTTGGTGGATTCTGCACCGTATTGGTTGTTGCTGGAATAGTCGTACCAGCCAGCTTTGCGCAATACAGCATCGGCAATGTAGTCCTTGCGCGTGCGGTTCGATTCCACGATGGCCGACATCATGTTCTGCGGAACGTCCTGATAGTTTGCGAGGAGCTGCTTGGTGTCTTTGGGGAGGCAGTAGCCGCCGTAGCCGAAGGAGGGGTTGTTATAATGGGTGCCGATACGGGGGTCGAGGCCGACGCCTTCGATGATGGCACGGCTGTCAAGACCCTTGACTTCGGCATAGGTGTCGAGTTCGTTGAAGTAGCTGACGCGGAGGGCAAGGTAGGTGTTGGCAAAGAGTTTCACGGCTTCGGCTTCCTTCATGCCCATAAAGAGGGTGTCGACGTTTTCCTTGATGGCTCCTTCCTGCAGGAGGGCAGCAAAGGTTTGGGCGGCTGCTTGCAGCATTGCTACATCGGTAACGGATTCGATGGCTGCATTTTCGGCCTCGAATTCAGGCAGGTTAATGATTTTGGGATAACCTACGATGATGCGGCTGGGGTAAAGGTTGTCGTAGAGGGCCTTACTCTCGCGAAGGAATTCGGGGGAGAAAAGGAGGTTGAATTTTTTGACACCTTTCTGCGCGTACTTCAAGTAGAGGTTGCGGGTGTAGCCTACGGGGATGGTACTCTTAATGACCATCACGGCATCGGGATTGACTTCGAGCACAAGGTCGATTACTTCTTCCACATGGCTGGTGTCGAAATAGTTCTTCACCGGGTCGTAGTTCGTGGGAGCGGCAATGACTACAAAGTCGGCTTCAGCGTAAGCTGCTCTGCCATCGAGGGTAGCCACGAGATTCAAGGGCTTCTCGGCCAGATATTTTTCGATGTAATCGTCCTGAATCGGGGAAATCTTATTGTTGAGTTTTTCCACCTTTTCAGCTACTACATCTACGGCTGTTACCTGATGATGCTGGGCAAGCAGCGTGGCAATGCTCAGTCCAACGTAGCCGGTGCCGGCTACGGCTACTTTAATGTCTTTGAAATCGCGCATATATTTGTTTTTTTATCAATCTAATAAATACTTAAGTTCACTTTCCTCCAGAAATATCCCCTCCCCTATTCAAACAAATACCCATAGTTTGTGCGGAGTTCGTCGTAGGCCGATTCGCTGCGTTGGCGGGAATCGTCGGTGGCGGGGAGTGTGGAAATGAGGTGGGAAAGTTCTTGGAATACTTTTTTTCCGGCTTCGAGGATGGGGAGGAGGTTGTCTTTGAAATGGTCGAGGAAGGGGGCGTAGTAATAGCCGATTTCTTCGATGATGAAACTGAATATTTCGAGGGCATCTTTCGTGTCTAACTTCTTATGGAGTACGTCCGAGAGGGTTTGACGACGAAGCATTTCGATGTTTTCAGTTTGAGCGGTGACTTCCTGGGGGGTGCGGACGGGATGAAAATAACGGTCGACAAAGGCGTTGCGTTCGTGAAGGTTGCGCTGATAAAAGGCGGGCGATGAGGGGGCGACGGGCTTTTTGTCGACTTCTTCAAACCGTTCGGCATGAATGCCGGATATGGCAATGCTCATGCCGCCTACGTCCATCACTAACTTGCGGTCGCGGGCTATGCGGATAACGTAACCTTCGAGTCCGGCATATTCGCCGGTGGTAATGCGCAGCAGGGTGCGGTTCTGGGCATAGTAAACGAAAGGACGCAGCAAAAAGCGGATGCGGTCGGGGTCGGTTTCGGCTATGCGCATAAAGGGCTCCATCTGACTGCAGGGTATGGTGGCTACGCGACCGGTACTGCAATTCTTACAGAGTTTGTAACCGGGGATTTTTTCATCTAAATAGGCTTGCAACTTCTGCGGACTTCCTTGCAGAAACACCAGTCCGCTGACGGTGGGCGATACTACCTCGCGCAGGGTGTTGTTCCTTCCGCGACGGGGTACGTAACGTATGGTTTTGTGTACGAAAAAGGTTAACTGATCGTTGCGCAACGTGCTCTCAATGGCTCGTACTTTTTGATTGTGTACAAAAATGTACGACCACGATGTGCATGGGGCGGCAAGGATTTGAGAGGCTAAACCGGAGCTGACTTCAGGGTACGTTTTTATTCCTGAGCCAGAATGAATTTCTGATTCAGGAATGCTTGTGCCCTTTGGAAATGAAAGGTTTTCAGTGCATGGAATACCCTTCATTTCGTCGGCTGTAAAATGAGAATTCGAACTGTCCAGTGTCATAAACTCTCTTCTACTTTATGTGGTGTGATATAGCTGACTGCAGGGGTAAAGTAAAAACAAATGCTTCCGTTCTGTTCTGCGCTTTATTTGTGCAGCATCTCCTGTCGACCTCTCTATCGCAGGATAAAGGGGTCATAACTACTACAACCTTTTTCATACTACCTAAAATTGGTTTTTTGTACCGTTTATAGCGTGTCTTCTAAGAATAAGACACGCATTTATGACGCAAAGGTAGTGTTTTTCTTGCATTCATTATCATTTCAGCCAAAGAATTTTCCAAGTTCTTAGAATTTTATAGGGATTTGTTTCGCAAAACTTGGGTGCGTATCTTACGTAATTTGCTGATAATCAAATACATACTGCCGGATACATGTTTTATTCTTAGAAAACATGCAGTAATTCAGAGCTTAAATACATAGTGTGAACGCGCAAGCTGCGTGTAATAAGTAGGTGTTCAAAATTATTTTATATAATTCTATCGAAGTATTTTTACTTTGCATTACGTTCTTGCACCGCATTTGCTTGCTCTGCGCTCAGTCACATAGCCCGCTATGCTCCTTCGTACAGAACAAACAACTACGGCACAATAACGCAATTCAAATGTAAAAATAATTTTGAACACCTACTTAAAACCCGCTCCTTGCAACAATTGGAACACCCCATTCGTTATAGAACTTGCAAAACCTTTCACATATTTCCTAACAAAGCTAAAACGCAGCAGTTGGCTTAGTCGCTGAATTGGAAGCGGAACGGGCGTTGCGGAATCAAACCTTATACTGTTTCTGAACGCGCTGATTATCAGCAATTCCGATTTTGTGCAAACTAGCTCGGAACTAATTTTAACTAGCTCGGAACTAATTTCAACAATCGCGGAACTAATTTCAACAAGGTCGGAACTAATTTCGACAATCGCGGAATAAATTTTTACAAGGTGTTGTTCGGTGCTAAAACCTTCGGTGGGCCGAAGGCATAGATGCGTATAAATTTAAATAGTTTTCACCTTTTAAGAACAGAAGCCATTAACATTTCAGGCAAAGGGAGGTATTCAGATACAGACAGGCGGAAATAATTTGCTGACAAAAAGGCTACGAAAAAGACAAAAAGGTCTCGACCCAATCCAATGGAGGGTCAAGACCTTTTTGGGGATGCTATACAGAAAGAGCACAATTCATGCTGATTACACCTACTTCAAATTCTTG
>ULPW01069519.1_pt1 | contig 17943 bp, 10 predicted proteins | sample 1953871 | NCBI WGS metagenome assembly ULPW01 (sample SAMEA4835639, study PRJEB28245) | human gut metagenome | biome: gut microbiome; material: fecal sample | place: Denmark | collected 2008 | reverse complement strand
TCTATGTCAATGGCTATGAGTTTACAGAGCATACGAATGGAACCTTGAATATCCGTCTGCAACAGTTTGATGCAGGATATCAGTATTTCACGATTTCAGCCATGGATAATGCAGGAAATACCTCAGAAATCTATAAAACAGCCAATCCGTATTACACCGATCCGGAAAACAAGGACAGCAATGAAAAAGATCCGGCACAGCAGCTCCCGGTGGATGCGTCAGCAACCAAGCCTAGCTCTGCAACCGCACAGGTTACAGACCATACCAAGACAGACAGCAATGGAAATACTGTTTCCCAAACAGGCAGTGGAACAACTTCAAGCAGTACAGGAACATCAGCCAAGCAGTCCCCGAGTACGGGAGATACTTCTAAGGATACCGACCAGAGCAGTGACAGCCAGACTTCTGAAAAAGGCAAGGAATTTTATACAATTCAGACTGCATCAGAAAAGGTATTTTATCTGGTGATTGATCGTGACGGGGAAGATGAAAAGGTATATTTCCTTACCGAAGTCAGTGAAAATGACCTGTTAAATACCACAACGGATAACAGCGAGACACTTCCGAAAAATTCAGCGGCATTGGAATCTGCAATTCCTACCAAAGACAGTGCATTGTCAAATAATAATGCAGATACCACAGGAGAGAAAAAACAGGGAACGGAAAGTGTTGAGGGCAGTACCGAAGAAAGCACGGAGGATACAAGTAAGCCGAAAGAGGATACCGCAAAAGCAGATGGTTCCGGCTTTACATATATTTTAATAGGCATTGCTGCGGTAGCTGTGATCGGAGTGGTATATGTTGTGAAGTCTAAGAAGAAAAAGGAAAACTTCATTGATGAGGATGAAGATGAGGACGAGCTTGACGAGGACTATGATTATGAGGACGAGGACGAAGCCGAGCAGGATTCAGACGAAGCATTCTTAAATGGTGGCGATGATACAGAATCAGAGGACACAGGCGAGAATGACAGTGAAGATAACAGTGACAACGATAATGATGAAGAAAACGGGGAGGAATAGAGATGGAGCTTGTAATTGCAGAGAAGCCGAGTGTGGCACAGAGCATTGCGGCAGTTCTTGGTGCCACACAGCGTAAGGACGGTTATTTGGAAGGCAATGACTATCTAGTATCATGGTGTGTGGGACATCTGGTAGAACTGGTACAGCCGGAAAGCTATGAGGAAGCATGGAAGAAATGGAGTTATGACAATCTTCCGATCATCCCACAGGAATGGCAGCATGAAGTGAAAAGTGATACGAAAGCACAGTATCAGATTTTGAAAAAACTTATGCATGATGACAGGGTGGATGCAGTTGTGTGTGCTACCGATGCCGGAAGGGAGGGAGAGTTGATCTTCCGCCTGACCTACAACATGGCAGGATGCAGAAAACCGATGAAACGATTATGGATTTCTTCCATGGAGGAGAGTGCTATCCGTGACGGCTTCCATAATCTTCGTCCAGGCAGTGATTATGACAATCTGTACAAGTCAGCACTATGCAGGCAGGAAGCAGACTGGCTTGTGGGTATCAATGGCACTAGGCTTTTTACGGTATTGTATGGTGGCAAGGCATTAAAGGTCGGCAGAGTGCAGACACCGACACTTGCCATGCTGGTAGACCGTGAAAGTAAAATCATGAATTTCAAGAAAGAAGCCTATTATATGGCTCATATCATGGAAAATGGTCTGGATGCTGTATCGGAGCATATCAGTGATAAAACGGAAGCAGAGAGGATTGCAGGAGCCTGTGAAAACGGACAGGCTCTTGTCACTTCCGTGGTAAAGGAAGAAAAGTGGGTAGCACCGCCGAAGCTCTATGATCTTACCACACTCCAGAGGGATGCAAACCGTCTGTTTGGTTTTACTGCCAAGCAGACATTGGAATATACCCAGAGCCTTTATGAAAAGAAACTTGTCACTTATCCGAGAACGGACAGCCAGTATCTTTCCGATGACATGGATGGCACAGCAAGAAATGTGATTGAAGCAATTTTCAATTCCCTGTTATTTGAGCAGGATATCATGTTCAATCCAGATATAAAGAGGATTTTGAACAGCAAGAAAGTGACGGACCACCACGCAATCATTCCTACCATGGAGATCATCAAGCAGGACTTAAAGGCAATCCCGGAGAGCGAAATGAAGATACTTTCCCTTTGTGCAAACCGTCTGCTGTGTGCGACCGGGGAGAAGCACATTTATAATTCCACAAAGGCAGTGCTTACCTGCAACAATACTGTATTTAAGGTATCTGGCAAGGAAGTGTGGAAAAATGGATGGAAGGAATTTGAGGATTTCTTCAAAAATTCCTATAAAACCGCAGAGGATAAATCGGATGCAGAGGAAGAAAAGAAGCTGCCGGAGCTTCATGAGGGCATGATGATTGCAGTGGAGCAGACAAAGGTTTCCGAGCATTTCACACAGCCGCCAAAACATTACACTGAAGATTCCCTTTTGTCTGCAATGGAACGAGCCGGAAACGAGGACATGACTGACGATGTGGAGCGCAAAGGACTCGGTACACCTGCCACCAGAGCAGACATTATAGAGAAGTTAGTCAAGGACGGTTTCGTGAAGCGTGAGAAAAAGCAGATCATACCGACAGAGGATGGAATGAAGCTGATTACGGTGCTTCCCGATGTGGTAAAGTCACCGAAACTTACCGCTGATTGGGAAAATGCCCTTACCCTTGTTGCAAAGGGAGAGATGGAGCGTGAGGACTTTATGGCAGATATTGAAACAATGGTATCTGACTTAATCCACACCTACCACGAAGTCAGTGACGAGCAGAAAAAGATGTTCGCACAGGAGCAGAAGGTACTTGGTAAATGTCCGAACTGCGGCGGAGAGGTGGTAAAGGGAAAATACGGAGCTTTCTGCAAGAATAAGTGCGGCATGAATGTAAGCCGGATCATGGGCGTTTCCCTGTCAGATGAACAGGTGGAAAGCCTGCTTGACGGGAAAAAGACGTTGCTAAAGGGGCTTACAAGCAAGGTGGGCAAGAAATACGATGCCTATATCATTCCGAGCGGTACGGAAGAATACCACTACACAAAGGACGGAGAAGAAAAGTCCGGAGTGCAGTTTAAGTTTGTCATGGAGTTTCCCAATAAGAAATTCACAGGAAAGAAAAAATAAAAGGAGGATGTAACAAATGGGAGCAGAAGAAACAAAGAAAGTACAGGACAATGAGAGCAAGGCGGACAAGTTTGTCCGTCTTGGGGAGTATCGTGTGAACAAGGTCATTGATGCAATCGGCAGGCTTGAGAACCTTTCCAACCGCACCAATTATGAGTATACACAGGAGCAGGTGGAAGCCATGTTTTCCATTATGGAAAAAAGGCTTTTGGAAGTCAAAGGCAGATTTGCCCCGAAAAAGGAAAAAGAAGATACGTTTTCATTTGGAAGAAAAGCAGAATAGGGAGGAAAGTCAGAATGAAGCAGTTAGAAAAAGAAATCAATGTAACAAGCCAGAGAAACATGATGAAGAGGTACCAGATGTATGGTGCCACAGTATCAAAGCTGACAGAGAAATCACAGAATGACACCAAGAAGGGAGAGAGAAAGTAATGGAATATAGAGATTTTGTAGAACAGGTAAAAGAACAGATACAGGATTTCCTTCCTGAAAAGTTTGCAGATGCTGCAGTTGAGGTCAATCAGATTGTAAAGAATAATGACTGTGTTCTGGACGGTCTGATGGTAAGAACAGAGGAAAGCAATATTGCACCTACCATTTATCTGAATCCATATTTTGAGCAGATACAGGATGGTGCTGAATTGGATGATGTGTTAGCTCAGATTGCAAGTGTGTATCAGTCACATTATATAGATCATGATATAGATGTATCGGCAGTTACCGATTTTGACAAGATTAAGGAAAAAATTGTATGTAAGCTGATCAACGAGGAAGCAAATAAGCAGTTCCTTCAGGATAAACCGTACTCCAAGTTGGAAGATTTAGCAGTTGTGTATCAGATTTTAATGGATAAAACAGGAGAAGGAACTGCGACCATTACCATTACAGATAATCTGATGGATGGATATGGAATCACACTTGAAGAACTGCATGACCAGGCGTTGCAGAATATGGATACTTTGCAGCCACATAGTTTTAAAGGAATGAATGAGACGGTTGCGGAGATGATTGCAGTTGATATTGCAAGAGAACAAAATGTGGGTATGGATGAAGCAAAAGAAATGGCAATGCAGATGATGTCGGATATTCCCGATACCATGTATGTGCTGACAAATGATACAAAAGTAAATGGGGCGGCTGCAATTTTAAACGATGATATCAGACAGGAGATCGCTGAGAAGGTAGGAGATTTTTACATGCTGCCTTCTTCAATCCATGAAACGCTGATTATACCGAAAGATGCGGGAATGGAGTTTAAAGAACTTGAGCAGATGGTACAGGAAGTAAATCAGACACAGGTGGCGCCTGGAGAACGTCTTTCGGATCATGTATATGAGTATGATGCCAAAGAACATGAACTGTTCCGCAGTGACCGGGCAGAGGAACGTGCTAAGCAGAAAGAGGAAAAAGGAGATAACCGTCATGAGCGTGTTTCAGTAAAGGAGAAGCTTGCGGAGAAGAAGGATGCTGTTATTAAAATGAATGCCGGGAAAGAGCATTCTGCACCGGAAAAGAAAAAGGAAGCCGTAATATAGGAGGAGTGGGATATGTATACAACAGGAGATAAGCTATTAAACGTGATGAAAGAGGAAGAAATCGGGATTGCGGAGCTTTCCAAAATTTCCGGTGTGCCGGAGAGAATAATCCTTGACATTATGGCAGGAGTTAAGGAGCCGGAGCTTGGTGCTATGTGCAAGATTGCAGAGGGACTGGGTATCTGTGTCCATGAACTTCGTGCGGATGAGGAGAGTTATGCGGTATCCGTTCCGAAGGATACCCTTGCCAAGCTGATTGTTGTCAGCGAGATTAACGGAGTGGAACTTGAGGAACTGATTAACTGTATTCTGGAAAAAGGTATTGAGGAGCATGGTTTTTATGCCTGATGCCGATAAGTAACTGATCACAGGCTGTAGGGTGCTTAAAGTGCCTTACAGCCTTTTTTACGGAGGTTTACCATGAGAAAATATAAATTGATTTCCGCACTGGCAGAGGAAACAGCAAAAGAAGTCGTGCGGAATGAAGAAAACTGGAGGAGATACCTAAATACTGCTTCCAGATTGTATAAATATCCATTTAAGGAACAGCTTTTAATCTATGCCCAAAGACCGGAGGCAACCGCCTGTGCTTCCATAGAGATATGGAATGAAAAGATGCACTGCTGGGTAAACAAAGGTGCAAAGGGCATTGCACTGATAGATGAGGATAGTTTTTCCGGTTTGAAGTATGTCTTTGATATTTCAGATGTGCATAAGGCAAGAAGAATCGGACAATTCCCTAACCTTTGGGAAATGCGTGAGGAACACATGGAATCGGTGATTTCCCGTCTGGAAAAGACTTATGGGGATACCGACAGGGAAGCCGGGTTTGTGGGACGTATCCGGGAGATTGCCGGACGGATTGCAGAGGACTGTTATAAAGAGCTTGCTTCAGATATGGAATACTTAAAGGAAGGGAGCTTTTTAGAGGAACTGGACGAGCTGAACGTGGAAATAAGGATACGGGAAACCCTTGCCGACAGCATTGCCTATACTGTTTTAAAGCGTTGCGGCATGGAGGAGAGCGAGCTTGCCGAAGAAATAAACTTTCCTTATATCCATGAGTTTAACACAGTGGAAACACTGTCACAGCTTGGCAGCAATGTGTCTGATTTATCCAAGCCAATCCTTATGGAAATTGGAAAAGCAATCGGAGCGTATGACAGGCAGATTGCCCAAAATCGGGAAGAAACGAGAGTAGGCAGGGAACGTATCGACACCCATGAGAAAAATATCGAAAAAGGACTTGCAAATGCATCTGAAGAAGACTATAATGCGTTAAAGCGTGAAAGCGAAAGTCAAGACGAACAATCTATCACACAGACCGGAGAAGCCGGGGAAAGGAGCAAATATGATGAATCTGACATACGAGAAGAACGGGGATTATCAGATACCGATGGTAGCAATGGACGAACAGCCGAAGGAGGTACTGACAAAGTACGGACTGATGAGGAAGAAGTTCTTACAGGAGCACAAGAACGGAGTATATACGGGACTTCTTCTGAGCGGGAAGCTGAAGGAACACTTGTTGATGATACAGGAGCAGGCAGAGGAGAGAATGGAGCTTCTGACCAGACAGATGAAGGAGAGAGAGGGGATAACGGAGCAGATGAAAGCAGAGAATCAGATGCTCTGGGTAGCGAAGATGAACAGCATCGTACACTCGGCAGAGGAGATCGTGATGACGGAACTAATCTACAGTTAAATATCGAACAGCCGGAGGGAACCTATCAGCAGTTAAGCCTGTTTCCGAGCTTTGAGGAACAGGTTGGCACAATCGCAGCAGCGGAAGCAAGTATTCAATATACCATGCCCGCTGCTTTTTCTTTGCCACAGGAGCAGATTGACAGTATCTTGCGTAGTGGCGGCGGTAGGGATAACAGCAGAAAACGTATCTATGCCAAGTATCAGCAGGGTAAGACACCGGAAGAAATGGCAGAATTTTTAAAGAACGAGTATAAGACCACCGGAAAAGGTTTTGAGTTTGACGGAAATCCTGTTTCACTGTGGTTTGATGAAATGGGTATGCGTATCGGTTACGGTACATCGGCAAAGGAAAATACCCTTGCAATGATGAGTTGGAGCGAAGTGGAGAGCCATATCCGTGTTATGGTGGAGAATGGTACTTATATGAGTGCCAACGAAGTATTCCTTGTGGATGCGGTGGAGCGTGAGAGAATTGCTACGGACATTAACAATTTCTTCCGTGACGGAATATCGGAAATGCCGGAGAGTCTGGAGCTTAAATTTTCCAATTACCCGGCAAGCATGGAAAAGTTGTGTGAGCTTTTAGCCACAACAGAAGGCAGAGAGCTGATTAAGGATGAGCTTGAAAAGGCAAAGGCACAGCTTGACAGCGGAGAAAAGCAGATTAAATGGCGGTATGTGAAAAGACCGGATTATTTATTAGAACAGCTTGCGGATTTAGGTGTGGAAAAGAAAGAATTTCCAGCACTTGATACGGTAGAGGTAAGGAATGAGGACTTTATCACACAGGACGAGATTGATTACAGGCTGGCAGGAGGAAGCGGTTTTGAACATGGAAAATTCCGTATCTATGAGTATTTCATGGAAGGGCATGACAAGAAAGATAACATTGCTTTTCTGAAAAATGAATATGGTACGGGCGGCAGCTCCCACGCACTTCCGGGAAGTGACAGAGCGCACGAGGATCACGATGCCAAAGGTATCCGTCTGGAGAAAGGTAACTATGGCAGTCCTTACGCAAAGGTGCTTTTAAACTGGAATGTAGTAGAGAAACGTATCCGGGAGCTTGTGCAGGCAGATAAATACCTTTCGCCGGAGGGAAAGGAAGCCTATGCACAGTATAAACAGGAACAGGCAGAGAAAGCCATGCAAAAAGAACAGGCGAAGTTGGAGGGTGGTGTAACCAATCAGGAATTAGATAGAGAAACAGGAACTGTTGCTGAAGGAGAACCAAAAGCACCGGAAACCGGAAAAACAGACATAGAGCAGTTAAATAAAAGGCTGTCTGAAATGTCGGCTGTGGTTAAAATCTGCGGAGCATTAGACCGGAAAGATGTGGTTGGCTGGAACGAGAAAACACAGGCAGTCACGATTGCTGACGATGAGCGAGCTTTGGAGGGAAAAGAGGTCTATGATTTCCTTTTTGCAGAAGCGGCAGACTATGTAATGATGCAGACAATCAGCGGCGAAACAGAAAAAGCTCTGGAGATGGACGGTCTGTTAAAGGATGCCGGACAGTATGCGGCACATTATGAGGGAGAGCCTTCCATAGAGCAGACAGAAGAACAGCCTTTGACTGCGGATGATGTTCAAAACCTTGTATTGATAGACCGGGAATATATCAGAGGTACACGAACAACAGTCTATGATTTTGAGTGTGATATTCGTGGGGAACATGATAAGCTGCAATATACGCTTGAGTACCATGATGACGGAGAAGGCTTTACCATTCATACGGAGAAGAATGATATTTGGGAACGTATGCCGGAGCCTGAACTGGCACGATTGGAGGGTATTCTTGGCAGGGAAGCATTATATTTTAAGTACCATGATAAAATAGCCGGGGCAAAGAGCCTTGAGGACATGGAGGAGATTCGCTTCAGCATTATGGAAGAAGAATCTCCTTATTTTTCTGCTGTTTCCCAAAGAATATGGGGTGAATATGAACAGAAAAATGAAGAATTGTCCAATCCTATGCAAGAAAGTGAAGTGATTGCCGAACCAGAGCCGCAGAATGAAGCAGAAGCGCCAAAGGAACAGCCACAGATTGACAAATCGGGTGCAGTCAACTTCCACATTGCTCCGGAAACAGAGAAAAGTGACGGGAAAGGCTTTGCGGCAAAAGAAAAATTCCGTCAGAATGTGGAAGCAATCAGAACGCTTGAAAAGATTGAGGGCGAAAACCGTATTGCCACGCCAGAAGAACAGGAGATTTTAGCAAAATATGTGGGCTGGGGTGGTCTTGCTGATGCCTTTGATGAAACCAAAACGAATTGGGCAAGTGAATATCAGGAATTAAAGAGCCTGTTGTCAGCCGAGGAATACGATTCAGCAAGGGAAAGTACCTTAAATGCCCACTATACAAGCCCTGTGATCATCAAGGCTATTTATGATGCGATGGAACGAATGGGCTTTTCCAAAGGTAACATCTTGGAGCCGGCAATGGGTATCGGTAACTTTTTCGGTATGTTGCCGGAAAAAATGCAGGAGAGCAGGCTTTATGGTGTGGAGCTTGATGGAATTACCGGAAGAATTGCAAGGCAGCTATACCCGAATGCCGATGTGAAGATCACTGGCTTTGAAAAGACGGATTATCCCAATGATTTCTTTGATGTGGCAATCGGAAACGTGCCATTCGGTCAGTACAAGGTGGCAGACAGAGCCTACGATAAGCATAACTTCCTCATACATGATTACTTTTTCGCCAAAGCCTTAGATAAGGTCAGACCGGGCGGCGTGGTGGCATTTGTCACCTCAAAGGGAACAATGGATAAGAAAAGCCCGGAAGTCAGAAAGTACCTTGCGCAGAGAGCGGAGCTTCTTGGAGCGATCAGGCTTCCCAACACAGCCTTTAAGGAAAATGCAGGGACGGAGGTTACTTCGGACATTCTTTTCTTAAAGAAGCGTGACAGGGTAATCGACATCGAGCCGGATTGGGTGCATCTTTGTGAAAATGAAGATGGCATAGCCATGAACCAGTATTTTGCAGACCACCCGGAAATGATCATGGGAAAAATGGAAATGGTCAGCGGGCAGTTTGGCATGGAAGCCACCTGTACACCGGATACCACCATTTCATTATCCAAGCAGCTTGAAAAGGCTATATCCCATATCGAGGGCAGCATTGACGAGGTAGAGTTCGATGAGCTTGATGATGAGCTGGCAAGAGAAGCAATCCCCGCCGATCCAGGCGTGAAGAATTACAGTTACACTATCGTGGACGAGAGGGTGTATTACCGGGAAAATTCCATTATGAAGCCTGTGGACGTATCAGAAACGATGGAGCAGCGCATGAAAGGCATGGTGCAGATTCGTGACTGTACACAGGAGCTGATTGACTATCAGTTGAACGAATATCCGGAAGATATGATTAAGAGCAAGCAGGCAGAGCTTAATGAGCTGTATGATGCGTTTTCCAAGAAATACGGTCTGATCAATTCACAGACCAATAAGAGAGCGTTTAATCAGGATTCAAGCTATTGTCTGCTTTGTTCATTGGAGAAATTAGACGATGAGGGCAACTTCAAAGGCAAGGCTGATATGTTTTCCAAGCGAACCATTAAAAAGGCAGAGGTTGTTACAAGCGTGGATACCGCAAGTGAAGCACTGGCGGTGTCATTAGGGGAAAGGGCAAGGGTAGACCTAACCTATATGTCGGAGCTTACGGGAAAAAGCGAGGAAGAAGTGGCAAAGGAGCTTGCCAGAGTGATCTTCCAGAACCCGGTCACAGAAAAGTGGGAAACCGCAGACGAGTATTTAAGCGGAAATGTCAGGGAGAAGCTGGCAACCGCAAGGGTATTTGCAGAGAACCGTCCAGAGTTTGCAATCAATGTCACAGCTCTTGAGGGCGTTCAGCCCAAGGAGCTTGATGCAAGCGAGATTGAGGTGCGTATCGGTGCCACATGGATTGAGCCTAAGTACATCGAGGATTTCATGCGGGAAACCTTTGAAACACCGGATTACCTCTTTGACCGTAACCTTGTCGGGGTGCAGTATTCCGATGTGACAGGACAGTGGAACGTAAAGGGCAAAAATGCGGATCGTGGCAATTCACTTGTCAATATGACCTACGGAACGAGCCGGGCAAATGCCTACCGTATTCTGGAGGATTCCTTAAACCTTCGTGATACCCGTATCTTTGATACGATAGAGGAAGATGGGAAGGAAAAGAGAGTTCTTAACAAAAAGGAGACCATGCTTGCCAGCCAGAAACAGGAAGCCATAAGGGAAGCCTTTAAGGACTGGGTATTTCGTGATCCGGAGCGCAGACAGACCTTGTGTGCCAAGTACAATGAGCTTTTCAATTCCACCAGACCGAGAGAGTATGACGGTTCCCACCTAAAGTTTCCGGGCATGACACCGGACATTACATTAAGACCGCATCAGCTTAATGCGGTGGCACACCAGCTTTACGGCGATAATACCCTGCTTGCCCATTGTGTGGGTGCGGGTAAGACCTTTGAAATGATTGCTGCAGCAATGGAGAGCAAGCGGTTAGGGCTTTGCCAAAAGAGCTTATTTGTTGTACCGAACCATTTAACAGAGCAGTGGGCGAGTGATTTCCTGCGCCTGTATCCGGGTGCAAATATTTTAGCTGCTACAAAGAAAGATTTTGAGCCTGCCAACCGTAAAAAGTTCTGTTCCCGTATTGCAACGGGAGATTATGATGCGGTCATCATCGGGCATACGCAGTTTGAAAAGATACCGCTTTCAATGGAAAGACAGGCTGCCATGATTGAGCGGCAGATAACGGAAATAGAAATGGCAATCGAAGCGGTCAAGGCGGAAAAGGGAGAGCGTTACACCATTAAGCAGATGGAAAAAACAAAAAAATCATTAGACGCAAGGCTGAGCCGATTGAACGATACTTCCCGCAAGGACAATGTAGTAACCTTTGAACAGCTTGGTGTTGACAGGCTGTTCGTAGATGAGAGCCACAATTATAAGAACCTTTTCTTATACACCAAGATGCGGAACGTGGCGGGCATTGCACAGACAGAAGCACAGAAGTCCTCGGATATGTTTGCAAAGTGTCAGTACATGGACGAGCTGACAGGCGGCAAGGGCATTACCTTTGCCACAGGTACACCGATTTCCAACAGTATGACGGAGCTTTATACGAATATGCGCTATCTGCAATACAGTACGCTCCAGAAACTTGGTCTTGGCAATTTCGACAGTTGGGCGGCTACTTTCGGAGAAACGCAGACAGCCATAGAGCTTGCACCGGAGGGAACCGGATACCGGGCAAAGACAAGGTTTGCCAAGTTCTTCAATCTGCCCGAGCTGATTTCACTTTTCAAGGAAAGTGCAGATATTCAGACACCGGATATGCTAAAACTGCCTGTACCGGAAGCAGAGTATGAAAATGTGGTGTTAAAGCCGAGTGAGTATCAGAAAGAAATGGTACAGTCCCTTGCGGATCGTGCGGAGGCTGTTCGTGATAGGAAGGTAGAGCCACACGTTGACAATATGCTCAAAATCACCAATGACGGTAGAAAACTTGCATTAGACCAGCGTTTAATCAACGATATGCTTCCCGATGAGGATAATTCTAAATCCACCACCTGTGTGGACAAGGCATTTGAGATATGGGAGGAAACAAAGGAACAGAAGTCGGCACAGCTTATCTTCTGTGACTTATCGACACCGAAAGGAGATGGTACATTCAATGTTTATGAGGACATTTGCAACAAGCTGAAAGAAAAGGGTGTCCCACCGGAAGAAATCGCATTTATCCATGATGCCAATACGGAGAAAAGAAAAGCGGAGCTGTTTGCAAAGGTAAGAAGCGGACAGGTTCGTTTTTTGTTGGGTTCTACTGCCAAAATGGGAGCCGGAACCAACGTACAGGACAGACTGATTGCATTACATCATCTGGATGTGCCCTGGCGTCCGTCTGACATTGAACAGCAGGAAGGTCGTATTTTACGACAAGGCAATATGAATGATAAGGTCAAGATTTTCCGGTATGTGACGGAAGGCACCTTCGACAGCTATTCATGGCAGCTCATTGAGAACAAGCAGAAGTTTATCGGGCAGATCATGACGAGCAAGTCCCCGGTGCGTTCCTGTGAGGACATTGACGAAGCGGCGCTCTCTTATGCAGAGGTCAAAGCACTTGCAACCGGAAACCCTTACATTAAGGAGAAGATGGATTTGGATATACAGGTTTCAAAGCTGAAGCTCTTAAAGGCAAACCACACAAGCCAGCGTTACCGTCTGGAGGACAATATCGCAAAGCATTACCCGATGCAGATCACAGCCTTAAAAGAAAGGCTTGAGGGATACCGGGCGGACATTCAGACCTATGCGGCGCATAAGCCTGTGGATAAGGACGCTTTTTCCATGAAGATAGGAAACCGTACCTATACGGACAAAAAGGAAGCGGGTGCGGCGTTGATTGATATGTGCCGGAGTGCCAAACAGCCAAACATGGCGGTCACAATCGGAGAATATCAGGGCTTTAAGATGAGCGTGTCTTTTGACTCGTTCTTCTCCAAGTTTACGATCAGCTTAAAAGGAAGTCTGAGCCATGAGGTGGAAATCGGAGCCGATCCACTTGGAAATCTGCAAAGACTGTCCAATGCGTTAGAGGGAATGACCGGGAAAATGGCAGACGTGGAGCAGAAGCTTTCTAACGTGGAACATCAGCTCGAAACTGCAAAGGTGGAAGTTACAAAACCTTTTGCGCAGGAGCAGGAACTGGCGGAGAAGCTAGAACGCCTTGCAGAGTTAAATACGCTTCTGAATATGGACGAAAAGGGCGATAATGCACTGGATATGGGCGATGATGAGCCGGAGGACGAAAACGGAGAGCAGAGCGCACAGACGCAGGAAAGTGAGCCGAACAGGGCAGAAGATATACAGGCGGTGGCAGAGGAACCGTTAAAGCCTGTTGCAAGTTTCCTGATGTCGGAGCGTATCGCAGAGCATGACAAGGAGCGGATGTTAGCAGACGGTTCCGGAGGGAGGGTATCCGTTAAGGAGAAACTTGCCGAGATGAAGCAGAAAATATTCGATCAGAAGATGCCGGAGAAACCGGAGACTGTAAAGAGCAAAGGAAAAGAAGAAAGTTTATAGGAGGGTGCTATGGAAGCAAACGAACCAAAGAAAGAACAGAACACAGAGGAAATGGACGTTATGAAGCAGTTCATGGAGCTTTTGGGACAGCAGGGCATGAAAGAGCAGTCACAGGACTTTATGGAGGTCTTGCAGTATATCGCCGGGATGCAGTTACAGCTTTCCGCTATGGTGGACGAACTGCAAGGAGTACGGAAGCAGCTTGAAAGGATGCAGGAGAGCCAGCCGAAAGCAGCGGAAAGTCAGCTTTTGGATAAGGTGTCATACCTTCAGGAGAAGGTAAGCAGTCTTGCAGAACGCTTATCGGAATTGAAAGACCATTTGATTGACACCGCAGCACAGGCAGTAACCGCCTTTAAGGAAAAGGGAAGGGAGGAAATGAACAGGGTTCTTCAGAAAGGAATTTCCGGTGTGCAGTCGGTGCTTTCCGGATGCCGGGAGAAGATGGTTGATGTGCTTACCAGTTATGAAAAGACCGCCAACCAGATAGACAGTATCGGGGACGAGTTCAAGCAGATAGGGAACAGCGTAGCCAACGTGGGAAGGCTCTTAACCGGAAAAGGTACAAAGGAAGTGTCGGACGAAAAAGAGGGCGTTGCCCTTACAAGGGTACTGAATATGCCTGTAAAGAAGCATATCTCAGCCTTAAAGAAACAGGTGGAGCGGATTGACGGTGCAGTAGCGAAGCTGGATAAGATCTGTGCCGGACTGGATACCGGAAAGGATAAGGAAAAAAGCAGGGTGTCCGTCAAGGAAAAGCTGTCACAGATGAAAGTGAAATCGGAACAGCAGAAGAAAGAACCGGAAAAATCAAAGACCAAGAGTCAGGAAGCAAGTTTATAAAGGTTTATGGAAAGAGCAGGTAGCAATCTATCTGCTTTTTCCTGTTATGTGGTTATCGTAAGCAGAGAAGATTAAGTGACGAGCAGAGGAAACAGGCAAGGTTGCGATGGAGAAAATCAATTCAGACGAAAACAATAGGCAAATTTAAAGTTGATAAGAATTCACCGATATATTTATTAGACTATTCAGCATTACACATCATTACAGTTACATTTCAAAGCATTATAATTGTTTCACTTGAGGATAGATGCTAAAATAAATTTTTTAAGGAAAGAGGTGGTCGTGTGATTAACATAGCAATTTGTGATGATGAAAAATACATATTAGATAAAATCAAAAAGCTGGTATTTGATTTTTTTCATAGAAAAAACGTAGAAATAACTGTTTCACAATTCGGGAGTGGTGAGGAATTACTGAGACACAACAAAAATATAGATATTCTGTTCTTAGATATTCAAATGGATGGAATAGATGGGATGGAAACTGCAAGGAAGATGCGTAGTCAAAATTATAAAGGATACCTAATTTTTATAACAGTTCTAAAGGAAATGGTGTTTCAATCCTTTGAAGTCCAGGCATATGATTATCTGGTAAAACCGATTGAAGAAGAATGCTTTGAAAAAACGATGGAGAGATTATTTTCTGCTATGCAAAATGCAAAAGACGCAAGTTTGCTTGTCCAAAAGGGATACGAGAGTAATATTATTGCCTTTGATGACATTGTTTTTTGTGAAATTATAGACAGAAAAATATATCTGCATCTAAAAACGGAGGAAGTTATTGATTACTATGACAGAATTGAAAATCTTGAAACAAAACTAGATGGGAGATTTTTTAAATGCCATAGAAGTTATTTAATTAATTTGAGCCATCTGAAAAGTTATAAAAATGGGATGGCGTATATGATAAATGACAAACAGATACCTGTATCACGCTTACGGAGCAAGGAATTTTCAAGTGTTGTTTTGAAATATATGAAGGAACGGAGAGTGTGAAAGAATGGATGGATTAGATATTTTCAATGTATATATTATGGGAAGCATTGAAATGTTGACGGTTTTTCATTTCTTTACCAGATTTCTTAAGAAAAAGGTAAAGTTTATTTATTATATATTGTTTGCCTTTCTTGGAATGACGATTATGATGTTTTTTCCAACCGGCAGTATTATGGAATTATTGGTATATGTTCTGCTGTTGATGGCAGGAGGATTTTTTATATGTAGAACATACAATATATTTGTCGGGTTATATGCAGTTGTAATGATTGAAATAATGCACTTATGCTATGGAGTTTTTAATTCGATTTCGTGTATTTTATCTCCCTTGTTTTTTCAGGAAAATCCTAAAGCGGTTAGCGTTTTATTTATGGTAATGAGCAGTATTTTAGCTCTTGTTACATCTGTTTTGTGTTATCAGGTCATAAATAAAAATTTTTCATATGATGAAAACGTTGGGGCAAAATATGTTCTTCTGATTTTAATACCGACTTTAGTGATTTTTTTGGTAAGTGAATATATTAGTTCAAATATTTATGGACATACGATTACGATACAAGCAGATGGGAGTTTACCTAGCATAAGTCCGTTTCCATTACTGTTTATACAGATATTGGGGATAGCCAGTCTGTTTTGCATCATGTTTGCGTATAAAAAATTAGTGGATAGTTTTAAATTGAGCAGAGAGCTATCTTTATTAGAACTGGAAAAACATTCTTTAAATCAGTATGTGGAAGAAGCAAAAGTACGTTATGAGAAAACAAAAGCATTTCGACATGATGTGAAAAATCATATATCTATTGTCAAAGAATTGGTACAGAATGGCGATATAGATACAGCATTGCAGTATATGAGTGATATGGAAAATTTAACAGCAGATATGTCATTTCCGGTAAGTACAAATAACCCTGTACTTGATATTTTAATTGGAAATAAGTTAGGGATAGCTAAGAGCAATCAGATAGAAGTACAATGTTCATTTATTTCTCCATATCCATGTGGAATTGCTGATATTGACTTTTGTATTATTTTTTCTAATGCATTAGATAACGCTATCTCAGCTTGTAACCGAGTGCCCCATGATAATCAGAAATATATTCACATAACAGGAAAAGTGCAAGGTGATTTTCTTTTAATTGAAATAATTAATAGCCATAGTGGGAGAGGGAGCATTCGCAGTGGGACAGGACTTGCTAACATAAAAGCAGTTGCAGAAAAATATCATGGAGCAATGGAAGTAAGAATAGATGGAGATATATTTGTTTTAAGTGTTCTTTTAATCATTCCGCAACAATCAGAAAGCATTTCACAACAAATCTGTTAAAAACAGATATATGAATGACGAATAAGAGATTGTAAAAACATTATAGTGTATTAAAGAAAAGGAGGACGTTTTATGTCAATGGAAATAAGCAGTAATTATAAGGATTACAAAAATGAGTATTTAGATAGGGTACAGACAGGGCAGGATAAAGTAAAAGAAGCTTCACAAGATCAAAGGGGGGAGGATAAAAACGAAGGTATTCCCGTTCCAAAGGACGAGTATATTAGTAACGAAAAATCTGGTAGCAAGCCAAGTGGTCTGTATCGTTTAGGGCAAGATGAAAATGGTAATCCAAAAGTAATGTATGATGATCCTAAGAGAGTCGCAAAGGCGAAAGATGTTCAACCAAAGGAGGAGCCAGCGAAAAAGGCAGAGAAATGTACGACAAATACAGATAATGTTGACAGAGAGATTGAGAAACTCAAGGAGGAAAAGGAACAGCTTGAACAGCAGATAAAGGCTGCGGCGGGGGACAAAGAAAAGGTTAAGGTATTGGAGAAAAAGCTGGCTCAGATTGAGGGGGAGTTAAGCCAGAAAGATAATGATACATACAGGAGAAAGAATGCAGTAATTTCTTAAACAAATTATGAATATGAGTGGGTGAATAAGAGGGAAAGGCTTTATTCACTCCTTTTGCAAAAGGAAAGAAGTTCAGATTAAGAGTAATTGCAGAAAAGGATTTCGATTCTATATCTCAAGGAGGACAGAGAGATGATGAATGGAAGGCATTCAGAATACAGGGAACATTGGATTTTTCCTTAATCGGAATCCTTTTAAAAATATCTTGCCTGATGGCAGAAAATAATATAGGCATTTTTGCTATATCTACGTTTAATACGGATTATGTTTTAATAAAATCAAAAAATTTTTCAAAAGCAATAGAGCTGTTGTCAAAAACAGGGTATAGAGTTGCAGAATAACAAATTGTTAAGAGGATAGCAGTTTGGAACAACCGGAAAAATAATTTCCTTTATAGCATATAGGAAAAATAAATAAGAAAGATCAAATAGCAAGTACCACATTGTTTGGTTGGATATAGGAATTATTCTTTTGTATTGACCAGAGCTTTAGCAGTAGATAAAAGTAATAAGGCAGGTGATGTGTATGGGAAAATGCTAGTTCTGACATTTGAAGATAATGAGGATGATATGATGAACCGCATATTGTCGTTGATAAATACCAGAGATGAAATCACTCAGATGTCAGGTTTGAATAATCATCTGTTGAATTTCAAAGGTCTTATGATTGATGAGGTTCAACGGGTAATCATTCAGGAAAATCAGGAGATAGAGCTTACATATACCGAGTTTGAAA
>ULPW01033637.1_pt1 | contig 18530 bp, 17 predicted proteins | sample 1953871 | NCBI WGS metagenome assembly ULPW01 (sample SAMEA4835639, study PRJEB28245) | human gut metagenome | biome: gut microbiome; material: fecal sample | place: Denmark | collected 2008 | reverse complement strand
GCGAGTTAACAAGAGAAAAACAAAGATTATTATGGGAGGTAAGCATGGAGAAAACTGAGGTCATTGTAGACACCTGTTTTCTTCAAAAATTATCTTCAGAAGGTAAAGTAATAGACAATATTAAAAGGGTATTGGCTGAGTTAGAGTACATTCCAGTTGTACACCCATATATTTATGAGCATGAATTATCTTTACATTCATACTTTGTGCGCTTAGTTGAGGATGGGTACATAAAGGTAATGGGGTATGATGAATTTCAGAAAGATGCGATAGATAAGCAGACTTATGAAGCCTATTATGATGTACTGTATGAAGAGATGAGACTGACTTTGGAAGCAATGAATAGTCCAAAGCAAGTAGAGAAATTGTGTCTACAAAAAGGACAGACAATATATAATACGCATAAGCAGGGGAGTAGTATGGGTGACGTTCATATGATTCTGATGGCATCCTATTTGCAAATGCCTATTTTGTTAACTGAAGACTCGGATATTGAGATGTTGCGTGACATAGCTAAACGGCGAATGCAATTAGGAGAATATTCATTGCAAATACTTAATGGTGTTCAGCTTATAGAGGAGATCGCTAAAAAGCAAGATTCATCAATAACAGTTAAGGAGATAGAAGCAATTTTAAAAGCCATGCGGGAACGAAATGCTGTTTCTGGTATAAAAGCAGTATGGCGAGAGAATCATCCTGTGTAAAGGGCAGTATTAGAAAATAAATATAATATTTACGTAAATAGCTCCAGTGAACGCATATATTCACTGGAGCTATTTTTTTACCATCCCTTAATCTGTTTTATCTGTTCTGCCCGTTCGGGATCTCTATGATACTGTAGTTTAAATTGTATCGTTTCTACAACTTCTTTCCGTGCTTCATCATCCAATTGATAAAAAGATGTGAGTAAATTATCCACATCCGGCATACTGTTTTTTCCGAAAAGGTACATAAGCGGATACATGGAATTCTTTAAATATGTTTTTACTCGATTTCCGTCAAGAGCACTATTCAATCCATTTGGTAATGTAGGGTAGATTTCTTCTTCTGTAATGGCTCCGGAGAAAGGACTGGCAGAGCATATATCATTCACATCAATTTCTAATTCATTTGCCAATCGAAGTGCAAAATCAAATCTAATATTAGAATCCTTTTGAATAATAGAATAGAGTGTTGTGGCGCTGATTCCGGTTGCTTTTGCAATTTGGCGGACATTCGTGCCTTTACTATCAAGTATTTCTTTCAATTTCTTTCCATCGCCCATAAATGACCTCCTATATTCATACAAAGAAAAATTACGAAAAACATAAGCACAGTATTTATAATAGCATATTTACGAAATGCATAAAAGAGAAAAATACAAAAATTGTAATTACGAAAAACGTAAAAATAAATTTACGAAGTATTGACACATGAGATATATGGTGTTAATACTAACGTACGAAATTCGTACAAGATATAGATACAAGAATTGTAACAAAATTAGAAATGAAGAAGGGAGGACGAATATATGGCGAATTATCAATATATGATGAGTGCGGAAGATATTGCAAAAGAGCTGAATTGTTCTAAATCACACGCATACAAACTTATTAAGTCGATGAACAAGGAATTGGATAGCCAGGGCTATGTGACAATGCTTGGGCGAATTCCAAGAGCGTTCTGGGCAACTAAGATGTTTGGTTATGAATTGGTAGCAAATTAAGGAAAGGAAGCAGAACAAAGCCATTTGTCAAAGGGAGCAACAGCTTGCAAGTGCTGAGAAGGAGATTGCCGGAACAAAAGGGATTTTCAAGGGAAAACAGCGTAAGGAGTTGCAGGAGCAGGCAGAACAGTTAATGATACAGATAGCCAATATGAAACAGTATTTGTCAAGTATCGTGCAGAGTTATGGCTATAACAATGTAAAGGAGTTCTTGGCTGAATACCATACCTGTAAAACTGAATACTGCGATTATCAGTCTGCAGTTGCAAGGTGGGAACAGCAGGCCGGAAATAAGGCAGAGTCGGACAGCTTAAAGGCAAGGCTTCAAAGAAAGGCGCAAGAAGTAAAGGAACGAGAAAACAACAGACAGAGCCAGCATTACCGGAGCGATAGAGGTGGCAGATAGGAAAATATATAATCATATTGACAAACAAGACCACAAGTGATAGTCTCTAAATAAGACTACTGCTTGTGGTCTACTGGCTTTAGGAGGATACATATATGGATATTCAATTAGGTGTTATTGAGGCAAGATATGCAGATATGATTTGGGAGCATGAACCAGTTACTTCATCGGAACTGGTAAAGATGACGGCAGTGGAGTTTAACTGGAAGCGTACAACTGCACACAATGTTTTGAGAAGATTGATTGATAAGGGATTGTTTCAGAATGAAAACGGACTGGTAACAGCCGTAATATCCAGAGAGGATTTTTATGCCAGACAGAGCAGACAGTATGTAGAAGACACCTTTGCGGGTTCTCTTCCGGCATTTATTGCAGCATTTACGCAGGATGCAAAACTGACACCGAAAGAAGCTGAGGCAATTCGTAAGATGATTGACCAGGCGGAGGAAAAGTGAGTATGGGAGTAATTTTCTTAAATCTATTGAATATGAGCATCACAGCCAGTTGGTTGATTTTAGCAGTATTAGGTATTCGACTTTTATTCAGGAGAATACCTAAGTGGATTACCTGTTTATTATGGGGTGTGGTAGCAATCAGACTGATATTTCCGTTCTCCATAGAAAGTGTATTTAGTCTGCAACCAAGTGCAGAGCCTATCAGAACCAGTACCATGGTAGAGGGAGAACTGATACCTTATGTGCCGTCCGTAGACAGTAACATAGGTGTTGTAGAAAATACTGTAAATCCTTTATTGGCAGAAGCCTTTGCATATCAGGAAACAGAAAATGTGGCTCCATTACAGATAGCGACAGGAATCGCAGGAAGTGTCTGGCTGTGCGGAATGGTAGTACTTCTTATTTTTGCACTGGTGAGTATGATAAAATTACTTCTATGTGTAAGGGAAGCTGTGTGCTATAAAGAAAACATCTATATTTGGGATACAGTAAAGTCCCCCTTTATTTTGGGAATTATCAAGCCAAGGATTTATCTTTCTTCTGCTATAAATGAGGAGGAAATGGATTTCATTCTTGCACATGAAGGGGCGCATTTACGAAGAAAAGATCATTTATGGAAGCCTTTTGGATACCTGCTTTTGTGCATCTATTGGTTCAATCCTTTGTGCTGGATTGCCTATATTATGTTGTGCAAGGATATTGAACTGGCTTGTGATGAAAAAGTAATTAAGGATATGAGTTTTGGGGATAAGAAGGAGTATTCGAGAGTATTGTTGTCCTGTGCTACACAGAGACGTTTGGTTTCGGTATGTCCCTTGGCTTTTGGAGAAGTGGGAGTGAAGGAAAGAGTGAAAACCGTATTGAATTATAAGAGACCGGCATTTTGGATTACCATACTGGCTATTATAGTATGTATTATTGTTGCGATTTGCTTTCTGACGAATCCACAAAAAGAATACTCTGTTAGAATTACAATCCCGGCAAGTAGCACAGAAGAAATTGTTTATCAGGAAGATTTTTTCTACTCAGGTGAAGAAATATCTCCAACCAGTAATAAGATTACCATTTCTCTAAGTGAGGGGATGGGAGATACAGAAGTGGTATTAAAACCGATAGAAGTCAAGGAAGAGAATGTCTATGAACCGATCTATATTACCCACGGCATGCCTGTTAAATTGGATGTGGAGAAGGGTGCATGGTTTAAAATCGGCGTAAATATGCAGAATCCCACAGCAGAGGATATTGATGTTTATGTTACGGTTCGCGGTGTAGAGGTGAGAATTGAATCTAAAACAAAGGGTGAGAATGATTCCAATGGAGAAAGTGCTGAAGAGCAGAATTCAGTAACACCTCAGAATTTGGAAAGACCACAAGAACTGGATGCGAATGAGGACGAGGTCTATGAAGAATTGAACAGGGTGGTTAGTACCATTGGTTTGGAGAATGCTTATCCATGGAATAATACAGTAGAGTTTAAACCGAATGCGGATGTTCTCATTAAAATGGCAAGTGATGGGTCGGGTCGGTTTGAGATTTATGGTATTTTGAGTGAAAAATATGGAAGCTACGGGCTTTTGCTGAATGATTGGATAGGTGGAGAGCAGAATTGGAACTTTGCCCTTGTTCCCTGGTATTATTCAGGGAATCCTTCGGAACAGCCCATTTTAGAATCAGACGGGAAGGGAAGATACATTTTTGCATATGTGTATGATTACGATGATGTCCCATTGTGGCATGAGTGTGTTTTGGATTGTGGATATGATACCGGGCATATGGAGTTAATTCCCGAGAATGAATATCGTGCCATGTTGTTGGAAGAAGAGCAGACAATGGGGCAGATGCTTCGTTAAGACTAATGGAGTATTTGGAGCACATTTTCTATCCGGAGAAAACATCAATGGCAATGTCTTTCAACGAAGCTCCAGTGAATACTTTGCCGGATGTGACTATGATAATGATCAAATATAAAAATTATGAGGGAGATATTGAAATTATTAATGGAAGTGACAGTGAACTTCAAACAGGTGAATGGTTTTGCATTCAGAAGTGGGAGGCGGGATCTTGGCATCGGGTAGATGAACTGATAGACGGAATATGGAAAGAGGTTGCCTATCGTCTTCCGGCTGGAGAAACAGCAGTTTTGCAGACCAGTTGGAAAACGTTGTTTGGGGAATTGCCGCCCGGCAAGTACCGTATTATAAAAAAGTATATGTAGAGGCGGCTGATAGAACGGATATACACTATCTGGCAGCAGAGTTTGAAATTAACAAAAGTAATTAGTTGTTTTGTATGAACTGGTGGCTTTTGGGTAAGCATTCTGTAAACTGATATTAAGTGCAAAATGTATATTAACTAGTCAGGAGCAAGTATTCCGGTGCTAAAACGGTGCCAAGAAACCATGCAAATAAAAATAGACCATGTAAACTATGCAGATTTCAGCCATAAAAAGCATAGAAAATATGTTGAAAAACGCTATTCAGATAACGTGAGGGTGGTAGAACCGTTGGTTCTGGCCGTGTAGCTACCATCATCGAGTAATTAAATACTTTTTGAGTATCAATTGACTTAATTGGCTCAGCCCTTTGTTTACAAGGGGTTGAGCCTTTTTATGTGCGTCCGGTGAAGCCGATGCATGGGCTTAAGTCATTCTCGTGGACTTGCTGTGGGCTTATTTTATCCTTTGGACTTATGACTTTGAACTTTGTGCCTTGTGGTTGTGGATCCTTTTCCGGTTTATCTGAGGTTTCAGATGCACCGGCAGCTACTGTTTCCAACTTGTGCTGGTTCTGCATCATATCCACCACTTCCTGATGCTTATTCGGATATAGGTGGGAGTAGGTGCTTAAGGTGGTCTGCACCTTTTCGTGTCCTAACCGTTCCGATATGAGCAGTGGTGCGCAGCCCAAGTTGATAAGATAGCTGGCGTGTGAGTGGCGAATGTCATGGATACGAATCTTTTTTACTCCGCTTTTCTTGCAAGCCTTTGCCATCGCATTATTGATATAAGATTTGGTGAAGGGGAAGACCCTGTCCGTATCTTTTAAATCATAAAGCTTTGACATATAATCTTTTACTTCGTTCATTACAAAGTCCGGTATGATGATGTTTCGGATACGCTTCGGTGGTTTGGGTGGTGTAACCACATCCTGCTTTTTCACACGTTGGAGACTTTTGGTGATATCACGAGTGTTCTTCTCAAAATCAAAATCTTTCGGTGTCAAAGCGAGGAATTCTCCAAATCGGATACCGGAGTAGTACAGTAGTGAAAACGAAACATGAGCCGTAGGATCATCCTCCATGGCTGCCAGTATCCGGTCAAATTCGTCCTTTGTCCAGAAGTTTACTACAACCTCACGTTTTCCCATTCTGCTAGGCTCGGATGTCCTTAGGAGTAGAAAAAACGATATGGCAGAGTGGGAAGAAAAAGCGGAATATTCCAAGTCGGAGTATCTGAAGGCAGACGAGCTTCTGGCGGATAAAAAAAAGAAGTGGAGCAGGCACAAGGGGAACTTTCCAGAGTGACGGAGGAATTGGATGAAGCAACTCGTAAAAAGGAAATAGCAATGGATTTGTATCATACCATATCAACGGATTCGGAGAACACGGATTTGTTTGATAAGGTGGTAGATTTAACCTACGAGAATGAACAGCTCAGGAGCAAGATTCAGGTCTTGCAGGATAAGCTGGAAAAAGCCTATGAATTTATGAAGCAGTTCGTAATAGGCGGAAGTAACATGCTGGATGTGTTCCGGGAGCGAATTGTCGAAGTGAAGGAGTGGGTACACAGGAAGGTTGCCGGGATGGGCCGGTAAGGGATGCCCCAAGCGGTAGGGATGCTGCTTGGGGTGATGTTATATGCGTTTGGAATGAGTAAGTTCTTTTATAGAGTGTTACATATAAAGTGGTTGTATCTACAAGTAAAAATTGGTTGACAAAAATGACTACTGATAGTAGACTATAAATAAAAGACTACACACAGTAGACAAAAGGGGTGATCATATGAGTGAAATAAGATTAGGAGCAGTAGAGTCCAAGTTTGCAGATATCATATGGAATAATGAACCATTGCGACCAGTAGAATTGGAGAAACTCGCGGAAGCTGAATTGAATTGGAAGCGGACGACTACTTTAACTATTTTAAAAAGGCTATGTGAGAGAGGAATTTTTCAAAACAAAGATCGAATGATTACTTCCTTAATCAGTAGAGAAGAGTTTTATGCTCTCCAAAGTGAAAAGTTTGTGAATGATACTTTTGAAGGTTCGTTACCGGCTTTTTTGACTGCATTCGGTTCCAGAAAGAAGTTATCGGATAAGGAAGTGGAAGAATTGAAAAAGGTGATAGATAGTATGAGGAGGTGAGTGGATGGATTGGTATGAATTATTACCGAAGATTTTGAATATGAGTCTTACAGCAAGCGTTATCATTGTTACGGTGATTATACTCAGAGTGTTGCTGAGACGGGCACCCAGGATATATTCCTATATGTTATGGACAGTTGTATTGTTTCGTCTGCTTTGCCCTATCACTATAAATACTCCCTTATCGGTATTGGGTTTATTTGATCCCCCAATTGTGGAAACAACTGATAGTGTGAGTCAGGTTGCATATATTCCGAACAATATCGTTCATACAGAGAATCCAGAAGTGACATTACCAGTTCCGGTATTGGACAATGCTGTAAATAATGTGTTGCCACAAGGGGCGGAACAGCTTGTAGCAGATCCTTTGGAGGCGCCTGTCAGCATTGCGACCTATATATGGCTGGCTGGAATCGTGGCTATGATAGGCGTTAGCATGATTTCTTATGTTAAGTTACGAAAGAGTCTGGTTGGAGCAGTGCGGGTAAGGGGTAATATTTATGTTGCGGACTACATTACTACTCCTTTTGTACTTGGCATATTCAGACCGCGTATCTATTTGTTATCTTCATTAAGCGAACAAGAACAGGAGTATATTCTAAAACATGAGCAATATCATATTCGCAGAGGGGATCATATTTTTAAATTGCTTGCCTATGTAGCCCTTTGCATCCATTGGTTTAATCCATTGGTTTGGCTAGCCTTTCTATTATTTAGCAAGGACATGGAAATGAGTTGTGATGAGGCGGTTGCCAAAAAACTTGGGGAAGATGTACGAGCAGATTATTCTGCTTCTTTACTGAATTTAGCAACAGATAATGCTATTATGTTTGGAATGCCACTTGCATTTGGTGAGGTGGACACCAAAGGACGCATCAAAAACCTGGCAGCGTGGAAGAAACCTACTTTCTGGGTTACCATAGGGGCAATTTTGATATGCATTGTTGGAATTGTGATATGCATATCCAATCCAAAGGAAGAAAATTTGTATGCACCGGAACCTTTTGGTCATAGCTACAGGGTGGCAGAAATTTTCTTCATAGATGCCCGTTATTCCTCCGCAATCACACCGGAAACAGCACCCAGATATCAGTTTACTTCAGATTATGCTATGTTTGTATCCGGAGATGTATTGGATGATAAGAGTACAACGGAGTGGGTGCAACAGTTGGGGAATTTTGAAGAGGTAGAGATTACAGCTGAAAATTTTGATAACCATTTTAATATGACAGGGTTCACTATTTCAAATGATACCTGGTCCAAATTCAGAAGTGAAATAAATAAGGCATGGCGGATAAATGCGGATAATAGTTTTTACTATTTTCTGCAGAACCAAGATGGCAGTGTATATCTGACTTACGGATATGATATAGATAATAGTACGAATATATTGGAGGAAGGCTCACACATCCGTTTCCTGTTTAGATTGGAACGTACAGATATTTTAAGTTGCAATGCCGTTAGTGCAGATTACAATGCTTATATTGAGCCTGCCTATTATTCAAGTAGCTATGAAGGGGAGTATGATGATTTATATTCCAATCCTATAAATAATTCCGGTAAGCTGATATTTACAGTGGATGGTGGTACAGATACGGATATTTTGGTTGTTAATGAGGAGTATCATAAATACACATCGGAAGAAGTAATTGTAGAAAGAGAAACTTATGAGCTGGAATGTAATCCACAGGGAAAGTTTGAGTTGGAGGTTTCTGTTCGAGGCGATGAACGTGATGAGGCAATCTATTCCATTTATGTTCGTGGAAAATCCGGATTCTATGTAATGAAGATAGATTTTCAGACAAGTGAAGGCGCAGTGGAAATTGATAGGTCGGAAACGCCGGAAGTTGAAAATATAGTGGACAAGACGGATTCCTTAGATACAGCCATATTAAACGCTATTGTTGAACATACTGCATCCGATTATCCGGTTGGTGCCTATCATTGTGCCAGCTTTGTAGAGTTGCATAGGGAGGAATTATGCGGAGTGTCTATTGCTGGTGGGAATGTGTCGAAAGAGTTGATAACGGTATACGGAATGGCATTGGAACAGTCATTTTCTTATTCGGAAGGTAAGTTAAATCAAGTCGGTGGAAGCCATATGCCGGTGGTCATCACTTTTGAAGTGGCAGATAATACATATACGGTGACTGATTTTTGGGTTCCCAGAGATGGAAGTTATTATGTATCGGATATTAGGGACAAATTTCCGGATGAAATTGAAGAAGATGCTCTGGATACGCAGAAATATGTGGTGGCTCAAATACAAGAGTGTTATAGTAGAGCGGTTCAGTATTATCAGGTAGATACGGAAGCCGTTATAGAAGAATTATTTGACAAAATGGAAGCATCTCCGGCAACCTCATCGAATCCGGCAGATTATATTGATGCACATTCTTTGGAATACAGAGAACTTACGTATTATGGACAATACAGTTTAAACTATATCTTTCATAAATTTATGGAAGGAGAACAGAAGGGATTGCGTGGTCAATTGATGAGGATACTTTTAGATGATTTGGCACCGGAAGCAAAGCTTCGATTATATGCAGAAACCGGACAAGAGTACTTCGATGAATGGGCAAAGGGTGCAGTGCAGGTATTGGAACAACATGATATGGATTGGATAAAAGAAAATCAACCCGCAATGTGGATTTATTTGCAGATGGTTGAGTAAAAGATGAAGAGAACAGCTTCGTTACAGTGTGACGAGGCTGTTTTTTGTTAGTTGTAGTCGTTTTTTTGTAGATGTCATAATTAGAAAGTATGAAATATAGAAGAAAACTACGACATAAAATGGAAAGTTTGGGATATAAATGGTAGGAATATATTTTAGTGGCACTGGCAATTCCAGATTTACTCCAAGAATGGGTTCATACAAGGTAGAGACATTAGATATACATTTGAATCAGAAAAAAACAGTCTAAACACAATGAGTGTGGAAAATCTCATCAGTCAAATATTTAATACATAAAAGATGCCCGAAAAAAGATGTGAATAATTCCGTATAATCAAACAGCTTCTGATAATATTTGTTAATAATATTTTGAAATGCAATTTTTGATAAAAGAAATATGTATGTTATAATGGAACATATAAGAAGTGAATAAAATACAGAAAAATCAGTGAAAAGGTAGAGAAATGGCAGAAAAATGGCAGATAGAAGGCTTCTGACTTTAAGAAAAACAATCATGTTTTATATTTGTATAGGGAACATTTTTTTATTGATCGGCTGTGCGAAGACTGAGATGGTGTCTGAGGACAATACAGTAACAAATGAAAATATTGCCAGTACCACAGGAACTATTGCAATAGAAACAGAAGCAATAGAAACAGAATCGCAGGATGCAATCCAGCCATCTACCGCCCAATCATCGGAAGTCGCGCCGGAGTACAAGATCATCATGGTAGGGGATATACTGCTTCACACCCCAGTGGAGGAAAGCTGTCTGCAACCGGATGGAGGTTACGACTATGATTCGCTGTTTTACCACACAAAAGAGGAGATTTCTGCGGCAGATCTGGCACTGGTTAATCAGGAGGTGATCATCGGCGGAGCAGATCTTGGTATTACCGGATACCCGAGTTTCAATGCGGATTTCAGCTTGTGCGATTCTCTGGCAGGTGCCGGATTTGATATCATTTGTCATGCGACCAATCATGCCATGGACAAGGGGCGGAAAGGTTTGATAAATTGTGCAAAATATTGGAAAGAGAACTATCCGCAGATTACAGTGTTGGGAATTCATGATACTGCAGATACTTCCACTTCCTGTGGCGCAGAGCCGGTAATCCTAGACCTGCCGGATATGAAGATTGCGGTTCTGAATTATACCTACGGCACGAATGGAATCCCACTTCCGGATGATATGCCGTATGCGGTGGATCTGCTGGATGAGGAACAGGTGGCAGCGGATATCCGGAGAGCAGAGGAATTAGCGGATTTCACGATTGTATGTCCCCACTGGGGCACAGAATACCGGTTGACACCCGATGCCTCCCAGGAAAAGTGGACGAAAGTTTTTGCCGAAAACGGCGCGGATCTGGTACTTGGGACGCACCCACATGTCATTGAGCCGATAGAATGGGTGACGGATGAAGAGCGTGACCATGAAATGCTTGTGTATTATTCCCTGGGAAATTTCGTGAACTGGACCTCCGGCACCGGAGAGGGAGTCGCTAACCGTATGGTAGGCGGCATGGCCGAGGTAACGCTTACGAAGAATGATAATGGAGAGCTGGAGATCGCAGACTATGGGGTGAAACCGATGATCAGTCATGTGGCTTCCGGTCCCGAAGGTGTGACAACATATTTTCTGGAGGATTATCCAGAAGAACTGGCAGAGGAAAATGAGATCGTTTCGCAGGATCCGGAGTTTTCCAGAGAATACTGTGTCAATTTGTGTGATTCCGTATGGGGAGACCTGTGGAAGACAGAGTAGACAAGTGACATATAGTCTGTTAAAATAAAAAAGTTGTTGATGCAACAACAAAATGCGACCTATTTTGCAGAATAATCCATAAGAAATATTTTTACTGCCGGCAAGGCGGCGTGTTATAATAAAAATACATATAGGGGTACGCAAACGAGAAGAGAGAAGGCAAAGGAGGAGTTACAATGAAACAACAGTTGGAACCGTTGTTTACGCCGTGGAAGATCGGAAACTGCGAGATTAAGAACCGCATTGTTCTGACATCCATGGGTGGCACAAACCTGTTGGGATGGATGGAAGTGAACCATTTTGACAAGGATGGTGCGAAATTTATTCTGGAGGTAGCGAAAAATAATTGCGGTCTGGTGCTTCCGGGATGTCAGCCGGTATACAATCCCATGTACGGACAGTGGCTGTATAAGAAGAAAAAAATGTATGAGGATCTGGCAAAGTGGATGCCAAAGTTCCACAAGACGGGAGCAAAGCTGTTCGTACAGTTGACGGCAGGATTCGGCAGATCGTTTACCATCAGTGAAATGATGGAGACCCTGTACACGAATAAGGCATTGCGGGTATTGGCGAAGCCTTTTATGGATCTGGACAAGATTACAGCCGCACCCAGCCCGTCTCCGAACCGTTGGTCAGATAAAGTTCCTTCCAGGGAGATGACCGTGGAGGAGATTCAGGAGTTCATCACCGCATTCGGCAAGACTGCAAAATTATTAAAGGATGCCGGGGTGGACGGTGTGGAGATCCATGCGGTACATGAAGGCTATCTGCTGGATCAGTTTACTTTAAAATATGTGAATCAGCGAACCGATGAATATGGTGGATCTTTTGAGAACAGATATCGTTTTGCAGTAGAGATTGTAAAAGAGATTAAAAAAGTCTGCGGACAGGATTTCCCTGTGTCTCTTCGGTACAGTGTGGAATCCAAGACCAAGGGCTTCCGTGAGGGAGCACTTCCCGGAGAAAGCTTCACAGAAGCAGGCCGTGATATGGCAGAATCCGAAAAAGCAGCGAAGTATCTGCAGGATGCCGGTTACGATATGTTAAACTGCGATAACGGCACTTACGATGCCTGGTACTGGGCACATCCCCCTATCTATATGCCGGAGAACTGCAATCTGGAGGATGTGGCGCATATCCGTAAATTCGTGGATATCCCTGTGGTATGCGCCGGACGTATGGATCCGGAGACGGCTGCGGCTGCTATTGCAGACGGAAGAATCGATGGTGCCGGATTCGCCAGACAGTTCCTGGCAGACCAGGAATGGGTGACCAAGCTGATGAATGATAAGGAGGACGATATCCGTCCCTGCATTTTGTGTCATAACGGCTGCTTCAACATGTGTCATTATAAGGGAGTTCCCAATGATCAGGCATTATCCGATTCCCTGCACCTGGCACGCTGTGCGGTAAATGCCGAGACCATGCAGTGGGAGAAGCACAAGATCGTCCCGACCACCAGCCCGAAGAAAGTACATATTATCGGCGGCGGTATCGGCGGCATGGAGGCTGCCAGAGTACTGAAGCTGCGGGGACACGAGCCGGTGATTCACGAGCAGACAGATCACCTGGGCGGAACCTTTATTGCTGCCAGTGCGGAAAGCTACAAGGGAAAACTGCGGGATCTTCTGACCTGGTATCGGAAGCAGATGACAGACCTGGGGATCGAGATCCATTACAATGAAAAAGTGGAGAGTATCGCCTCGTTTGCCGGTGCTCCCGTGATCATCGCTACCGGAGCAGTGCCCAGAGTACTGAAAAAAGTGCCCGGTCATGAGAAGATGGTTGAGGCATGCGAATATCTTACCGGTACTCCCGTAGGAGAAAAGGTTGCCGTCATCGGCGGCGGACTCACCGGCTGTGAGATTGCTTATGAACTGGCGCTGCAGGGCAAACAGCCTGTAATCGTAGAGATGAAAAACGATCTCATCGCCCAGACCGGAGTATGCCTGGCCAACAGCTCTTATCTGAGAGAGTGGTTCGCCTGGAAGAAAGTGCCCGTATATCTGGAAACTACGCTGCAGGAAGTAAAGGATGACAGCATCGTATGTAAAGATGCTTCCGGAAAAGAGATCACAATTCCCTGTGACAGTGTGATCAGCTCCGCAGGATACATTCCCAATCCACTGGCACCGAAGGGCAGCAATGTCAGCCTGGTAGGTGACTGTGACGGTGTAGGCAATCTGCGAAGTGTCGTATGGCGCGCTTATGAAGTTGCCATGAAGATTTAAAGGAGGGAAATCAATGAACTTAACAAAAGAACAACAGGAAATATATGATGGAAAACAGGGAGCGACCCTGGCGAAGGTCATGCAGACGCTGGTGCGCTACGGCGAGCTGTTCGGTGCGGACGGTATGGTGCCTGTGACCAGTAAATACAACCATCTGGTAACCTCTTTCGGATTGAAAGCACTGGCGCCGGTGTATGAACTGATGAATCAGCTGATCGAATCCGGCAATGTATCCAAACAGAAATTTTCCGCCGATCCGAGACCACTGGATCCCAATGTGCCCAGTTCTTTTTTACAGGATTTCGTGTTCAAGAATTTCATGTACTCCAAGCAGGATGATTACGAGAAACAGCTGACACAGCTGGGTATCATGGAAAAGGATGCTTACACCTGCACCTGTTACATGGATGAAGTGGGAAATACCCCGGCCATGGGAGAGGTGCTGTCCTGGTCTGAGTCTTCTGCGGTGGTCTATGCCAACTCCGTATTGGGAGCAAGATGCAATCGTAATTCCGGTATCATTGACCTCATGGGCTCGGTAGTAGGCTATGTGCCCCGTTTTGGCCTGTTAACGGATGAAGGCAGAAAAGCCACCTGGATCGTTAAGATCGAGACCACGAAAAAGCCGGAAGCACAGCTGCTTGGATCTGCCATCGGTATGAAAGTGATGGCGGATGTTCCCTATATCGTAGGACTGGACAAATGGCTGGGCGGTGAGCTGGATGATGCAGCGAAAACCTATCTGAAGGATTTCGGCGCAGCGACTGCTTCCAACGGTGCGGTAGGTCTGTACCATGTGGAAAATATCACTCCGGAGGCTGTAAAATACGGAAAAGATCTGATTGCGGAGGATGCAAAGGTCTATGTGGTAGATGATGCGGAACTTCAGAGGGTCTATGAGAGCTATCCGGTGATCTGGAAAAAGAAGGATGCCAAGCCGAAGCTGTGTTTCATGGGATGTCCCCATATGAGTTTACAGCAGCTCATCGACTGGACGGAAAAAGTCTCTCAGAGCCTGAAAGAAGCCGGTAGAACCAGAGTATGTATTCCTACCGTATTCACAGCGGCACCTGCGGTACTGAAAAAATTTCAGGAGACCCCTTATGCGGAGACGTTAAAGGCAACGGGAGTTATTACTTCCTATATCTGCCCGTTAATGTATATGAACAATCCTCTCAGCGAGAAGATGCCGGTCATTACTTCCAGCAACAAGCTGCGGACCTACACCAGTGCAAGATATTATACCGATGCTGAGATCTTAGAGCAGATCACGAAGGGAGGAGCGGACAGATGAAAGAATTTAAAGGAAGAATCGTAGCCTCCGGAACTGTAACCGCCAAGGCACTGGTATCTCACGGGGGTCTGAACACACTGGCATCTTTCCAGAAGGCATTACAGTTCGGCGATAAAAAAGCAACCTGTGGAGATCAGAATAATCCCGACCTCTATGGTAAACAGATGGCGGGCAAAGCCCTGTGCCTGCCGACGACCATAGGATCTACCACCGGCGGACTGGTACTTTACTGTGCCTGCTCCATGAACAGACAGCCGGCATGTATGCTGTTTTCCGAACCTATTGATTCCCTGGCAGCAGCCGGAGCAATCCTGGCAGATGTGTGGCTTGACAATGTGCAGATGCCTGTTATTGACAGCCTGGGGGAAGAGTTCCTGGAATATGTGAAGGATGACATGAATATTACCGTAAAAGAAGACGGTACGGTAGTAGTGGAATAGTTTAAATAGCTTTAATAGTTTTAAGAACAGCTTTCGGAGGAAACTTCGGAAGCTGTTTACTATTTTATGGAAAAAATTTATTTTTCTGCAACCGAAAATACGATATGCTTATCTAATGTATGTGAACACAAAATACCTTGCAAGGCATCCGGCCGGATGAAGAACGGGAGGAACCATGGAGAAACTGGTGAAAAAAGCGAAAAAAGGAGACGCGGAAGCCTTCATCGCTCTGATGGAACAGAACAGGCAGAGCATGATACGGATCGCGTTCGCTTATCTGGGGAACGAAGAGGATGTTGCCGATGCCATGCAGGAGACAATTCTTTCAGCTTTTGAAAAGCTGGATACCTTACGAAGAGCTGAATACTTCAGAACCTGGCTGATTCGTATTCTGATCAACCAATGTATTGCAATGAGACGGCACAGGAGTCGGACGGTTCCCATGAACGAGGCGGAGGAAGCTTCACAGTTCTATGATTTCAGTACGGATCTGGAATTCAATGATCTGTTGAAAACTCTGCCGGAGGACAGCCGGCTGATCTTCCAGATGTATTATGGGGAACAGTTTTCCATAGGAGAGATCGCACAGCTGCTCCATATGAAAGAAAATACGGTGAAGAGTAAAATTCACCGGGGCAGAGAACATCTGAGATCGCAGATGGGTGTAGGAAAGGAGAATAGCCATGACAAACAGTCCGTTGATTGACAGAAAAATAGAGGAAGCATACGGAATTATCAGAGAAAGATCGGAAAAGAAAAAAAGACAGAGTCGAAAAAGAAAGTTTGTGCAGACGGGGGCTGCAGCTGCAGCGATTGTTGTAGCTATTGGATTCTGTGCGGCAAATCCGGTCTTGGCAAAAGAACTGCCTCTGATCGGCAACGTGATAGAACGGGTACAGGAGCTGCTGGGGTTCCAGGAGATACCGACAGAAGAAATTGTAACGCTGGTACCAACAGGGCAAGGAACATACAATGCCGGGGAGAGAGAAGAGGCTGGGGACAACAATACCGGAGCCACTGGGATCCAGAGTACGGAAACCAGTGTGGAAGCTACAGAACCGGCGCAGTATCAGGTATCGGATCAGGGCTACACCATTACCTTGACGGATTATTATGCCACAAACCAGGCAATTTTCCTGGGGGTAAAAATGGAGAGCGAGGAAGGATTTCCGGAGATGTCAGCGAATAGTGACGGAAAAAGCCAGATCATGATCGCAACGCTGGAGGAGTATTCTTTCCGAAGCGGCGATCCGGTACACGGGGGCAGGGCGCTTGTGGGGCAACTTGTGGATAAACATACTTTTCTGGGACTGATCCGTATCGATTACAAATCGATCCAGACAGGGGATCAGGGATACTATGAACAGATTCCGGAAGACATGACACTGCAACTGGAAATCCCGTATTTTTTCCTATATCCGAAGGGGGATTCCAAGGAGACAGTACACGGAAGCTGGAAATTCCCGGAGCTTTCAGTCTCCCAGAGCGATAAGGAAATGCAGGTCATAGAGATAGGCGAAACGAATGCAGCGGGCTTCGGGCTGGACAGAATCGAAGTCTCTCCGGTGGAGCTTACGGTATATGACATTTTCCCGGAAGATCATCTTGTTATGACCGTAGTGTTGGATAAAGATGGAAGAAAACTGGCTTGTGCGGGAAACAATACCAATGAACTGGCGGTCAGCGGATATGATATATCCGAGATCACAGTGTACCTCTATGATTATGACGAATACATGGAGATCAAGGGGCTGGCACTGGGAGAAAATTCGACAGCATTCCGGGAAATGCTTGAGAACAATGCTCTTTATGAAAAAAAGATTTCGATAGAAACAGACAAGTCGTAGTATATCTGCTGTGGCAGCCGCAATGACTGCTGAAGTGGGAACAAAAACGGCTTTCGGAGATCTCCCGGAAGCCGTTTGATGATGGATTTCAAAATCGCTGATAATGCACCGCACATATTATTTGGTCAGTTCAGCAACGACCTGATTGATGACCTTGCCGTCAGCCTTACCCTTCAGTTCGCCCATAACAGCCTTCATGATCTGTCCCTTATTTTTCGTAGCCAGAACATCTGCGAATTTCTCTTCCAAAATTGCCTTGACTTCCTCAGCGGAGAGCATCTTGGGAGCAAATTCGCTCATGATCTCATAGCGCTTCTTGTATTCCTCCAGCAGCTCGGTACGGTCTGCGGGGCAGGTATCGATCTGTTCCTTCACGGATTTGATTTCTTTTAAGATGGCTTCGTTGGCCATCTCATCGGGAATGTTGTCACGGCAGCCGTTGTCGATTCCTTTTTTCTTTACAGCGGATACCAGCGCGGAGATGGCATCCTTTCTGAATTTATCCTTTGCCTTCATGGCAGCGATCATAGCGTCCTGTAATTCTTTTAATTTCATAGTGGTCTCCTCTCTGGAACAAAATCTCCAAATGCTTTCTGTGTTTTATTATACTCTCATAGATGAAAACTGAAAAGAAGAAAATGTGAATGCCTGTCAGCTTATATCCGGGTTGTTTATACAGATATTACATGTTGTTTACCTGCCCAAGATAGTTTTGCTGCAACAGTTTTGGTAACATATAATGCGCCTTGGAGAAAAAAATAACTGCGAAACAGGATGTAGCGTATCATAGCACGAATTTGCGGGCGGATGGTACAATGAACACGAAATAAGATGTATATAAAGACACGGGAATCAACACATGATGGAAGGAAAGAAGTAGAAGAATGACATATAGTGAAATCAGAAAAAATGAAGAAGTACTGGCATTTATTAAAAAAGGAAATGCGAATCTGGAAGCCATGGGATTCACCGATCATTCGGAGGCGCATTCGGGACCGGGTGCAGATCGTGTCCGCTATCGGACTGCATGACGAATCTACCGGCGGTGCTACCGATCCTATCTCCGCGGCGCTGATCATCGCAGATAAGACTGATGTCCGCAGGAGCAGAGTCCGGGAGAAGAATAAGGCGACCTTCGATAAACATGACCGCGTCAATTATGCGGTTACGGATACGAGGCTTAAGATCAATGTGGAGAAGAGAGTGATTTCACTGAATCTGAAGATTGATCCGAAGATCTGCAGCATGTATGAGTATTTTGAAATATTCCTTGGACGTATGATGATGTGTAAGCGCGCAGCGGAAGTGCTGGAGGCATCCTTTAAGCTGACCGTGAACGGATCCAAGGTGT
>ULPW01008867.1_pt1 | contig 19511 bp, 19 predicted proteins | sample 1953871 | NCBI WGS metagenome assembly ULPW01 (sample SAMEA4835639, study PRJEB28245) | human gut metagenome | biome: gut microbiome; material: fecal sample | place: Denmark | collected 2008 | reverse complement strand
AACTTTTAATTTTTCGGTAAAAATTTACCGAAGTATTGGTTGTTATATACTTGGCATATCCGTTTCTCTTTCATTTCAGAACCTTGTTCCTCCGTGATGCTGTACCTGTATCTTCCCTCCGGTATATGACCTTTACCAATAATCTTGTTACCATAGATGTCTATCTCAGAGAACCACCCTTCTATGATTTTATAGAGTCTCTTTGGGTTTTGCTTCACACTTATCAGATAATCCGCTTTCGCTTCAAGGATTTCATGAACTATGTCATGCTGGCAGGATCTGGTATCAATCGTCAGAATACAGTCTTCAAGGTCAAGCATTTTTATCAGCAAGGGGATGGCTTTTATCTCATTGCTTTTTCCGTTCACCTTTTCCTGACCTATACAAACACCATTAGCAGAAGCCCAGGCACTTACCAAACGGAGGCGTTCAAAACTACAGTCACCGTTCTCCGTCTTTACATCGCAGTTCTCATTACCATCAATGGCGACAAGTCCATTGTATTTGCCGCGTATTTCACGTATCCAATGGCTGAATACTTTTTCAAACTCGTGAGGGGACAGCAGGGAGAAGACGCGGTTGAACGTATCATGGGAAGGGACACTCTTAAAGCCAGGGATTCTTGAACGGAAAAAATCTTCATGGCACTTGCCGAAATCGGAAACATCATACCAACTTTCAGCACCGCCAATGACGGCTGCAACTGCTATGTAGAATATACACTCGAAACTATGCTCTTTCAAATGTTCATGACTCGAGTCTTTTATTTCACGATATATCATAGTCATTTCCATTTACTTTAGTAAGCAGTCAATTTAGGGCATACCCCAGAGAGTAGGCACTTTTAGGTGCCTAACTTCACAGACTTGTTAAAATTTAGATTGATTTTTAACGTTAAGGACTATGCTAGTCCGAGAAAAGAGGGTAAGAGAGAGGAATAATCCCGATAGCCCTCAAAGACTTTTGTGAAAAATTCACCCAGGTAACTCCATACGGAACTGCCATGAAGTTTCACTGTACTGATGATGCTGTGATACGTGGCCGACATTTGAGCGCCTAGGTCACTTTCCCAATAAAAGGACTTGATGCGAGCCGTAGTCAGACTCCGAACGACACGTGAGACAGCATTGTAAATTTGAAGAAAATTTTTCTTACACAAATCCAAGGGACGGTCATCAACCTGAACTGCCACAATTTTGCGGTGAGTATCCTTGTACCATTTGGAAAAAAGTACATGGTAGTTCAAACAGAAAGACTATAAGGACTGACCATGAGCAATTCCTCTGACTGATACTTGAAGTAAAAGCGTTCTAAATCTTCGTTGCTGTACATAATTATATTGCTTTGTTCAGCTGCAAAGATATAAAACCGGTTACTGAGCCCTAGTTTGACTGCTTACTTTTCATACAACTTTATATACCTCTCAAAACACTTATCCTTATCAAAGTACATTTCTGCACGCTTTCTACAATCTGAAGCAGACTATAGATTTTCTTTCATCTTACGATTAGAATATTCTTTTATGTCCATAACCCCAAAATAATTTACCTCCCCAAAGCATAAACTTATAGAATATAAAAAGTTTTACTAGACCATATATTTGTGGAAAATATGATCCTCTAGCAGATAAAACAAAATGAGAAACTAAGAAAAGACAAGCGAAACAATAAAATCGATTCGTTCTAAATTTTTTCTCAAAGAATACTAACATATAGGCAAAAAAGATTGAAAAGAAAAACAATCCTACAACACCTGTATCATATATTTCTACAATGCTTGAAGAACCGAAAGATGCTCCTGAAAGATAATAGTTGGGATTTACAGTATACATTAATTGATGTCCTACACCACATTTATAATTTAAAGCTTCAATACTTTGCCCTGTGTAATTACTAAATCCACCTAATATCGGATACAAAATAAATGGATATAAATAATATTGAATTTGACCTATATTATCAATATAAAGCGGTAATATATAAAATGAAACGCCCTGAGATACTAAGAATTTAGTTAGAGATATAGAAGATAATGAAAAATCACCACCGTCACGCATAATTTCCATTACTTGAAAAATAACTAACATTATAAGACCTAAAATAATGGCATTATTTACTTTAACCACAGATTTCCCATAATATACATAGTTGTACCATAAATAAAATAAAATAAAAGCTCCAAACATACTACGATTTCCTAGCATAATCTCTGGGATAATCACAACAAAATATAAAAGTGTATATTTCTTTAATTCTTTTTCGTTAGGAATACTAGCTAGTATAAAGTAATAACCAACCTCAAAAAAAGTGGAAAGAAACCTTAACCATGATGGAACAGGGTTCGCCATATTACCATACAAAAATATTTCAACTCTATTAGCACTAAAAGCTGCAAAATACAAATATCCTTTATAAAGTTGTATAGCAAAAAAAAACAACATTAGAAGCTTACCTATATTAAAATATAGAGGATTATACTGCAATGATACTATATTAGCAAATTTTCTTTTAGAACGATTATATAATTGACTATACGTTACAAAAGATATAAAAATAAACAAAGAATAAATCCATAAACTAAGTTGTATTGTATGATACGAAAAGCAGAAATATCCAAATCCTCTCTCAAGATGTCTAATATCATCTCCCGAAATTAAAAAATGGAAAATTGCTCCTACAGAAAACAAGAAAATTCCCACAAGACATAAAGTATATAATGAGAATAAACCAAATTTTTTAATGCTATAGTAGAGAGAAAAAAACCATATAAATACAACCTGGAATTCTAAAAAGCGGGTTAACAAAGCATCGTTATTTAAAAAGAATCTTTCTATAATAAAGAAAGATATAACCAAAATCATTGTAATGATAGAATTATTGTTCATAATTATATTGTATATATTTTCTTATTTCTTCAATATTATGCTGAGTGTGATATATCACCTTTATGCCAACAGAACTATATTCATGTGCTAGAGTCGAATCATAAGTAATAACAACATCAACATGGGGAAACTTTTGTTCAGTTATCAATGTAAAGCGGTATTTTGTTAAAAGTTTCACATAGACATCGTTATTCTGAGTTGGATGATTTTTTACATATAGATCTATTGGAAAATCTTGTAGATTCTGAATAATATTAATTTCTTTATCAAGATATATACCACTATGAGCTATAATCAATACAGAATATTTATTACTTTCCAAAGGATATGTTTCAAAGCCATAGCCACCTATCTTAAATTCAGGATTACTTTCTATTATTGATGATTTTAAAGCCTGTACTTCTTTTTCAGATAAAGCTATTACATGAGTTAATGTTTTATACTTATTCGGCATATTCTGAACAAAACCACCATTAGGGAGTTCTATCATATTTCTCAATAGATCAGACTCGCGTTTACATTTTATAATTTCAGTACCATGTTGTATAAGTGTTTTTGTTTTGCAATTTATGTGATCATCTAAAAAAGCCCATCTATCCTTGTGATTTATAAAGAAAATACTAGATTCTATAGGAATTCTCTGGCAGGCTCTATAATACAACAACCAACGATATGAATTAATTGATTCTAACATATAGAATACACCATATTGTTTGCAAATAAAGACATAACTTAATATAGAACCTAATCCAATTTTGAGAACATCAAACAAAGAAATCAATCTATAGCAAGAAATATATCGATTACCTTTAATTATATAACTGTTCGAATGTATATTAGTATTCAATATCCAACAAGCGTTACCAATTTGTTTATTAATACGATTATTTATAGATGAAGAAAAATTTGTAGTCGCTAGAAAAAATGTATCACTTCTTAAGATAGTCCTTTTCAATTTTAGAACTTGTAATGAGGTCTTTAATCCTTCCCAACAAACAAAAAATAAAAGAATAAATGGAAATAAAACTATAAACAAAGGCCTAATCATTGGTATTCTAAAATAAATATTAAATTTATCATTAATACCAAAAAAAGAATGCCGTTTTGTCATCCCTGACAAAATCTCATATTCATACAGCCACTTATCATTTTCTATAGTCCTAACAAAAAGTTTTGCGTATTTTATTATACTCATTTTTTTACTATGCTTTTTATGATTTTTAAATATATATCATCTTTAAGAACTTTCAATGACACTAAATAAGTCAAGAAAAAGACCAAAAACATTAATAGCCACATTAATACTTCGTTTTGCACAGTCTCTCGAATCAGAATGGCAAAAATTACAGATATTACAGTTGCATATAAATAGTTTATATTTTTTTTAAAGCAAAATGATGATTTAACGAAATGAAATTCCTTACATAGTAAAACCACAGCTATTACGATATTCGAGACAGAAAAAGCAATAAAAGTACCATGATATGAAAAATATGGAACTAAAAGAATATTAAGTATAAAGTTTACAATTACACCTCCGATATGAGCTATAATTATTGACTTAATTTTATTTTTAGGATACAATGCTTGGAATACATACGTATTTACAATTACACTTAAAACCAAAAGTAAAGACATTTCCTTCATCAAACCAACAGCTCCGATAAATTGAGCTCCACCTAAAATAGAAATCACAGGCTCTGCAAATAGGAACATACATGCTGAGATAGGCATACCAAATAAAAACAATAAGCGAACAGTATTATTAAATAACAGATTAAAATGCTCTGTATCCTCCTGTTCTAAATAATATGCAGATCTTGGCATAAGTGTGGTTGCTGTTACCTTCATAATAGCAGATACTAAAAGAAATACCTTCAATCCCATAGAATAGATACCAACAGCATTATCGCCAGCCAATATTCCTAATATTACGACATCTCCTAAACCCAAATAGCGCAACAATACTTCTATTGAAAATATTGACGATAAAGGGATAATATACTTTTTTAAACTTATCTTTTTTATATTTTTAAAATCTGACAACTTTACCCAAAAGTATATATTAGTTAATGAAGATCCTGCCATACTAAAGACTGTTATTGCTACATATCTAACTAAATGTTCGGGTTCTTTTACCAACAAAAAAATCAATATAGTAGATAAGGTCTTAATAATGACATTTCTAACAAGCATAAAACCTTGGCTTTCAATGCCAACAAAAAACCATTCAGCCCCTATGGCATTAGTCAACAAAGTTAAGCTGAACAACAATATTATCAAGCAATCACTAGAATAGGAAGAAAAAAAGGCAAAATAAAAAACTAAAATTGCAGCAAGGGAGACTGTCATTAAATTAAATACAAACAACTCAAAAAGTTTCTGAGACCTAAGCTGAATATTATTTACACATTTACCTATTTCACGGGAGCCATATAAAGCAATGCCAAAGCCGGTAAAAAGAGCTGCATAAGTTAATGCTGAACTATAAAAAGAATACTTACCGATACCATCTACTCCTAATACTCTAGTTACATAAGGAAACACAACAATTGGAATTATCATATTAAAGATAACGCCAATCATTGAATAGAATACATTAAGATATACCTTATTACTTAATTTCATTAGTCTTAACTATTCACTTATTACAGCGACTCTAAAACATCACAATATTTATCTATCATATTTTTAAGAGTGAAAAACTTTAAGTAATGTTCTCTAGCGCATTTTTTCACATCCAATGATAACACATTTTCTCTAACAATTTTCTCAATGGTCTTAGCTATTTTATCAGCATTTCTTTCAACCAATTCTCCACAACCGGGTGTAATCATTTCAGGAATAGCACCTGTATCCGTAGCTACAATATACATTCCCTGTCTAAGTGCTTCGATTATGCTCATCGGTAAGCCTTCAGATTGACTTGGTAAAATAAAAACATCCATATCCTTCAATAAATCAGGAACGTCGTTTCTACTGCCATAAAAAAATACATTATTCTCTAGCCTATATTTTACTACCAAATCTTTTAATTCCTGAAGTTGAGGACCGGCACCAATCAAATGATAGTTTACCTGCTTACGAATATCTCCTGGTAACTTTGCAATAGCTTCTATTACATAATCCTGACCTTTGCGCCAGGCCATCGAAGCTACTGACACAAAATTAATAGGATAATGGACCTCTGAAAATTCATGGTTCATTATATCCTCTTCTCCGTTAAATATGTATGTCTTTTTTTTATCAAGGACTGGACTATAATTAACTGTACGTTTACTAAGATATACAATTTTGTTTACTTCTTTAAATACACAATCTAAATTATTATTCATCCATTTAATCCAAAATTTATTTTTAAACAATGCCGGAAAAATCGGACGCATTTGCTCTAATGGTTCCTTACTACAATGGAGAATTAATATACTCTTAATTCTTTTATCTTTTGGAACTATTTTAAGATAATAAGCTGCTGAAATATCATCTTGAAATATAACATAATCGAATATTTCTTGCTTTGAGATAAATTTATTCACAGCTAATTGAGCATTTCTTATATGATTTAGATAAAATTTCAAAGAAGCGCCAATTAAATATTTAGATGAAAAAATATCACGCAATAATAAACGTATTTTTCTATGTCGCTTATAAGATTTTGTAACGGTGTCAGAACCTATTAAATCTAACTTTTCTTTATAACTTGCCTCAAACTCTCCGTCAGGTGCAAAAATGCTACTTAATTCAAAGCCTCTGTTTTTAAAGTATTTCTGACCTTCGACAAATGAATTATTTACAAAATTGATGCCTTGAACCTGTTTTAGGCTCTGATTATATACTATCGCAATCTTCTTCATAAACTGATTACTACTTCAAATGTTTCACCAAATCCTTTGCCTTTTGATACTCCTGCGGAGTACCTATATCAATCCAAGTACCATTAAGCGGATAACGTATTACTTTTTTACCCTGAGCAATAAGTTTCTCCACAAGGTGTGTGGCATGGAAAAAGGTATCTTTCGGAATCTCAGCAAGCGCACGCTTCTTGATAAGATAGATACCGGCATTGGCATAGTAATTATATTTAGGTTTTTCCAAAAGCCCTTTTATATTACGACCATCAAGGTCCAATATGCCAAGTTCTATACTTATATTATAAGGTACTGCAGCTACTGACATTTCGGCATCATACTGCTGAAAGTGGAGAAAGAAATCTTCATAATCAATGTTTGTAAAAAGGTCGGAGTTCATCACAAGGATAGTATCGTTGTAGAACGTATCAACAAACTTGATGCTGCCAATAGTACCCAGAAACTTGGGCTCGCGGAACGTACGCACCTGCACCCCATTGCGTGGTGTGGCAAAATGTGCTTCTAATTGTTCGGCAAGATAATTGACGGTTACATTGACATGCTGCACACCATACGAAATCAAGCGGTCGACATTGTGATCAATGATACATTTGCCGCCAACTTCAAGCAACGGTTTCGGAGTTTTTTCTGTCAGCGGACGGAGACGCTCGCCTTTACCTCCTGCCATTAAAACTGCATCAATAGGAAGTTTCGACTTGAATTTATTCAAATTTACCACATCTACCACATGACACCGATCGTCAAGAATGGGGATAAACATGATGCGTCGGTCGCGGAACGATTTCAAGTGCGCCACATCATATTCTTCTTTTCTAATCGAAACAAAATCGCGATGCATTATTTTGCTTACTGCATCCGTCAACTCCGCCCCGGCAATCAAGCCTCTACGGATGTCACCATCTGTTAGCGAGCCAACCATTTGATTATCTGCATTCACAGCAATGAGCGATTCTCCGTCGTGAGTAACGCCATTAATTGCAATAAGAGCATCCTTAATAGTTGCCGACTCACTGATTATAAATTTTTTCATATCTCTACCAAATTATCTTTCAACATAATTTCTGCTATTTTCCAATCTAGCATATTGTCAAGGTCCAAGGAATGGAGTTCGTCCATCACATACTTGCGGATTTTCGTCATTCCTGCAAGGCCTTTCGCTTTAAGCTGCGCAGGATTAATGACATAAACTGCTCCATTCTGCTGCCAGACACGAGGCGCATCCTGACGCCGTTCAATAGTACCATTACCTTTACTGATAACGAGCAACCCATTTTCATCGTCTTCAAAACCATCATAGTAGGGATTACACTTAGCTAGCATAACCGACGTAACCATGTCAATACTTTCATCATAAAGTTTAGCAGCTTCGGCTACATCTTCAGCTCTGCGAAAGGGAGAGGTAGCTTGAAGTAGAATAACCACATCATATACATTCCCTTTCTCTTCATAAAAGTTGAGCGCATGTAAAAGCACCCCATTCGTTCCGGCATGATCGGTAGCCAGATATTCGGGACGTTTAAAAGGCACATGTAAGCCGTAATCCTCTACCACCTTTATAATAGCATCGTCATCGGTTGACACGCAGATATTGTCGTCTGTTGTAAACTTTCGTGCCGCATCTATAGCATAACAAATTAAAGGTTTTCCTCCCAGTTCTTTGATGTTTTTGTGAGGTATACCCTTACTGCCACCTCGTGCAGGTATAATGATTAAAGGACGCATACTTAATTTATTCTAATGGGTTCGTCGATTTTAAAATCATGAAGTGCCTTTGTTCCAATTACCAAATCCCAATGAACTGCAGGTATTCCAATTCCGGCACGTTTTATCGTAATATTTTCGTTCGTTAATACCTCTCCTTTCCTTATTGGGATTTTGGCCACAATTGCTTTCAGAACTACTTTCGATATCTCCACCTCGCTCAAATTAGGGCGTTTGATACCATCGCCCAAGGCTACTTCTATGTTGCGTATGCCATCTACCATGCGTTTTAATTCCTGCGGTTCAAGCGATGCCATGTGGTCAGGACCTTCCATATTACGGTCTAGCGTAAAATGCTTTTCGATAATTTCAGCTCCCATTGCCACAGCTGCTATAGGAACTTCTATGCCCATCGTATGGTCTGAATACCCTACCTTACACTTAAAAGCCTCCTTCATAGTCTGCATTGCACGCAAATTCACCTCGTTTTTTGGACATGGATAGTTGGTGGTGCAATGTAGCAGTACTACTGAAGGTGCTCCAGCTGAGATCAAGGTGTCATAAGCTGTAGCTACTTGTGCTAGATTCGACATACCGGTTGACAAGATTATAGGCTTATGGTATGAAGCCATTTGTCGAAGATAAGGAATGTTTGTAACCTCACCTGAGCCTATTTTGATAAGCGGTAGTTTTAGTTCTTTCATCAAAAAAGCAAGACTATACTCCTCATCAGGAGTAGAGAGAAAGTCTATGCCTATTTGTTTGCAATGGGCTTGTATAGTGCGAAAGTCTTCGTATGAAAGCTCTAATTTTTTCAGCATTTCAAACTGACTTTCCGATGCATCGTGCGTATTTTCCGATTGGTAAGTGGCCTTTTCTGCCGTACGGGTCACTATTTTTTCTGTCTGCCAAGTTTGAAACTTCACACAGTCTGCTCCGGATTCCTTGGCTGCATCACATAGTTTGAGCGCAAGATCTAGTTGTCCGTTGTGATTAACACCGGCTTCTGCTATTATATATGTATGCATATTGTCAATATTTATATTTCAAAAGAATGTGCTTCATTTTTTCAGCTTTTTCGGGATGAACTGCTGCCCAGTCAGCACAGATATCATCATAAAGTGATTGATTGAAAATCATTTTGCCTAAACAAAACTGATATTCATGCTTCGAGAACTTACGCTTGTACTGATACAAACTGTTTTCTTCCGTACCATCTGTCCCACCACCCAAATGAAAATGCTTTACCCCCCGGTTTGTCAATTCCTTCGCTGCTCCCCAAAGCAGGAAGTTATTTGGAGAAAGCTTTAAAGCACTGCGGTCGCTACCAGCAAGATGGTAATGGCCGTATGGCAACTGATAAAAGAAAATAGCTCCAGCTACAACTTTGTCTTCATGTTTCACAATTCCCAAAAAACGATGCTGAATATTTTCTTTCAGTTGTTCATAATACGTCGGAGCGAAATAATAAAAACCGTCGGCTTCAAGTTTATCCATTGTAGAATTATAGAGTTTCTCAAACTCGTTGAGATAAACAAAGTCATTATCTACAATAAACTCCAAACCATTTTTCGCGCCTTTTTTTATCACATTACGATTTTTTGTATGTATTTCGTTCATCCATGTGGCATCAATCCCTCCCGTAAGGTCTATGGCTATGGTCTTACGGTCATTGATTAAACGACCTACTTGTTCAAAACTTTCCCAATTCTCTAACAATGGGTGAAAGCGTACAAAACCGCATACATAATTCTCTTCACATGCTTTGACTGTCATTGCCCGAAGAGCAGATGTCATGAACGACTCGCTGTTGTTGTCCGAAACAGGTCCACCATAACCGTATGCGGTTTCAAAGTCATAATAGATGTTCCCTTTATATTCAAAACTTCTACGCAAAAAGGGAAATAGCATAAGACCTTCCTCGTTCTGATAAACAAAACAGCATGCTTTCTCGTTCTCGGTTTCGTATAGTTTCACATATTCTTCTCTGAAATACAAATCCTGAAACTCATCGGGAATTGTATCAAGATAATTGTTCCAAGTTTCTGTAAATCCTATCATTTCAATGCTTTTTCTAATGTTGTGAGGATAAAATCCATATCATTTTCTGTATACCGTTGATCTACTATAATTGACATTTCGTGGTCTGCCATTTCTGCACCTTTCTGCACATTTAATCCTTCGAGTGGCCAATGAACAGGACAGAATATCTGATTTTGAAACATTTGCTTACGAACCCTATTCCTATTTTCCAACCATATTGGAATAAATAAAGGAATACTTGTATCAGAAACTGGCAATATTGTTTTAACTCCAAGTTCCCTTAGTCCTAATAAAATCTGCTTTGCATTGCGTTGGCGAATGCTTGCAATACGTTGAATGTCTAATTTAGTTATAATTTCTTGTGAAATAGAACTCATACCTGTTGCTATTTCTCCATCTATTTGTTGTTCTCCTTTATCAAAAAGATGAAGGAAAATCTCATCATCATAATATGCCGATTCGCGAAGAAATTTCAGAATGCTCCCAGCAATTTTATATTGATGAAACTTATTTGATGCTGATATTTCAGGTAGTAACTGCTTGGTCTTCACTAGTCCTCCATCAGGGCAAGCAAATGATTTGCGAAGACTAGTAAACTTATATTCAGCAATTAAATCCGATTTGTAAAACTCATAAAAAGCTTGAACATCATCTTCGATAACTACAATCTGTTTACTTATACTACGGATAAAAGACACTTGTTGTGACAAGTTTTTCAACCCAAAATAGTTTATTAGTAATATGGCGGCTTTTACATTTCTCTGAATAGGAAACTTACTTTTGTCTATTTCCAGTTGATCATTAAGTGGATAGAACTCAATACTCATCTGACTTTTTTCAGCGGAGATTACAACTGAAGAGCAAAGATAATCTGGAAGATAGACTGTTGTAATTCCATACTTTTTTTGTATATCAAGTAAAATGTAGTACAAAGCAGATCTACCTGAAGAATATCTAAATGTGTCTTCTAGAAGTTCTTCTTTAACCTTTAAGCTTTGTATGCCTTGAATATCTATGGCAAATTCTCCTCCTATCACACAATTATTTTCCATCTAAATATTCCTCAATATATCTAACAATCTTTTCTGCTGTATGTCCATCTCCATAAAAATTGTCTTTTATACGAGTTGGATTATTCTCAATGTGGTTCCAAGCACTGATTATTTCTTTTATTTGATTGTTTACTTGATACACATTTTTACAAATATGTCTACCTGTCTGTCGGTTACCAATATTGATTACAGGTGTACCTAGACAAGGTGCTTCAACAATACCACTTGAAGAATTACCAAGGACTGCGTAACATTCATTCATGAAACTGAGATAACGAGTTTGTCCTAGCGAAGGGTAGAGATGGTATTTGGCAGGATTCGCTTTTTCTATATTTCCCCAATAATCATTGATTTGATTTCCACCAAAATCTGCATTAGCTTTTGATATAACAACACAGGCATCCTTTATGCTGTCAGTAAGTGTAATAATATGCCTTGCCATCTGAAGATTATATTCCAACGATTCATTCGTTTCGGGGTGAAGCGTAACAAGAATCCATTTGTGCTCAATAGGGATTCCGATATTTTCGGCTAATTCCTTTCGGGTCATCAAAGGACTTCTACGAAAACTATCTAAACCCGGTTCACCTACAGCCCAAACATGTTCATCTGTATTGCGCATACGAATGATATTCTGTGCAGATTCTTCAACACCAGGAAAATGAAGAGTTGCCATCATCGTAACTGCATTACGAACCTCGTTGTCTATGGCACCAATCGTAACATCTCCACCCGAAATGTGGGCTATCGGAATATTCATTACAAGTGCTGCACTACATATCGGGAGTAATTCATAGCGGTCGCCTAAAACTACAATAAGATCAGGTTGCAACTCTGAAAATGTCTTCGCGAATCCAATACTGCAACGTCCCATTGAGGCTACAATAGCTTCTTTAGAGTCGCTCGAAAGTTCCATATCCACCTTAGCTGATATGGGATAGCCATCCTCCTCTATACATTTATATGTATAACCATGCTCGGCCATCAGATGAGCTCCTGTAACTACAAGTTGGAGTTTTAGTTTTGCATTTTTTTGAACTCCATCAATCGTCCATCGAAGCAAACCATATTCTGAACGGGCTGCTGTAATTATGCAGACTTTCTTCATTACTTTATTACTTGCTTAGAATAATTGGCTATTACTAACCACACATACACTTTTTCTTATAAAAAGGCTGCCAAATCTGATTTCCAAACTGGAAAAGGACACTTTTCTTTCAGTTCACAATACAGGTTCAGATTATACTCCATCAGTTTCATGGCCTTTTTAACCACTGCATCATGAAGATAATCAGTAAGGCTGTTCGACATTACCGGAGCTTTCATTTCGAGTACAACTGCCCCACGTGTCCGCTCCTTATCTATATAGGCAAAATACGGGAATGAAGCTTGAGAATCGGGTGTATCGAATACATTTGTAAAAATGTTGGCAGCAAGCGGACACTCCTTTTGGAGTCGTGACAAAACATCCTTACGATTGCGCATTACCTTCAGCCTATTCCAAAACACGCCCCAATCGCACGCTAGCAATAATCTGCCTTCTGAAAGTGAACTAACAGAAACCGTTAGATATACACCTTTCTTTATTTTGAAAATGATATCCATGCAATCCTTTTGAACAAGGAAGGTCATCTGACTTTCATTGTAGAATTGGGCTTTTGTGCGATGGGATATAAAGGACATACACTATAATACTTTTGTCAACTTATAGAACTTATGTTCACCTCCGAGAAGTGGTAAGTTCCGCATCTCATATTCACCACTATTTGTAAAATCAAATTTCTGAAATACTTTGTTTGAAGCTATATTTTGTTCACTGACCCAGGCTATATGTTCTTTCATTCCCAATATCCTTCCATAATGATTTACAAAATCGATAATTTGGGTGCCATAACCTTTCCGCGTTTGTGAAAAATCAACTCCATAAGCACTCTCTATCGTCTTATTAACATCGTCAATATCGCAATAGCAATATCCCACACACTGCTCTTGCTCATTAAATGCTAAGAACACAAAACGTGTTTCGCTATGCATACAAGTTTCTACAAACTTGTAAAGATTTTCCGAATGGGGGGGGTAATATGGCCAGACCATTTTATATTATTCTCATCACAACGTAGTCTATAAAAGTCGTTGAACAAACGAGTCTGAACAGGAACAAAAAATAACTTACTCATCTTATTTACAATTTTATAATCTTACCGAACTCGGTATATTCACCACTCTATCTGCAAACCAAATTGTATTCTCTAAGCCATCGTTCTCACATTTTTCGAACATAGGCAAACGATTCATCAACTCCCATATTGGACGTGTCATCACACCATTATCATTAGTCTGAGTTAGGAAGTCTATCTGTGCTTCCTTATCCTGCAAGATAACGGCATTAAGCCAATAGTTTGATACGGTATCAGGTGAATCAACAAAGAAATCTATTTCGGGAACAGTTTTGAAATAGGCTTCATATTCGGCTGCTACCTGTCGCTTACTAGCCACATATTTATCCAAATTTTCTAACTGTGCACATCCAATGGCTGCATTGATGTTAGGCATGCGATAATTGTAACCCACATGGTCATGACGAAACTCCCAACGATGTGGTATCTTAGCTTGTGTGGTAATGTGCTTAGCGTATGCTCCTAACTCTTCGTCATTAAAAAGCATCATACCACCACCACCGGTTGTGATGGTCTTGTTTCCATTGAAACTAATAGCACCAATTTTACCAAAAGTACCGGTGTGCTGCCCCTTGAAGGTTGAACCAATACTCTCAGCTGCATCCTCTACGAGTTCGATATGCCACTCCTTACAGATGGCTGCTATTTCGTCGATACGTACCGGATGGCCGAAAGAGTGCATCGGCACGCAGGCTTTTACACGACGGCCGGTATGTTTATTATAGCAGGCTAAATCGTCTTCTTCGAATGCAAAATCTTTACTACCTTCAAGTTCTCCCTTACGAGTATTCTTGCGAACCTCAGCATTCTGCTGAAGCCACGCTTTCAAGGCATCGGGCGAAAGTCCCATGGTTGAACGATCTACATCAATGAACACAGCATGTGCACCGATATAACTCAATGCATTACAGGTGGCAATGAAAGTAAGTGCCTGAGTAAGAACCTCATCATCCTGCTTCACACCCACAAGCAGCAAACTCATGTGCAGAGCATTCGTTCCACTTACACACACCACTGCACGCTTAGCACCTGTATACTTTGCCATGTCTTCCTCAAAACGGTCAACAAACTTTCCTACTGATGAAACAAATGTTGTATCTATGCATTCATTGAGGTATTTCTTTTCGTTACCTGCAAAAACGGGAACAGCCAAAGGGGTAAACTCTTGGTTGCCATATACTGACTTGATAAAGTCAATTGTTTTACTGAAATCAGTCATTCTTATACTTATTACATTTTTTGGTCTAGATTACGTCCTTTTTCTTCATGCTCAAAGTTTGGTATGAAACGTTTTATGGATTCTACCACTTCTGCCTTTGTAAAGTCAGCTTCGGCAAAGATGTTTTCCAATTCTGTAAAGAAGGTATCCACTTCGAGCATCGGACGGCGTTGAGTTTCCTCAACCACTCCCAATGCAGAGAAACGCTCCATATTTACTTTTTCACCAGGTACATAAAATTCTTCGTAGGCTTTTTCACCTGTTGTATCGCTTTCGAAGTATACCACCGGATAATTATCACTTTCGTAATCCATTCCTGCGGCATATTTCTTAGCCTCTGCATCGTTCTGGCATTCCACTTTTTGGAAGCCTTCTGCCTTTACAAAGTCATCGCAAATAGATGAAAAAGTCAGCATCTGTTCTTCGCCCAATTTAGGGAAGAATACTTCACCGCCATTTCCCAAAATACAAGCCAACATACAAATCTGACCAGATTCTTCAGGCGAAACAAAGTAACGTTTCACGTCTGAAGGTGCTGCTAAAGGTTGCTTTTTCTGCAAGCGGTGAATCCAACCATCAGGCAGCGAACCATTTGAAAAAGCCACATTCGCAAAGCGAGCGGTGGTTACCTTAAAGTGTTCATTGTAAGCCATCACCAAGTCCTCCATAATGCGCTTGCTGGCTCCCATGATATTCACCGGATTGGCAGCCTTATCGGTTGAAACGCAGAAGAAGTGCTTGGGAGGATACACACACAGCAAATCCATCAATTTCTTTGCCTTGATGTCGTTGTTCTCAATCAGAGCCTGCACGCTATACTTATCTTTTTCTGAACGTACATGCTTATGGGCCGAGAAATTGGCTACGATGTCGAAACCTTTCTCTTCGCGGAAAATACGTTCAAAAATAGGGTCTGCGAAGTTGAGCGTATAGCAACGGAACTCGTCGGGAACATAAAGGCCTTCAGTGCTTCGCACGTCACGCACCAACTCTGCCAGCCCATTCTCATTCAAGTCAACGACTACCACGCTCTTAGGTTCAAAGCGCAGCACAGCCTTGATGAATGAGGAACCGATAGAGCCTGCTCCACCAATCACACATATCTTTTTACCCTTTATTTCACAGGTAAGTTTTTCTTTGTTCGCCTCAATATCCTTGGCAAACATACTGACCGGGCGATTGATTACGTAGTCAGCAATGAATTTATCTAAGTTGAACATTATTTTCTATTTTATTTTCTCCAAACCATCTTGTTCACAATACCCACGTAGCTTTGAATAATCTTCACTACCTTGGTCGATACATTCTCATCCACATAATCGGGCACAGGAATGCCATGGTGGCCGTCACGGCAGAGTTCAACGGCGGTATCTACGGCCTGAAGCAGGGAGTGTTCGTCGATGCCGGCGATGATGAAGTCGGCTTTGTCGATGGCTTCGGGACGTTCGGTGCTGGTGCGGATGCAGATGGCGGGGAAGGGGTGACCTACTGAGGTGAAGAACGAGGATTCTTCGGGGAGGGTACCGCTGTCGCTGACTACGGCAAAGGCGTTCATCTGAAGGCAGTTGTAATCGTGGAAACCGAGGGGTTCCTGCTGGATGACGCGTTTGTCAAGCTGGAAGCCGGAGGCGGCGAGGCGGTTGCGGCTGCGGGGGTGGCAGCTATAGAGAATGGGCATGTCGTACTTCTCGGCCATTTTGTTGATGGCGGTGAAGAGCGACAGAAAGTTCTTCTCGGTGTCGATGTTTTCTTCGCGGTGGGCTGAAAGCAGGATGTACTTGCCTTTTTCCAGACCGAGGCGTTGGTGTACGTCGCTGGCTTCAATCTCTGCAAGGTTCTGGTGGAGCACTTCGGCCATAGGGCTTCCGGTTACGTAGGTGCGTTCCTTGGGCAGACCGCAGTCGGCCAAATAGCGACGAGCGTGTTCGCTGTATGCCATATTGACATCGCTGATGATGTCGACGATGCGGCGGTTGGTTTCTTCGGGCAGACATTCGTCCTTGCAGCGGTTGCCGGCTTCCATGTGGAAGATGGGTATGTGCAAGCGCTTGGCACCGATGACACTGAGGCAGGAGTTAGTGTCGCCAAGAACCAACACGCCGTCGGGCTTGGTTTGGGCGAAGAGTTTGTAGGAGCAATTGATGATATTGCCACAGGTGGCTCCAAGGTCATCGCCTACAGCATCCATATATACTTCGGGTTCGGCGAGCTTGAGGTCGCGGAAGAAGATGCCGTTCAGGTTGTAGTCGTAGTTCTGGCCGGTGTGGGCGAGAATGACGTCGAAGTACTTACGGCATTTGTTGATGACTGCGGCTAGACGAATAATCTCAGGACGGGTGCCTACGACGATTATCAATTTCAGTTTGCCGTTGTCTTGGAATTTTATGTCGGAATAATCAAATTTGGGTTGCTTTTCCATAGGGGTGAAATTATGAATACTTTTTGCGGGGGAAGCGAACACGGATTTACAGGATTATACGGATTATATATGCTGAGCGGAGATGATGGGGAGCGAACACAGATTTATAGGATTAAACGGATTTAATTCATCGGAGTCAAAGATGCTTATGATGGGATGAACATGGTTTATAGGATTAAACGGATATAGAGGGGAAGGGAGGTTAGCGGACTTTGCGTTCATACTCCAGTCCATCGTAGTGACCGAAGTTATAGAGTAGGCCCAATTTATAACCTGTGGCCTTTAGGTAATTGTATATTTGACTTCGGTGCATATCGTCCAGATGCGCCACTGCCTTCAGTTCGACAATGATGTTGTTATAGCATACAAAGTCAGCACGGTAAGTTTGACGCATTGCTTTTCCCTCATAATATATCTTGAGTTCCTTTTCTCTTTCATAAGGAATTCCTCGCTTAAGAAACTCTATTTCAAGAGCTTCTTGATACACGGATTCAAGAAATCCATATCCTAAGACATTGTACACATGCATCGCTGCACCATTGATGGCATAACTCTGCTCCTTATTATACAACATACAAACATCTATTAAATCCAAGTTCTAATGAACATCCGTTTAACCAAGGAAATCCTAAAAGAATATCCGTGTTATCTATTATATCCGTGTTCGCTCACTTTCAATTCCAAGTTCTAATGAACCATCCGTGTTATCTATTGTATCCGTGTTCGCTCACTTCCTATCTACATCCGTGTTCAATTCTTCTCTACCTTATCAAAGTAGGTATCCGGTTTATTCGGGTTGAACACCTCGTTGCAGTACATCACCGTCACCAGGTCTTCGGTGTCAGAGAGGTTGATGATGTTGTGAGTATAGCCGGGAAGCATGATGACACTCTGTATCTTGTCGCCGCTTACCTCATAGTTCAGTATTTCGTCCGTGCCTTCCTTGCGAAGCTGGATTAGTCCGTGACCGGCTACGACGATGAACTGTTCCCATTTGGTATTGTGCCAGTGTTCGCCTTTGGTAATGCCGGGCTTGGAGATGTTGATGCTTACCTGTCCGCAGTTGAGGGTGTGGACGAGTTCGGTAAATGAACCGCGCGGGTCTACGTTCATTTTCAAATCGAAGATGGCTTTTTCCTTGGGGAGGTAGCTCAAGAAGGTGCTGTACAGGCGCTTGGCAAACGAGTCGGCGGGGATTTCGGGAATCAGCAAGGTCTGGGGCATAGCGGCAAACTGGTGCAGCAGGTCTACGATTTCGCCGAGGGTGGCCTTGTGGGTCACGGGGCAATAGCAGTATTTGCCGGTTGCTGTGGGGAGTACTTCGAGGCCTTCAAACTCGCAGTGGTGTTCTTCGCCTTTCAGGGCGGCTATCATTTCGTCTACAAGGTCGTCGATGTAGAGCAGTTCGAGTTCTACCGAGGGGTCGTTTACCTGAATGGGCAGATCGTTGGCAATGTTGTTGCAGAAGGTGGCCACGGCACTGTTGTAGTTGGGGCGGCACCATTTGCCGTAGAGGTTGGGGAAACGGTAAACCAAGACTTTGGCACCTGTTTCGCGGCCATATTCCAGAAAGAGGTCCTCACCGGCTTTTTTGCTGCGACCGTATTCGCTGTTTCCGAAACGACCGGTCAGCGAGGCTTGGGCACTCGATGAGAGCATGACGGGGCAGGTATTCCCGTGGCGTTTCAGCGTATCGAGCAGTGTGGAGGCAAAACCGAAGTTGCCTTTCATGAACTCGTCATTGTCCTTCGGGCGGTTCACGCCGGCCAGATTGAACACAAAGTCGGCTTCCTTGCACCAGGCTTCTAACTGCTCGGGCGTGGAATCGAGGTCGTATGCAAACACGTCTTCCACTTGCAAGTCGCCATAGCAGCGTGCTTTGCCGTCCTTTATATTATGGAGTTGGGCGCAAAGGTTTTTACCCACAAATCCTTTGGCTCCGGTTACTAATATCTTCATATACGCCCTTTTTATCCTCTGCGTGAAAGGAAACCGAAGGGGGCGGCTATCTTTTATGGGTGTAACTTAGGGTCATATTTCCTCTTTGAAAGTGGTAGTTCTTTCAAAGAGGATAAGTAGGTGTTCAAAATTATTTTATATAATTCTATCGAAGTATTTTTACTTTGCTTTGCGTTATTGTGCCGTAG